>Ga0247730_1000241_pt1 | contig 49553 bp, 61 predicted proteins | sample UWRJL073202C2_FD_180959 | JGI IMG/M metagenome (GOLD analysis project Ga0247730, IMG submission 180959) | Plant litter microbial communities from Arlington Agricultural Research Station in Wisconsin, United States - UWRJ-L073-202C-2 | ecosystem: Environmental > Terrestrial > Plant litter >... | reverse complement strand
GCGGCCAGCTGGATCAGCTTGGCCAGTGGCGAGGCTTCCATCAGATAGCGGCCGGTTTCCCCGACCTTGGCCGGACAGACCTCGATATCGCTGTCGAGATAGGCGAGCGCCTTCAGCCGCGGCTCGACGAAGGCTTCGCGCGGCACGGTCAGAAACGCCGTGAGCACCGAATAGGAGGTGACGTCGGTCGGGCGTATCTGGTTGTCGACCATCTTGTTGCGGGCTGTCTCGAAATCCATCATGTCCTGTCGTCCCAAACTGCAAGGGGTATGTTGTCCAACTCTTAGTCGGGCGGCGGCCAGCTTTCAAGGCTTGGTCGGGGCGATCACGGAAAATCGGCAGGGATGCGGCGACCGACCCGCATCGTCCCGATCCACCGCGCTGCGGCGAAAAAAACGGACTTTCCGGATCGGCCTACTTGCGCTCGCTCTGGATTCGTTCTAAACGCCCGGCACCACTCGCTTTTACTTGTAAAAGAACGGACGGCCTCGTGGCGGAGTGGTGACGCAGAGGACTGCAAATCCTTGCACCCCGGTTCGATTCCGGGCGAGGCCTCCACTCAAATCTCTTAATGATTTCATAATGTTAAGAAAGCGCCCTGCCCGGGCAAAACCCATTTTATGTTGCACGCTTGTTGCACCCCATTCCCCTTGGTTTCCGGGCATTCCCAACTGATCACGGCGAATCCATGCAACATGGATTGCAACATGCGACACGCTCTGTCACTCCTGTTCTAAGGGAGAGATTTGATGACCGGAAATGCACTTGAGGGCTACGACTCAGATACCGCTCTAAAAATTGCTGATTCTGCTCGGCAAGAATTGAGAGCGCTTCTTTTGACGATAACGGACCAGGATTCCGTGTACACTGTGGTGAGCGGCGCATCGGGAAGTGCAACTATGTTCCCTGTGGTGACGGTTTATCTGGAGCGAGATGCAACTGCAAATGATATCGCGGAAGCCGAACAGCTAGCCCAGATCGTAGCTGAGCGTGGTATACGCGTGTCGGTCCATCGGCGCCTTTGACATTCGCGCGAACCCTCTCAACTTGCTCGAAATAGGGAGAAGAATTTGATGGAAGAAAGTTCAACCGTCGCCAAAAATAAAAGCATCGTGAACGCTATCTACTGGGACCAAGAGATAGCCGACTTCGAAGAATTGCGGGCCAAGATATCCAATGAGTCAAAAGAACTGCTGGCTGAATGGGAAACTTCCATTGACAATGCAATAGATAGATCCAAGCTAAATCGAGACGCAGTCCTCCAGATTGCTAAGGCGTTAGCGGACCGTGGGGCCTGACAGCTGAAAATGCTCAGCTGTCGCTTTCAAAGCTTTTCTCGGTCTTGTAACTGGATATACGATGGCTGACGAACCCCATACATGGCTCGTTTTCGGCCTCGGCCTCGTTGGTGGCAGCGTCATCGTTGGGTTCGCTGCCCCCGTTATTGAACGGCCCATTGGGTTTGGATGGAGTCCATCCCCAGCAGATCTTGCCACTTTGCTGTCTGGGTTTGGTGGAGCGGCTTTGGGCGGTGCCGTCGCGTGGTTCTTAGCGAAGCAAGCCACAAAAGAAACCCTGCGTCGAGATATGGACAGTCGCACCTCTGAGGAGAAATCCGTTGCGCTTACCGTCATGCTCAAAACGCAGCAGATTGCGAATGGTTACTACACGCAGAAACGATATTTCGATGACTGTATGCGGAAAGCCAATGATCTGAAGGTGCTGCATCGCCCGTTTTGGGAGGTGATGAGACCGATGGTCGGAAATTCAATCGCTCCACCAACTTTCAATCCAAATGACTTCGTCCCGTTGATAAATGCCAAAAAAGCGGATCTGGTCGACCGCTGTAATCTATTGGCACTGCGTTACGATGTTGTTGAATCGAGCTTAAAATTTTATACTGAGAAACGGCAGGCGATGCAAGAAATGCTTGCGCAATACAGTGGGGCACCGGACATCACGGGTAAGGTCCACACTATTATCCCACCAGAGCTACAACCGAAATACAATGTGATGGCGGCCGAGCTAGAGGATCTGATTAGGCAGGTACGATCCTATGTAAAAGAGGATTTTGCCGAAGCCAAGTCAATTTGCGGCGAGCTAGGTAGAGCTTTTCAGGAGTATTTTTCCGATCCAACCTTTTTTTCGCTAGAGATACCCGACGAACCGGATTAGCAGAGCGTCGATTACTTTTCTCCCCTACGCTTGACCCTCACGCGAAACCTGTCACCTTACGCGAAGGATGAGGGACCGAATGGACGATATAACTTGGAGTTGGAGCAACGATGCTCGGCATGGCTCCATGAGGGTCAGCGGCGAATTCTTTGAGTATCCGGGCTATGACAGCGAACAAGAGGCAAGACGTGCTGCTTCGCGAACGTTGCGCATCATGTTCTCCAATCTCGGGCTGAAACCGCCGAAGCTGCCACCCTCGCCCTTAACACCTCTTTGAACCAACCATCGAAGACCTCGTGGCGGATCGCGGTAAACGCAGCGTCCCTCGCCTTGCTCTCAACCGTACCGAACTAGCACTATCGATTGGAGTAAGCACCAACAGCGTCGACCTGATGGTCAAGGAAGGTTTCCTTCCTCAGCCGCGGCGCTGGCACTCTCGGAAGATCTGGGTTGTTTCCGAGATTGAAGCCGCGATGATGGAGTGGCCGGCGGATGGCGCCTCTCCTACGTCGGATGAGGACGACGAAGACTGGTCCATGTCTTGACTCTTAGTGGGGATTTACCTTTCACAGGGATTGGAGACCAAATGGCTGACGGTAGCTGCACACCTCTGATTGCGTTCGTAAAAGCTTTAGCTCGACGGCAAGCACGGCTTGATGCAGGATTGGCCGCAGACGGAAGTCCAAAGCCACGAGAGGCAAATATGGCCGACATCAAGAAACTGATCGTTCTCGCTGCCTTCAATAAAAATGATGATGGGGAGTTGGTGCCGGCTTTCGACCCGCGTCAGGTCGATACCGAGGAGCGCGCCACTCGCGAGGCTCGCATGATACAAGATAACCATGCTGGCGTAATTGCCTGGAGCCGAGAGGCCGACCTGGTGCTAGGGGATTATGGCCCGCCGGTCGTTCTGTTTTCAAAGGGGGAAATGCCGGACCTCGACTAGGATAGAGTAAGGTTGAGCGAAGCAGACATGACTAAAAAGGCTTTGATTAAAAGTGTCGAGTTGCTGCGCATGGCTAAGATCGCGAAAGAGTTCGGGGTTTGCGTCGAAACGGAGCAGGATGGCGTTATAATCCGAGTCCGCCCATTCCACCCTAGCGATCAATCAAGTTCTGGCGCTCAGGAAGTAGTGAGCCCGTCGCCGGATGACTGGGACACGCCGTCTTGGTCTCCGTCTACGGAAAGGCGCAGCGTCGCTGTCCCTGACGATCCCGACATCAAGCGGTACTATCAAAGAATAGGCTTTGATCCTAAGACCATGGATCAATCGGATTTGACCCGTCTCGTCGCAAAATCGGAGGATGAGTGGAAAGCCTCGATCCCTGGAACCCCGCTCATTAAGCGCGAGATGTCGGCTCTTGCGAAACTGGCTGAAATTGGAGTCGGAGTATACGTTCGGGGCTACGACGTAAAAGGATGCGGTGAGGAAACTCAGGATCGATTAGAGGCACGAGGGTTCATAGACCGCATCCAAGGCGACCCGACAAAAAGTGGAGCTTTGCCAAACAAAATTTGCCTGCTTCAGCAAGGACTGGATGCTTTCCGAGCACTATGAAGCTTGTGTTGAATTCTCTCGTCGAAAGAACAGAAATGTCGACCAGCTTCCTTTGGCATATCGAAAACCGAGAACCGCTCTTACAGGAGATCGGCAAAGTCACCGTTCGCTGGGCGGCGCTGGACCTGATTTTGGTCAACATACTAGAGGTCGCGTTGAAAAACAGAGCCGCAGCCCATCAGATCATTTTAGGGAGTAACAACGCGGGCGCGCAACGGTTGGATGCGTTTAAAGATGCGATAGGCGCGTCTTATTTCGAACAGTTTGAACGCAAAAAGGTCATCGAGACAGCAAACAAGGCCAAGTCTTTGTTGGCCATACGAAACTCAATTGTTCACTCTCCACTTATAATGAGCTTTTCGCTAAAGGGCACGGCAATCAAGATGGAGCCAAAGGCTGTAAGCAAAAAGGGCACGATCCGTGAGATGGAAAAGATCGACGTCCACTTAGCACGGATACTGCAAGTGCTCGAGGATATGGAAGAATCCTACGATTACTTGGATGCCAAATACGGTGATCCGATAGATTCAGAGGAATGACGCGGCCGAGCTTCGACCCGCGTCAGGCCCGCCCGTCGTGCTGCTCTCGAAGGGTGAAATACCGGAACTGGAATAGTCGGAGTTTGTGCGGTGCCGTGAGCAAACCACGACTTTAACAATCCCGCCCTTCTGAACTTCGCGATAACTGCACACTTTCGATCCGGAGATCGGAGATCGCAAATGATTTTGACAAAGTTCTGCACTCCAGAGACACGATCTTTTATGCTTCAAGGCGGATTTAAAATTGGCACCCACGCCGGGTATTCAAAAGGTGAGGCAACCGGGCTGCTGAGTGACACCGAAGAAGGAAGGGGATCCCATAGTATCGATGGGGACGTGCATGGGTGGAACGGAGTGTTAGGTACAAACAGCTTCGAAAACATCACCTTCACCGGCGGAGGGAGCCTTTTCAAAATTAACATGAGCGTGAACTGCAATATTTTTTGTTGCACTTCGGGGCCATATGACGGGGCCACCCACGATAAACTATTAAACGGATTCGAGCTCTATCGCCCGAATTCCGACCTGACGGCACACATTTTATTGGACTCGCATAAGTTTTTGCGCGCGCTTTCATTAATGAGCACTGATCTTCTCACCTCAAAGCATAAATGGGTGCCAGCAAAAGTAATTTACGGAGCGCGCGATATTAGTGTGAAAGCCATTCGCTCGAGCGGGCTAACCTCCTACCAACTGCGAAACGAACAAATTAAAAGAGCGTTCACCAAACCTCCCGCTTTCAAGCCCGAGAACGAATTTAGGTTTGCGTTATTTCAGAGTGAAAATTCGCAGCCCGGAGATTTGTTTACGTCAGGCATGCAGAGTCACATTCGAGAAGCTTTCCAAAACGCAATCATCAGCGACGGCCGCGATTATCCTATTTGACAAGGCAGTAGGCGAACGGTTCGTAGCGCCTTAACATTTTGCTCTCAATCTCTCCCTTGCCAAGGATATTTGGCAAAGTCTGTAACCGTTAAGTTCCGCTTGCACTTTAGCCGCCCGGGAGATTAGGGGCTCCATGTTTGCACAAGATGCGCTAAGTCATCGCCTTTACAAAATAATATCAAAGTACCACTGTGGCTGCATCATGGAAAATCACGCTAATAAAATGTTCTCAGATCGATCAATCAAGCTCGACGGCTGCTCGTTTGTTGATTGCGAATTCCGGAATTGCGTCCTCGTATTTCACGGAGGTCTCGTGCCGACCCTTGTACGATGTAGTTTCACAAATAGTCGTTTTGAATTTGATGGACCTGCGGCAAACACATTAGCCTTCCTTTCTGGTATTTACAACGGTATGGGCGAAGGCGGAAAAGCGACGGTCGAAGCCACTTTTGAATCCATTAGAACAAAACGTTTCCCTGTGACAAATGCCGAGCGCATCGATGTCGGTTAGTGAAGAACCCACTATTTCAGACTCACGGATCGATGGGCACGCGCCGATCATCAGCAGTCCAAAACCGACTCTTTCGATGGAAGACACCATAAGCTATCATATGATTCAGGATACTGAGTTGACGCTTTTAGCTCAACCAGAAGCCGGGACGCTCGGCTCTATTGGTTTCACTGCCGTCGGCGCCGGAATTGGTGTACTGCCCGGCTTTGTGAACGCGTTCAATGTTATATTTACTGACATTTCAAAAATTCAGCCAACGGATCTGACAAACCTGATCATTATGCCGGTGTCTTTAGTAATCGCCGCACTTTGCCTCGCCGTATGGGGTTTAGCCAAATACCGAAACAGCGGTCTAACAAACAAAATCCGGTCTCGACGAAAACGAGATATGACTGTCGGAAGTTAACGGTGTCTCCCCTGACTTTCGCCTTTTTATTTTTGCCCTCATTATATTAGCCATTTGTTGATGGGTTCGAAGTTAACAATATGGACTACGAACGCACCGACATCAGCGCTATGGCGCCAGTTAACTACGAACAATAATGTCAGCACCCGGCTGCAGGACGTGGGGCTATTTCGGCTATGACAATCGCGCTGCTAAAATGATAAACTGGTTTTGCGACAGCATTAGCCCAAAAAACTGACCCATTACCAGCCCCGCTGGCAAGGGCATCAAACCCAGATACGCTCAATGCTGTGGACGGCCGGTATGCTGCCGTTCAATGCGCTCCTGCCGCTCACGTATGTCGAGATAGAATCTCGCGACGTAAAAGGTTGCAGCACCTCCCGGCAGGTTCCAGGCAGAATTGGTTACCGCCTTCGCCTGAATAGAGCTGCACCGGTTATATCTTTTTTTAATGACGGCAATCCTCACCGCGTTAGTTTTAAAGTCGTGAACACGGGAGGTACCAGATGTCCGATTTAGATCACGCAGTTAACAAGCGCACAGTCGCGTTTCGTCGGCAACAGCATGATGCTACAGATGCAGCATTTCGCGAATATGCCGAAAAGGAAAAGCGCGAAAGGGAAGCCAAAACTGCTGAATTGCGGAGGCGCCGCGAGGCGCTGACGCCAGGAGATTAACCGTCGTCGCTGTAGATCGGCCCTGCCTCGCCCGGCACTACTTCAAACTTCACCGGCGGCGAGCTGACCTCGATCGGCATGTTCATGATACGCTGGAGAGGATTGCAGACGTAGCTGAGGGTCACATCGTATTGTGCCGGGCCCGGAGCTGCTGAGAGCGGGATGGTGATCGACCGGCGGTAGGTTTCCCGTCCTGCCAGCAGCCGCAGCCCGACTGTGTATTGCGGGATCGAATGGCGTTCATTCTTGGCGTCGGTCAGCCAGCGGCGCGTCACCACGGGGCAAATGCGCTTCCGAAAAACGGAGAACTCCACGTCGATAGAGCCGCCTTGCGGAACCTTGGCGGAAAGCGCGTGGGCGCCTTCGTATTCGATTGGAGGCTCACGATCGACAACCCAGATAGCCAGGTTGACGGAACCCAGCACAGCAAGCGCCATGACAAGAATACCCATGGTCCGAAATATGGTTTTGGTCATTGGGTCGGCCCTCCTTTGAAGTAGCCGATGACTTTGACAATCTGCTCGTAGAGCATGATGGTCCCGACGAAGATTGAGACGGACGTGATCACCACTACCCGCGTGAAACGCCCAACCGTCCGCAGATCGCGCACCAGCCGAAAAGCCTCCCGCACATCATCCGCCGGCATCTCGACCACCGCCTGCAGAGTCTTCATTTCATCAGGCCGAAGGTTTGCCAGCCAGTCGCGGGTTTCCGGCGGCAAGTCCTTCAGCTTTTCAGGCGTTATGGTATCAGGCATTCAGTTTTCCTCTGGCGATGCGGTGGTGTGAAGGCGTCAGGCGCCGAGTGGCTTCTTTGCTACCCAGCGGCCATAGAGCGCCAAGGCGCCACCGACGAGAGGAGCCAAGGCAATTACAGCGTCGATCACCTTGCCCTGCATCTCGGCCGGGAACGCATACCCGAAGATGCTGGCAATGCCCGCGGCCGCAGCGATGATGGCACCAAGGCTGACGCGCGACTGATACCAGGGTTCGGTATTGGTGATGTGAGCAACCACAGGCGCGGCTGCGGCCTGAACCGTGGCGATGATCTCTTTCTGGTCCGACTGGTTTGCCGAAGTCGTCGGGCTCTGGATGGCCTCGATCACTCCGGCGGTGATGGCGCTTTTCAGGATGTCTTTGGTGGTGGTCATCGGATTATCCTTTCCTATGCCGGGCATAAGCCGCAGCGAGCTTGGTGTCGTATTTGTTCGCCGCGTATCCGGCGCCGTTGTAGAGCTTGGCGAAGTCTGCCCAGTTGCCGGCTTTGAGAGCGGCCAGCATCGCGGGGTTGGCCTTCATGAAATTGATCATGCCCTCAAGCTGATTGGCCTCGCTTTTGGCGAAGCCCTTCACCATGTCCACTGCCGTGGGGTAGCCACAGGCCTTGTAGTTGAACCCCATAATCTGCCCGAGGCCCCAGGACGTGGCGAGGGCGGCCACCTCCGCCCCGGCAATGGCCGTGCCCCGATCGATGCGGTCATAGGAGGACTTCGGATAGCTGCCGGCCTTCCATGTCTTGTAGGAAAGCCCAGCTGCGACCAGCGCATCACGCACCGCGCCCGAGCTGTATTTATAAGCGATGTGCGGCTCGTACAGGCAGGTAATGGCGCCGGATGATGTGAAGCCCTTGCCGGCGGCCTCGACCTCATTGACGGCCCGGATCTTGGCCTCCTCGATGCCGTGTTTCGACGCCAGAGCAGCGAAGTCGGCATCCGACAGCTTGACCCCTGCCCCCATGTAGAAAGGCTGGCCAGAGGCTGGCGGCACAGTCGCAACAGGCGCCGGGATGGCCGTTGACCCGCGCAGCGCCTCAAGCTCGTCCAAAGCCTTCTGTGTGGCAGCCCAAAGTTCCGAACCCGGATCACCATCAGCCCCAAACTTTGGCATCGGGAATCCAAGCGCGATCAAGCGCCGCTGCACTTGCTGCACGGTCGTGTCCATTGGTGATGTCCTTGTGTGGTTCCACGCGAATGCGCCGCGCGCATGCACGGGCCATCGACGGATTGAAAGAAAATGTTATCTTGCGAGCCGGTTGGGGTGTCCCAAGCAGCCCTAGCCAGAGGCCCGACCGGATGCAGCGGACCGTATGCGATCGGGCCTCGCCTCCTAAAGGGAGGAAGCAGCCAACCAGAATTCGTCGCGCTGCTCATCAGACCAGCGATAGAGCTGCTGAATAAGCCCAGCGAAGGGATGCCGGCGCTTGAGTACCGTTGCGCCGCGTATCATTCGCCCGTGGCGCTGGCAGTTGAAACGAAGAGAACGCTCCGGACAAATCGACCGTAAGCAAATGTTGCAAAACCGACACGGCCCGGCAGGGGTTTAGGATGTCTTGGATCCAAGAGTGATTACTCTTGAAATTTAGAGGATTTTGAACCACCACCGCTGATATTCAGTTTTCTAATGAAGGTGCGAGCTAAGATGATTCCAGAACAAGCGGCCTTTCTCGGCGAGCTCAAGGGCGAACTAAAGACCTACCGAGGCATAGGCCGCAGAGGCGCGCGCGCTTGTGGTTATTTCATCGTGAGCGCTACGCTGCTTTCAATGAACACCTATGGCATCGACCACAAAGTCGGTCTGGCGATCACTATCGGGCTTCTTGGCGCATTCACGAGAAGCGCTTTCATAGGCCAAGTGTGCATCGCGATCCTTGCAGCCATGGCTGTTATTCCGACCGATGCCATCCGATTGGCTGCAGACGCTATTGGCGGCCGATGAACTAACACATCGAATTTTCGTCGGACTTGCCGGGGTGCCGGCCGGGGAGTTGGGCGCAACCGCGCCCTCGTCATCGCTGTCATCCTTAGCGGCCGCACTGGGTATCGAAGTGCTAGAATTCGCCCCGTAGAAAAGTATAGGTCAGGCTGGCCAGACGATCGGCGGAAGTTCGGCAAGGAAGTCGGCAACACCCGGCTGCGGGCGTTGGCCGTTCATGACCTTGTCGAGTTCGGTATAGGCATGTGCCCACACCGCATCACGCCAAGCGACAAACACCTGGGCCTCAGCAGCCCACGCGGGGATCGTGCTGGCGACATAACCAGCCAGTGAATTGCCATCATCGTACCTGCGGCTGACTGCCGCCGAATCTACAAGGCTTTGGATAGCAGCCTGATAGTCTTCGATCGTGGGCAAAGCCGGCACATAAGGCGCCACAGCGCCTGCGGACGCGCGCGCATACAAATCCCGCCCGCGCTCCTCGCTATCGTTTGGCGAAGCTGTGAATGGCAACCAGCCGAACTGCGGGTGATCAATTTCAAGATCGATTGTTCCGTACTGATTGAAAGCCGGGTTCCGGAAATCATACGGGACAAGGACCGGCGTTAGATCGGGGGTCACGACGTCTTCCGCCGGGTGGATGGTAACTTCCTCGATGGGATCAATTTCAATGGGCATTATGCAACCCTCCGGTAAACGGCATTCTTGTTGCTGTATCCACAGAGCATCCAGGTGCCGGGCGCCGCGCCGCCAATATCGGTGCTTCCGGCATCGCCGCTGGACCAACGCAGGTTCGACCCAGCCACCTGAGTGCCCGTCGCTGCATTGAGTGCTGTCGAGATAGTCCCGCTGAAAAGCCCATAGGATCCAACGCCATCAACCGCATTCGCAGCAATAGTCGGAATAATCTGAGCGACAGCCACGTCTTTATAGGCATTGGCTCGTGACTCGATCTGGCTGCTGATTGCAGTAAGCGCTTCGCTGGAGCCCCAGACACTCCACCTTGACCCGGTAACCGACCCGTCAACATTCAAGTAAGCGCCGCCGGCAAAGATGGCGCCGCCCGACCTGACCACAGCATTGCTAGTCAGGTATGAGCCGTCGTAGAACCAGTAGGCGCTGCCTCCGAAGAATACGGCGCCGGTCGTCCCGCCTGCCCGCTGGGCATTGATGTCACCGTTCGATCCGAGATATGCACCCAGACCGGGCCCAAACGTCAGGGTGCCAGATACGGGCCCGCCGGATTTTGCAAAAAAATAGCTTTCAAGATACCCGTAGGCACCGGCATAGATGCGGCCATCGCTTGAGAATAGATGTGTGCCTGTCCCCGATACGTCGTAAAATCCAAGACCGTTCCCGCTGTGGCCGATCGAGTACCCCGACACGCCTGGCCGATGAAAACCAAGCGTAGCCCAGTCGCTATCAGCACCAGAGACAGGCCGAACTTCGACCGCAGCCGTTGAATAGCCAGGGCCGCCGGCCGATGCTCTAGCAATAAGGCGGCCGTTCAAGGCCCCGCCGCTTTTGGGGTAGAAATAATCCTCAAGATATCCGTAGGCCGTACCGTAGATGCGCCCATCGGACGGGAACAGATGCTTGGGAACAGCTAGCCCATCGTAAAAAACCAGCCCATTTCCGACATGGGAAATAGAATAACCAGTCATTCCAGGGCGGTGAAACCCCAAGGTCGCGCAATCGCCATCTGAGCCGGATACAGGCCTGACCTGTACCGCAGCAGTGGAGTACGAAGGGCCGCCAGCCGATGCCCTAGCGGTGATGGCGCCCGTGTAGTTACCACCGGCCACGCCGATGACGCCAAGAGCCGTTCGCGCATCTGTCGCATTGGTCGCGCCCGTGCCGCCGGCAGCGACAGGACGGGCAGTGTTGGCATCGTTCACGAAATCATCAAGAACGGTATTGTACGGCGCCGATTTGATCGAGGTGTTCGGCGCGCCGTAGCTACCGGGTGGCAATTGCATTACGCCGTTAACTCTGGGCATTGACTTCTCCAACAAGAAAAGGCCCCCGGATAGGAGCCTCAATTGCATTTCCAGATTTTCAGAATTATCGTGGCGGTATGATCCGCATCGTTCAAATCGTCTGCATCGTCGTCACGGCTGCCATCCTGATTTTTATCGGGAAGACTTTTCTGTCGCTGGCCGATATTTTCAGCAGAGATTTTCCAATCGGTTTTATCGCGGGCTTTGCCTTTGCGGCTTTGCTCTATCTGCTGATTTGCTGGATAGACCCTTCATCGCGCCCCCGTGGTTCCGCCTCCAAGTAGTAGGGCCTTCACAACAGGGTCGATCATTTCCGGCGTTCTTCCTATCCCAGCAGTCGCCGTCAACGCCCTGACCACAGCATCGCGCCGTTGCTCGACGAGCGTCCGGGCCAAGCTTTCGCGGGCTTTCGGACCTGAGGATGGGACAAGTGCCCGTGCTACACTCTCGATCTTGTCCAGCGCAGCAGCTCTTGCGGCACCGCTGAACCCGCCAGCCTTGAAAGCATCCTTGACCCCGAACTCGCCAACACCAGCGCCGCCGAGTTCCGCTTGCGCGGCCTGGCGAGCTGCCGTCTCACTGTTGCGGGTGACGGTATTGGCCGTGTCGGCAAAAGCGCGTTCGTTCGCCAAGACATCGAAAAGGCGATCGGCCTTTTCCTCTCCAAACAAAGTGGCAAGACGCGACCGGTTCCAGTCTCCCTCGCCCTTGATGATGCTGTTCATTGCAACAACGTCATTGGCCTTCGTGCCTACGATCCGATCAATTTCAGCGCGAGCTCCCTGAGCCAACCGCAGCGGGACAGCCGAGGGGCCGATCTGCATTCCCTGAGGCAATGCGCCGTTCTGCACTTCTGCTGCCAGTTCGCTTGGACGGGGAGCGGTTCGACCGCTGTCCAGCACGGTTTGACCGCGTGACAAAGCGGTGTTTTGCCGGCCGAGTTCAGCAAAGGAAGCATCAGCTTCTTTGATGCGGGGGACGGCTCGTGTGAGCGCATCGTCGAGATGTTGGCGGGTTTCGGTGAGTGCCGCGATAACCTTCGGATCTGCCTCAGTCGCCAGCATGCCGTCGATAGCCTGCCGGGTCTGAAACATGACGTTCGGATCACTAGACACCTGGTTGGTGTTGTGGACGTTCAACATGCCGCGAACGCGCTGCAGATTGGTCTGGGCGCCGCCGCGAAGCTGCCCGATCCGCAAGTCCAAATCATCGGTAATTGGCGTGATATCATACGGCGTGGCCTGTCGAAACGAGTCGCCATACTGGGGTCCATGCGCCCGCTGGTTTGCCTGAATACCCCTCTCGATTTCAGAAGGGACGACGCTCGGGACGAGGTTGTCATCGAGAGCGGTATTGATGCGACTATTTGCGCCGCCCTGCCGAGCCTTCAATGCATCCATGATGATCGCTTGGTTGCGTCCGGGCGTTGCTGCGAGCGCACCGGCCTGCTTTTGCAGGTTCGGGCCGATATCGGCAAGCATTGCGTCCGGGCCCATCTCTGCCAAACGAGTGTCTACCGCAGCGGCATCAAAACCGTCGTCTTTGACAGCGCGGCGGAGGAATGTAAGCGCCTCCGGTTCGATACCAGCTGCTCGCGCCGCGCCACGGTTGCGCAGTGCGTCCATGACTGAGCGAGCGCCTTCACCTACCGCTTTCCCGATAGTCGAGCCTGCGGCACCCATCGTAAGCCCAGCGCCAGCGCCCCAAGCTGTAGCTGTCGGATCGCCATCCGATCGAACGGCTGCGTCCGTTCCGCCAATCGCACCGCCGCTCACGGCCGACATACCAGTGCGCCCGAGCAGCCCGCCAGCACCACCGCCGAATACTGCCGGGGCGGTCATAATCGCGGGCAGCATGCCGCCGACAGCGCCCGTCACCTCGCCACCGGTGCGGACGTAGGGATGAGCGTCCCCGGCTTCCTGCGTAATGCGCTTGGCGGCGTCGAGGTTGTCGTCATAGCTCCCGCCGCTGATCGCCCTGGAAAGGCCTGCAGCGGCCTTTTGCGCACCGCCGAGCAGATACGGCCCAACGATAGGAACGCCGTTGACTGCACCGGTCAGCGCCGCGCCAACGGTGCCCGACGGTCCTGCCATGCGATCCCGCTCCATCAGCCGCATGCCTTCCTCATAGGAGGGATGCGATGCCGCAACACGGCGTGCCTTTTCAGCAGCGGCCATGCGGCGAAACATTTCCCGCTTGGCGGCTTCTTTGACTTCTTCTTCAGTTGCCATTGATAAGAGCCTCGATCTCTTCGTCGCTCATCTTGGAGAAATCCGGCACCTCCATCTGCCGGCCTGCGGCTGGTGCCGGGGCGGTTTGATAGGTCGGGCCCGAGTCCCTGATCATGCCTTCGACCGCCAGTTTGCGATTTGCGGCTTTCTGCTTGACTGTTTCGGGGTTGTCCCCCGGCTGCGGGAAGTACTGCCGATTGGCATTGTCGAACTCGTCCTTGCCAATTACCGCACCCGACTCCCGGCGCAGTTGGGCATTGATGAAGTCCCGGCGAGCCTGGTCGACGCTCTGGTATTCGTCGCTGACAAGGTAGTTTCCGAGATACGGGACCTGACTGGCGATGGAATCCACCATGCCAGCACCTTCGGTTCCGTGCTTATCGATAAGAGCACCAGAGGCACGCATGCGATCGGCAAAGGTCATGGCCTTCTTTTCGTCGATCGTGACCTTGGGCTCAGTCAGCGTGAGCATCCCATTGCTGTTTGGCTGCTGAACCGGCCTGGTGCCAGGAACGGACGTCGGCTCCTGTGCTTGCTGACTTCCCATCGGAGACCCGGCGAAGATGTCCACCCCTTGAGAGGGTTGCTGTGGAGCGCCAGACATCGGCTGTGGCGCTTGACCGGCAGCCTTACCGAACACGCCCTGAGGCGTCATGAATATAATTTCGCCGTTCGGCCCACTGATCGTTTTACCAGCGCCGAGCTGCTGCGCCTGATCGGGCGTAAGCTGCCCACTGTCAATAAGCCCGTTGAGCGATTGAGCTTCCACGGACTTTCCACCAAAGCGGAAAGTGCCGGCCGGCGCGTTCGGATTCACTGGCACACCCCGCGTTTCGCCCGTTTCGGGGTTGAACAGCGTGTTGTCGTCGAGGCGCTGCCACTGCTTTGTCGGCTTTGCCATTAGGGCGTCGGTCTGAGCCTGCATGTACTTCCGCTTCATCAGCGTATCCGGATCTTGGTTCTGCTGCTGCCGCTGGATTTCCGCCATGACCATCTGCTGCTGACCTTCGTTCAGCCATGGGTTTTGCAGAGCCTGGTAAAGCTGCTGCATGCTTGGGCCGGTCTGTGCCTGGGCAACTTCCATCGGCGCGCGCTGCGGCGACTGCGCGACCTGATCCTGCGGTGGTGACGCGACCTGTGGTGTCGGGCCAATCTCGCGCACGGGAAGCGGAGGAAGCGCGCCACCGGGCTGCTGTGGCTGCATCTGGGGCTGTTGGGGTTGGCCCTGAGACTGCTGCACGTAGGCGCTGGCCTGACTTTGCAATCTGCTGGCCATGTCACCCTGAGCAGGCGGCATTTCCGAAAGCTTCATCGGATCGCCAAAGCGGCCGGCGTCGAACTGCGGTGCGTTTGGTGCCGGCGCCACAGAACCGGATGGCGGCGCAACGGCATTGATTGCACCAGCGGCGCTTGTCATACCTGCGGCCGGATCAAGGCTCGCCACTTCGGCCCCGCCCTGAAACTGAGGCAAATAGGCGTTCGCATAGCCAGCACGCCGGCCAGCTTCGCCGCCTGGACGATCATGACCGGCAAACTTCCACGCGCCGGCCATCATCTGAGATGCTTCTTCCGGCGACTTCGCAGCATTCAGCCGTGCCACAAGCTGCGGATCTTCACGCATGAAGAATTCAGCCTGCGTCTCAGGTGAGCCGTTCCCGCCTTCACCCTTGCTGGCCGCATAACGCTGCAGATTCGCCAGCCGATCGGCGCGCCACGACAGGACTCCGCCGGCGGTGCCAGCCTGACCGCTTTCGCTGGGGTCGCTCCAAGAGCGGGCAGCGTTTTGCGGCGACCATTTGCTTTCGGCGCGGCCCGTGGCGGCAACGGCAGCCAAACCGTAGGGGTTTGTGAGTCCGTTGGATTTCACCGTCTCGATAAACGGGGTGAAGGTGGATCCGTTCTTAGAAACATCAGCGTCAGGCGCAGTTGCCGCGAGTTCACCGGCCGCCTCAGGCATGCCGCTGAGCGCCGCCGCAACCTTGCTAGACCCCGAAGGGCCAGCGCTCGGGGCTACTCCTCCCAAGGCCTGCACAATAGGATCGAATGCGGATGCAGCGCTTGCCTGCCCTTCCTTCTCCATCCGCTCGGCTTTGCCTTCAGTGGATCGATACAAGAGCGCCTGACCGATTGCGTTCAATCCTTCGCCAACGTTCTGCGGCGCGCGTTGAGGACCGTTCAGAGCCTCCGCAATCTCGCGAAGACGCTTCAATTCCTTGGGCGAAGATACGCCAGTCTTTCCGCCGAAAATGAACATTGGTGCAGCCATTATGCCAGCGCCTTTCGATAATTCACGGCATCGAAGCCGTCGATCCGGACAACCGCATCAGGCCGAACTTTGCGGACATCGTCACTCATCACGCCGACGTGGCGACGATCGCTCCAATGGTAACGATATTCGTATTTCGGCAGACCGTTGCTGTAAGTGCCGATCCTGCGGATGTCGCGCTTCAGACGGCGATCGGAGGCTTTGATGCCACTCGCACCGAGACCAAAGAGACCGCCCAGGATGGAATTATAGTTCGACATCTGGGAGTTGTAGGCGCCCATTTGGTTTGAATAATCCTGCTGTACGATGCCCGCATAGTCAGTCGTCGGGATGGAAGGCATGTTCGTGCTGACAAAGTTCGGGTTTTGCACTTGCGCACCGCTTGCCAGACCGAGCACTTCGTTGAGACCTTGGTTTCGAGTCGCAAAAGCTTCATTCATCGCGTTCTGGCGGCCCGTATTCTGGGCATTGAACTTGGCGAGCTGCGCGTTGATTGCTTGGTCCTGCAGAGCATTGTTGCCAGAGGCCGACGTGTTCGCATTCTGGAACATCTGCTGGTTCGCGCCGTTGCTGAAGCCCGCATTGTTGCTGTTCTGATCATACTGCTGCTGCTGCGCGCCGTTCGCGAACGTGGCCTGATCACGAGCAAGGCCAGCCAACCGCGACTGCTCCTGGCCAGATCCGAGGATGATCGATGTCCGCTGATCGTTGGCGCTGCGATTGTACTCATCAAGGGCTGTGGCCCAAGCGTCGGACCCGCGACGAACGCCTTGATTGACCAGGCTTGTCTCAAGGTTGTTCCGTTCACGATCCAGCTGCGGATTGGCGCGACTGAACATAGCGTCCTGCACCTGCTGAACGTTTGCCGCGTAGTCGGTCCCGTAGGATTTGGTGATATCGCCGGCGTTCGCGATCGAGGTCTGAAGCTGTGGCCCGGAACCGTATTGCTGATAATTGGCAGATCCAATCGCGTCGGCATCGCCAGCTTTAGGCAGACCGCTCAACGTGAACCGATTTCCCAGCAACGTGTTCAGGCGGCCGGATTGATCGGCGCCAAGCGTGGCCAGGTTCAAATCTGTCTTGTTGTTCTGGTTGAGAACGGACTGTTGTTCGGGCGAGAGCGATGTCGTCGCGGTGAACTGCGGAACGGCATAGTTTGTCTTCGTCGACGGGTCCATCATCTGATACGAGCCGGTCTGGCTGTACGTCAGATTGCCGTAGGGCGTGACCTGATTGACGTTCCCGAGATTGGCGTTTGCAATTGCGGTCGAGACGTTCGTTCCGGTCTGCGCAGCAGCCGTGTCTTTTGGATCTGGTGCCTTTGGCGCCTTCGGCTTTCCCATGTCAATCCTTCTCCTGATTGAAGCGGTTGTTCCGCCAATCATCATCCGTCAGCGTCAGAATGTGCTCTGCTTCGTCTCGACCCCGAAGCCGCGGTATAAGATGGCTTTTGAAGCCGTAGCGTAGGGCGATGCTGATCATGACCGGGTTGCGCTCAGACACGCGCAAGACGGCCATCTGACAGCCCGCCTGATCGAAAGGGTAGGAGAACATCGCCCTGAGTACAGGCCGCGTCAGCCAGCGCCGGCTTGTCGAGGCCGCCGACATTTCAATCACGCCAGCCTCTGGGTTGAAGTTGTGAAAGATTACGCCGGCGATCAGCCTTGGCCGCTCGCCAGTCTCGATGACGCCCATCGCAACGCCACCGTCAAATCCTCGATCGCCACCGGGTATGTGAGACGCGACAAAGCGCGCGATCCCCGCAGCTGTCTCGGCTTGATGTGAACCGGCCCAAACGATTTCAATCATAGGCCCGGAGTGCCCATCTCGAAGCTGACAGACAGGGTCACAAATTCGGTATCGGGAGCGGGCGTCAGAGCGCCGGTGATTTGAACCTGATACTGAAACACCTCACCCGTTCGCCCGATCGAAACCTTTAATGATCCGTAGGATTGTTCAGCCTGCGGCGCATCCCAAGTGCTGACATCCCAAATCGCGCCGTCCCATGTATTCGATGGAACGTCGTTTGCGCTGTTCGGCGGTGACGGAAGTTCAATCTCATAATCCATCGAGACACTGATCTGCGGAATATACGGCGTGCTGCCTTTGAAGGTTGCCCTGGCCTCGATCAGGGTCTTTGTCGCTGCTGGATTTCCGAGCGATTCCGGATTTCCTATTGCCGTGTAATAGATCGGCGCACCATCATCACTTCCACCGACATCAGCCAGCTTAATGCGCCCGTCACTCGTGCCGAAATACAGATTGCCACCGAACATCGCCAAGCACCGCGCATCGAAATTGGTAAATCGGCCCCATTTGCCGGTCTCATTGTTCATCACGTATGCGAGCGGCTGCTGTCCCGGCGCCGTTACAGGAGAGGACACGATCGTGTATCCATTCTTCGTGTTCTTGACGATTTCCCATGGAAGACCGCTGCGCGCACCCGCAAGCGATCTCCAATCAGGCTCGATCGGCCGCGAAAGGGCTGCTATCGTCGTCTGATCAGGATCTTTCTGGACTGATGCCGAAATAGGAACGAGGCCAGCCATGGTCGCAATGACAAGATCCCCGCCGTTTTTCATAGTGGCGCGCGGCCCCAGCGGAGAACCGATGTCGTAAAGGCCAACAAGACTCCAATTTGTGGCATTAGACGGGTCCGACCCTTGGAAAATAGCGGCTTCGCCTTGGTCGGTAATGAACACGCATTTGTCGTCGAGACCATTGCCTGCGTCGATCGACCATGTGGCGCCAAGCACCAAAGCGCCGCCACGCTGAAATACGCCGTTCAGATCGATTGTTCCCAGCACTCCGGCAACCGAACCGACCGGCAGGTATCGTGCAATAAGCGATCCGCCTTGAATAAAAAACTGGCGGTTGCGGTAGACCCAGACCAACTTGAGAGCGCTCGTCAATCCGCCCGTGATCGCCGGCGTCGAGGCCGCATTTATAGACACCCATCCTTCGATCGGGTTGTAGAGCAGGAGCTGGTCCGTACCGTTTACCACCGTCAGATACTGGCCGCCTGACGTCGAGAAGTTGACAAATGAGTAGTAGCCGGACGTTTTACCGGATACCGCGGCGGCCGGCGGCACCGTCGGGCTTGCGACAGAGGTCACATCGAAGATTGACGACGCGCTCGCGGCAAAAAGCTTTTTGGTCGTGGGAGCGTTGTAAACGATCAGGCTTTGCACCGGATCTCCGACAACGGAAATCGAGGCGTGCGTTTTCGTGCCATTCCGCATCCGGACCCCGCTTCTTGTCGGCAGCCAGTTGTCCAGAACCATCGCGGTAGCCTGCTCGAGACCCAGGATGCTTTCGGACGTCACGATGCCGTTGATCGGCGCTGGCAACGTGACGGTATTGGAGTTTCGCGCGCGGCCGGGCTTTACAGTTTTCGCGACATACTGGCTTTTCATCCAGACACCCTCCCAGGCCAAACGTTCGACGACGGCTGATACCCCGTGTTTCCGGAAATCACTGGCTGGGAGCCTTTGTCGTCGACCATGTACTGGTCTATCGCCTGTTCGAAATCAGCGAGTTCCGCAGCGAAGTCTTGCCCCTTGCCCTGCTTCCAGAGGTAGATCGCGCAAAGCTTGAGAATGCGCTCGTCGAGCACGAACGTGTCACCATCGTTTGTGAACTTCGCTTTGGCGGTTGGCGTTTCGGCTGGGCCTTTGGCGATAAGGTTGGAGATGTAGTAGAACTTGATCGTCTCATTGCCGCTAAGGACCGGCAAGAAATGCAGTGCATCCCCAAAGATCGTCCAGACGCCATTGATCACAGGCGTTTCCGGCTCGGTGATTTCCATCCATGTGTCGAGATCGACGACATGATTTGCCTGCCAACGCCACCGGGATGACCAAACAGCGCCTTTCTTCAACATGCGCTGGTAATCAGCCGGCATGGAAAAGCTTTCGCTTGCTCCATTGCCGGTGACTACCTGTTTGCGGATCAGCTTCTGCCAGTCAAACGCCTGCAGGATCACTGTGGCCGCCTCGGAGATGACCGCCTGCATCTCGAGCATGTCCCGCTGAGTGCTGCCAAACAGCATCAACGGGCGAGCCTTCCCGACCGCAACGCTGACATCTTGCACTACGGTCAAGACGGTCATGTTATGCGGCCTCGCCGGCGAGCGCCTGGCGCAGCTTCGGAGCAGCCCAGCGCTTGTCATACTGGACACCCTTGGCATCGAGCTGCGCTCGCAGATCCTTCACATCATCGTCGACAACGGTCTCTGTCGTCGGCGCCGTGCGCTGTTCAAGCAGGGCCTCCATCTGTGCGAGGCGTTCGGTCAGCGCTTCAAGCTGCGCGTCCTTCTCGGCTTCGCGAGCGGCGGCATTGGCGCTGCCAGAGTTATCGATGAAGATGGCCGCCTGCTTCTTGAGATCACGCACGTTCGGCAGCTGGATGCGGGCAAGCTGCGTTTCCGGCAGGTCGCGCACTTCCTCGACGGTCTTGATGCCGACCGAATGCAGGATGTCAATCATACCGGCATTGAAGATAGGGCAGAGCGCCAGCGGCGTGCCATTCAGCGGCATGACCTGGCCGCTCTTCCATGCCGAATAGGCTGGCTCGATCTGCAGCCACCGGGCCGTCATGAAACCGAGCTTCACGCCGTCGGTGTCATTGCCAAGGCGATCGGGGTCCGGGATCAGGTGCCGGACGCGCTCGACGTTCTTCGTGCCAAGCGGGCTGTGGATGGGCGAATAGCTCACCCAGTCTTCAGCCACGCGCTCCATGATGCGCTTGCCCTTCTTGTCGACGAGGAATCCCTTGTCGTCGGTTTCGTCTTCAAGCGGGTTCGTGCCGCGCTTCGGGTGCATTTCGTAGGTGGTATTGAAGCCCAATACCTTGATCAGCGGCTTTTCGTCGGCCATGGGGAATTCTCCTTTAGAAGGTGAGACACAAAAAAGGCGGCTCGAAAGCCGCCCTCTATGTTTCGTTATCGTCCGCTGTTACCGCGGGCAGTTGAGCATCACGATCTTGGCCGAAGCGTCGATCGCCACGGCCCCGATGGCGTCCGTCACGGCAGCAGCGACCCGCAGCGTGCCGTCGGTGGTGGTAGACAGCGCCAGAGCGTTGCCGTCAGCACCGGAGACGAGCGCAGGAGTCAGCGTGACCGCGCCGCCGACCTGGATCCAGCAATAGCCGCCAGAGGCCGGTGCGCCGACCAGGACGCCAGCGAGGGCGCCGACGGTATCGGACACGTCGGAGGTAACGTCGTTCGTCACACCGGTGGAAACGCCAGCCGGGGCGTAGAAGCCAACGGCAGATCCTGCCACCGCGGCAATCGCGCCCGCGCCAGCAAGATACCGCACGAAACGATAGGTCTTGTTGTCGTGGGAGACGTAGAGATCGCCAATGCCTGGAACGGAACCGCTCTCGGAACCGGTGAGCTGGGCAGGGGTCCAGGACTCCGCCAGCTGTGCGCCAACAAATGCAGTCATGGTCTGTTCTCCTTACGCTGCGTCGAGCAGGACACCCTGCAGCGAACGGTTCGAAGACGCGACATTGCCCATCCAGTAGTAAGGGATGACGATCGCGTCCTGGTTGACAGGCTTCTTTTCCTCGTCGGCCGTCCACTGCGCTTCCTTGTGCTGGAAGATGTACAGATAGTCGGTGTTGAGGAAGTATCCCTTCTCCGCGTTGGTCGCGAAGTTGGCGTTGTCGTCGAAGATCACGTCAGCGGTCTTGTACTTGTAGGATTCGAAGCCCGCCTTCGCCATGTCAGCGTCGGTGTAGCGCTGATACTGCTGCTGGGAGGCCTCAAAGACCGTGAACAAGTCATGGCTGAAGGTGATCAGGTCGGGCTTGTCGGCGCCGCGTGTCAGCATCATCCAGAGGGCGTTCATCTCGCCCAGGATGGTGTCCTTCGTGTACGCATTGGTGCCGGCGATTTCCCGGAACTTGTTGCGCCAAAAGCCCCAGATTGCCGAGTCCAGACCGCCGACGGTTCCTTGGCCGTTCGACTGAATGATGTTGGCCAGGCCGCCGATCTGGTTGGACAGCGAGCCGTCCGAATAGAAGTCGACCGAGAAGTTGTTGGCCGCTGTCTTGAGGACGTTGGACTTCTTCGTCTTGACCAGGTTGATCATGGCCGACTTGCCGGAGTTCATGCGCAGCTCACGCCCGCTCGATACGACGTGTAGCGCGACCTGCGCCCAGTCGTATTTGGCCGACGTGATGACGTCCGACGCGTTGGTGTTCAGCGTGTCATAGCCGCCGTAGCGCTGGTAGGTGCCGTTTTCGGCGTATTCCAGAGGCACCTGAATTTCAGTGCCGCCGTCGAGGTTCTTGATTTTGCCCTTCTTCTTGAGACGGGACATCAGCGCGTTGTTCTTGCTGACATTGTCCGCAACCTCGGTCGCGGAGTTACGCAGAGTGGTCGAAACCATCTGCGTGAAGACGGCAGAAGGAGTTGCCATAGCTGTTTACCCTTTGCTTTGTACTTCGTCGTAGGTCGCGGCCAGAAGCTCATCTTCGGTGAGTTCACGGGACCGGCCAGACGAATTTGATGTGACGTTGATGGAGCTTGCGCGTTTCGCGTTCGCGATTTTCTTCGTATCAGAGACAGCGGCGGCGGCGGTTTTCGCTGCGGCGGCTGCTTCAGCCCGCAAATCGGGATCGGCATTGACGGCCATATCGTACGCCAGGTTGAACACGGCTTCATTCGAAGCGGCGTCACCGAGTTTAGTTCTGGCCTTATGGATCGAATGGACCATATCGCCCTCTGCGATCTTGGAATACAGCGGCTTGTCGGCAGACAGGCGGCTGACTTCCTCAGCAGCAGCGCGAGAGCTGGTGTCCTCGGTGAGTGTACTTTTCACGATTTCAGCCACGTCAGCGGCCGACAGGTTCTGAGGCTGTCCGGCGGCTGGTGGCTGAATACGCTGAAACTGAAGCTGACCGTTTAGGGCGGCCTGCAATTCGTTGCGAAGCCCGAACCGTTCGGCCATCTCGATCAGGGACCCGATCGGGTTGGCGTCGATACGGCGCTGGGCTTCAAGCAAAAACTGTGCGGCAAAGGCTGGCGTGACCGGCCGGCCATCTGGCGTTTGACGTCCTTCCAGCAGATCCTTGTTTTGCTCGAAGACGTCGTTGACGGGCTTGTAGGCGCTGATCTGCCGACCCTGATCGGACATACGCACGTGGATTTCCTGATCGCGAGCCGCAATCTTGGCCTGGACGTCCGGCGGAATTTTCTTCCAGTCCTCGTCCATCCCATTCCAATTTGCAGGGAGAGGAACGCCCGAATCCGTGAGCGTCGAGGAACCGTCTTCGGCGCCTTCCTCTCCCGTTCCCTCACCTTCCGGGGTGGGATCGTCTGGGTTCAGCTTTACATCGCCTTCCCCAAGGTCTGCGGCGGCGCCGGCGTCGCCGTTGTCACCATCCGCTGTATCGTCGCTTTGCAGCTGATCCCAGACCGCGCTCAGGTCCTGATCATCGCCCATTGCGGTCTGAGCAAGCTGTTCTGCTACGGCGGCATCGCCACCGTTATTCAAGTTCTCGACACTCATCTGAATTCCTCACTGACCTGCAGGCCTCGCTTGGCCGCGAAAGCCTTGTTTCTGATCTTTCCCCCGGTTGGGGACGGCATGTCGCCGGCTTCGACGCAGTTATTGCGCGCCAGATCCTCACGGCGCTGCGAGCGGCTGGTGATCATGGTGCCGTCGATGGGGCTGGCGTAGGTTGGGATGTCCGACATCACCATTGGCGTAGCGACAGGGCCGGCCCGCTCTGCATCTGTCAGCATGGGCTCTCCGGTCACCCGGTTAACCAGCGCACCGTTGCGATAGACAAAACGCTCACCCATTGGCCATCAATCCCATTGGTTGCTGTTGCTTCTGAGCGAGCTCGACTTCCTTAATCCGCAGCTCGACGATCTTGATTTGCAAATCGAGGTTCTTTGCCTCGATCTCCTGACGCGCTTTCGCGTTGGCAGTCTCGGCCTCCATCATCTCAATCCGGAGGCGATTGGCTCGTTCTTCGGTCTCAGCCTGGATCTTTGCCCGTGCCTGATCTTGCTTGATCTGACCCTCGATTGCCAAAGCATCGAGCTTGCCCTTGACCTCGGCCATGCGCTGCTCGGATTCTTTCTGGCGCTGGGCGTCCTCTGCCTGACCTGCTGCTGCGGCCGGATCGGGCGGCGCAGGCTCGCTCGCCTTTTGCTTGGCCGTCGCGATAAGCGAGTCAAGCGCGTCCTCGACCGACTTGCCCAGATTGAACATGCGGGAGAAGGACGAAAAGATTTCAACAGCCACGTCCGGCGGCAACACACCCTGCTGAACGAGAGGACCGACGGCGGTGAAGTATCCGCTCGCCGCCGTCATGAACTCGCTGGCTTCGGCCTTCTGCCGGCTCAGGTCGGCTTTGATCGTGCTGTCTGTCTCGACATCGATCCGGTAATAAGCGCTCAGCTTTTCCTTCATCAGCGCCTGGATCATTTCCAGATGCTTGAGCTTGAGCATCCGGGCTTGTTCGGCCTGCTGCACTTCTTGGGCCGCCTGCTGCGCCATCTCAGGCGGCGCTCCTTGCGGAACCTGAGGCTGCGGTACCGGCTGCAGATCCTGCTGCGTCGGGATCAGCTGGATGTCGGTCATCTTCTGCAAGGTCTCCGGCGAGAACTTCTCAGGGATGATTTCGGCCATCATCACGAACAGGTCGCGTGCGGCACGCTCCATCATGCGCTGCATCTTTTGGATGCGCAGTGAGCCCCACTGGCTCTTGATCTGCTGCGCGCCGAGCGTTTCCGTCGCCTTGGATGCGCCGCGGACAATATCCGAGATGCCCGTGATTTCGTAGATCGCCTGTTTCGTCTGTTCCCGCAGAGCATAAAGCTCTTTCAGAACGATGATCAGGCGCTCGACCGGCCAGAACATGATTGCGTTCTGCAATCCGCCGTTCTTCGCCCAAATTTCGCCGTCGGAGATAGGCGTGAACTCGTTGTCATCAGCATCCAACACCGCTTGCAGATCGGTCGGGCTGATGGCGTAGAAGCCTTTGACCTTCAGCTGTTTGGTGATGACGTTGATCCGCTTCGTCGTGCGGTCCAGTTCGTCGGCAAGCTTGCTGTAGATCGAGAAGGGATTGACCGGCGTCAGGCGGCCGGTGACCTCGATCGCTTGCACAGGCGTTGCAATGGGGAAGAACCGTGTCAGGCCAAGCGGATCATTGACCTTCTTGATAATCATCCCGTCGTTTTCGCGGACGAAGTAGACCACGCGGCCCTTTTTCACCAGATTTCCCAGATTATACGGTCGTCATCGTCATCGTTCGCGACGTCGTCATCCGCTTTCTGGCTTGTGACCAGCGCTACATCCTGAAACTCGTCGCAATCGTCTTTCGACATCGAGTGACGAAAGGCCATCCAGGGCACATCATCCCACCGCTTGGCCGTGCCGCGTCTGAAATCCCGCCAGCTTACCGCCTCAAAGGTGATATGCTCCCCACTGATGGTTTCCGATGCGTGATCCTCGCCATCAGGAGCCTCGTCAGTGAGTTTTGCCACTGCGCGGCCATCATCATCGTCATCAAGGCTCTCCTGCAGCTCCTCGGTCGTTGTTTCGCCGCCTGCAAACTCGCTTTTGAAGCGTAGACGGATGACACCCCGGCCAGCGAGGAACGCGTCCTGCGCCATAGCCTCCATTTCAGCCTGCAATTTACTGTCGTCGACCTGAACGCGGATTGCGCGCTCGATCATTTCGGCAACATCCTTGGCTACTGGATCGTCTGAATTGAACCGCCGGCGGATGTCTGGCGCTGGCGCCGAATTGATGATCGCCGGGACGATGGTTTCGACATTGGCAAAGCACATGTTGAAGTCGTAGGCGATACCCTTGCCAGCCTGCCCTGTCTCGCTGCGGCCGATCTCGCCGGTATAAGCGGTCACCGCCTTGTCAGCGTCATCCATCCACTCTTTTTCGGCAGAAGCAGTGATGCGAGTAAGCCACTTGCGGCCTGTCTCGCGCATCGCCGTGCCGGCTTGGTCGGGCTTTTTTGCCATGGCATGGATTCACTCTCTCGTGGTCAAAGAAAAACCCCCGCTGATTTCTCAGCAGGGGCTCAGTCTTGGGAGCGCTCGGATTAAAGCTTGTCAGCGCCTTCGGCAGACGAGCCGGAAGGGTTGAGCTTGGTTGCGTCGTCGCCGCCGGTCTTCTGCTCGCCATCCTTGGCAACGCGGCGTTCGCGGCCCTTGGCCAGGCGCTTGTCGATCGCGTCCTGCTCTTTGCGGGCCTTGTCGGTGCTGACGTTGGTCGCGCCGGTGGCGTCTGCAGTGTTTTCCGGCTGTGTCGACAGCGGGTTGCCGCCCTGGTCTTCGACGATTTCGATCGGGTTTTCCGGTGCCGAGACGTAACGCTCGATGCCAGGGGCTTCCGACTTGATCTTGTCGAGCAGCGCGTCGTTGATCTTTGCGCTCTCATAGACGAGTTCCGATGCACGCTGGCCGGCAAGCTTGTGCTCACCGCCGCGGAACTGCTTGACGATGCTCTGAATGGTCCGTTCCTCGATCGAGGCCTTGCTTTGTTTGGTGTCCGTCATGGTCGTTTCCTCAGATTGGTTTCGTTTCAGTCGTTGCGCGACTTGCGCTTCATCATCGCCTTGACCGCCTGCTGAACTGTCATCTGCGATTTAATCGAGCCGTCGGCCTGAGCCGTGTAAGTGGATTCCTGCGGCTTAGGCGGCGGGGCCACGACAGGAGCTTCCTCGCGCCATGCAAGGCCCAGATAGCGGAAGGAGGAGCCGATGTGCTCGGCCCAGTCCTTCACCGGGTTTTCAAGGAATGTCTTTCGGGCGTCGTCCCATTCACGCCGGTACATCTTCAGGCCCTCAATCCCGCGTTCACACCGTTCCTGGTCGAACTCGGCAACCTTGATTGTTTGGCGGCCGGCGTTGATACCGTCGGCCACGCTGACCTTCTCGACCATCTTCGGATGACGGCCCAGATCCTTCAGCGTGTCGTAGCGGGTGCGTTTGGCGCCCCAGTTGGCGACGGCAGCGTCATGGGGCACATAGTCGTTGCCATTGTAGCCGCGCCGGTCGAGTTCCTTACACCAGTCCTCAAGATCGTCATTCTCGGGCAGGTAGAAATCGACGATCTTCAGGCGGCCTTTGATGACCTGAAAGCACCAGATCGGGTTGTTGACCGCCCTGCCCAGATCCCAGACCGTATGCACCGGGAAGCGCCAGTCGATCGGCACCACACCTATACGACCTTCAGCCTCAGCTTCTGCGACCTCCGCGCCCCAGTATGCACCGACCATTGCCCCCGCAAAGGAACAGTTGAACTCCTGGTCGATCAGCAGATCAGCGATGTCCTTGCCAAACAGCGCCGCGTAGATCTTGCGCTGACGCTCGATGCTCTCGGCACCGATTGCTCCGGTCTCATCGGCCCGCAGCACCTGGGTGTACCAGCCCTTCGGGTTGCTGGTCGGGTCCCACTTATCGCGCTTTGCGGCATCCAGCATGCTCTTGGCGTGGTTGTTGCCGCGAGGCGTGGTGATGAACGAGGCCCAGCCCCCGTTTTCCTCAAGGATGGGCGAGAGAAAGGCCCAGGCGCTGGGATTGGCCAGTGCCCATTCCGAGAATGTCACTCCGACTGGTGGTGAGCCGACCAAGCTGTTGAAGTTATCTGAGCCGATAACCTGAAACGTCGACCCGTTTTTGAAGCGGATGAACATCTCATTGTCGTTCTTGTTGGCGACGATCTCCCGAGGGAATATCTCCTCGATGCGGCGCTTACCGCTGTGCGGGTTGACAGCGTTCCAGATCGCCTTTCGAGCCTGCGAAGCTTCCGGCAGCATATGCCAGTATGTGCCCGGCCGCGTCATCGCGCCGACTGCGTGCTTCTGTAGGTCGATCTCGTCCTTGCCGGCCCGGCGGTGCCAGAACAGCAGCTGGCGCTTGCATCCCTGCTCCCAGGCATTCCACGCCGGCATCTGATAATGGCGCGGCTTCCAATCGAGTGCCGGGATGCGAACTCTGGCGTTCATTTGTCGTCCGCAAATCGTACCACTTCAACCGTGACGTTGCCCGTCAGTGCCAGTGTCTCCTTGAACATGCCCAGATGCCTTGCCACCATCTCCATTGCCTTGTCCTGGTCGCGGATCTTCACCTCGACGCCTTGCGTGGTCTGCTTGGCGCCTGCGTACAAGATCCTCGCTGCGCCCTTCAGTCGGCGGGTGTCCTCGACATGAACCTGGCCAATCCCCTCACCGTGGCATTCGGGGCAGTCCGGATGTGGTTCACGCGTTGCATCGAAGTCGGTACCGCCGATCGACAGTGGTAGGTCCGGTTCCTTGTCTGTGCCGATGACGGCGCGCTTCGCCTCGTCTACCGCTTCCTGAAATTCACGCGCCGTCCAATGGTATTCGTGGTCCGCGCTATGGCAGTACCGGCAGCATGAACGGCGATGTTGCACAATCTCATTGGGATCGGCTGTGGCGAGCTTCCACCAGTGTTCAAGCACCTTGTCAGCAGTGATCGCGGTTCGCTCTGAACGAGCTTCCCTGGCCTCAGAGATGGCAACCTCGACCTTGGCATTCGCTAACAGCCGCGAAGCCTGCTCATTTGCACTGTTGACACTGTAACCGGACCGAATAGCCGCCTGCGTTGCGTTCAGGTCGACGAGATATTCTGCAACGAAACGCTGCTGTCTTGGTGTGAGAGTTGACATGGTTTCCTCTTGGCATCAGCGGCGCCATGGCGGCTGTCCAGTGGGTGATTTTGCCGTCTTGCCTTTGCAGACCGCTTAAGCGAACTTGGCGCAGGAATTTTTGGACGGGAAGCAAACAATCTTGGGGGGTAAGATGGCATTAGAAGCTTACAAGGAGCACTTGTTGCAGACAAAAACGAGGCTCGAGCAACACTTGGAATGGTTGTTACAACCTGGAACTCGTACAGCGAGCATGTCGCAGAGCGAGACCGAATGGCGGGACACCACTGACGAGGAAATCGCGCGGTACCGAAAGGACATTGCGCTTTACGAAAATCTACTGGCCACACTCGAAGGCAAGATGCCCATCAGCTGATGTCAAACCCTAAAGCTTGAAATTCTGCTTAGGGATCTCCTAGCTAAGGAGCGCTTGTTGACGCACTATCTACGTACTTATGAAGAACACCAAGATGGCCGGATCGAAAGCCTGCGGATCTATCCGGCCGGCCACTACGGCAACTTACCTGCCGTAGGAGACATGATTTCCCACCGCCTTGGCTCACGACTTGCACATTTCACTGTTGTTCGCAGGCACTACATCGAAGCTGACACCGGGACGAAGGGATGGGCAATAGTCGTCACTAGGACCGACGAAAACCCCGCTGTGAAAGCATTGATCACCGCTTGGGCGGACGACGACAAATTATGAGACTGCGTTGGTGCGCCCTGCCTTGCGCCATGAACCCCGCGACCAGCACAATCACCATCCCCACCGGGATAAGTGTTCCTGCAATGTCAGAAGGGCCAAGGGATATGGATGCTTGAAGGCCTGCGTAGGTGGTGGCGAGGCCGATGGCTGCAATGCTTATAGGGCGTCGAGGCACCGTCGCTACCCCTCAAAGCAAAACCCGCCACCGGGTTAGCGGCAGCGGGCTCTCTTAAAATCTCTCTTAACTCTCTTAGAATTTCAGCCTCTAAGAAAGGCTTTCAGGAACGGGCCGGGCTTGATACCGGCTGGCTTCCCTCTGGTAGAACCCAGGGCTTCCGCCACTTCACCGGGCAACCCCGGTTCTTCGCTGCGCGTCCATCCGCGCCGCCGTCCTGATTGGTGCGGAACGTCGAGCGCATCAATCTCGACCTGTGCGGGGCGAACCGTTGCCGTATCGCCATTCCAAACTGTCTATGCTGCCTGCCGTCTCTTGTCTCGTTCACGGCGGGCTTCGTTGCGGGCGTCCTTAACGGTCCAAATCCATTCTCGAAGGATCCAGTGTTCTCACCTTCAAGCCCTGTTTCGAGGGTGTCTTGCAATGTATCAAGCGGCGTTAAGCAAGTTGCTTATCCATGCTGTGGGAGATTGCCCAAAAAGGTCCATCAAGAGGCATTGCAGCCTAAAGTTTTGCCAGATACGAACCTGACAACGGCAATTACGCCGGCAAGTAATTCTGGAGGATCTCCCTTGCGTAAGACCATCATGTCGGCCGTCGCAGTCTCATTTCTGCTTGCCATTGGAACAACATCCGTTTTCGCGACGGGCGCTATCGCAGTCAACGATTCATCCGGAACTTCGGCTGAAGACGCGGGTTACGCCGTCGGCTATGGCAGCACCAAGAAAGAAGCTTCGGCAGCGGCAATCAAAGAATGCAAGTCCGCCGGCAATTCTTCCTGCGAGGTTATGCTGACATTCGAACAGTGCGGCGCCTACGTTGGCAACAAGGCTAGCTACGGCACGGGCATTGGTAAATCGGAAAAGGAAGCTCAGAAGGCCGCTATGGCCGAGTGCCCAGAATGCAAGCTGATCGTCTCTGACTGCCACTAAATGAAAAAGCCCGCTAGCGACAAGCTGGCGGGCTCTTTTAATGTTTGTCGTAGAGTTAGCCGAGCCAAACCCGGCAACCACTTTCAAATTTCAGTGTGGAGCCGGATATATGGCCACGAGGGCGCTGCGTCGGCGCATCCACATAAGCAACCGCATCATATCGATTTGCATGACGGTTATGCCGCCTCGTGTGCCACCTGTAAACCAGCCCCGTCACGCAAGATAATGTCGCTCTTGCGTAATTTCGTTTCAACTTCTTGTAATATTTTGCCGATCCGCCTCATAATTGTTCGTTTCACCCACGCGTCTTTTGTCGGAAATCTGCGGTTTCGCTTCTCGATATAGCGCTCCCACTCCTGCTTTTTGGCTTTCACCTCGGCATAGGCCATAAGGATTCGGCGGTCCTCGTCGTCAAAGATCATCGAGAACCATGCGAATGCCTCCTCCATCCGGGTAATCCGGCCGCGGCTGCAGAGTGCCTTGCGTGCGGTCACATCATTGATTGCCTGGTGGCGCTGGCGAGTCTGAACCCCGCCGTTGTCGATCAACTCCCCGACTTCCAACGTGAATATGTCCGCAGCGCCCAGCACGACGTCAGGCATGGCGTTCCCGAACATTCTCGGCCCGACACGCACCGGCAGGGCAAGATCCGTTTCTAGAGCTTCTATGAGGCGCTCCAAGACCACAGCTTGGCCGTCTGAGACTTTCAGGCCGACTGATGCCTCCCGGACGATAGCGCCCATCATGTCTCCTACCCAGTCCCTCCCGTCGGATTTCCACCCCCGAGCGTCACTGATCCGGTTGCCTTCCCGATCTACCTGATACCCGATGTAAGTCCAGAACGTGTTCTGCACCCCGTCCTTGCCCTGCAGCTTCATACGCTTGTTGATGAAGACGCGCCGGCCGGACATGTCGATATACGTCTGCTGTTCCGAGATTTTCATGCTGCCTCGTCCTTTGGAATGATTGCGTCTGCCAGAAGCGTTGCTATTGCCGATGCTGTCTTTGCCATGCGCCCGCTGTCTCCTGTGGTGAGGCACTGAGCGCGGCGTTTGATTGAACCTAGATCGATGAGGGAAAAGGCGTTTACCGCGTGCTGCGGCTTCTTGTGCGCCATGTGTGCGCCGATAAAGCACCAGACCGACCAGATGACGACATCGTCGAAGCATGTCGCGTCACTGGCCTGGATGCAGCGAACAACCAGGCCAGCCATTTCGATGTCTTTCCGCATCAGGCGCGCGAGGGTCCGACCGCCGAAGACGACATTGGGCGGCCGATCCTTTCCGGTCCTCGCCTCACAGTAAGGCCGGATCTTCACTCCGAACCCTTCAAGGAAGCGATGCACGTTGATGCCGTTCTGTCTGATCAAGCCTCACCCCGCGCCGCCTTCTCGGCAAGGTAGACGGCCGGGTCGATCCTCTTCACCTCGGAGGCAGCGCCGAAGGTGCCCAGTTTGTGGTCGCGGTAGACCTGCCTCGCCGCTGGATCGAACTTCACCGCGGCAATGGTCCGCAGCCAGCCCGGCGCCTTCGCTGCGTTCAAAGCCGTCCGGCGTTCTTCCTTGTGCGCCGCCCTGTTCTTTTCCTTGCGCTCCTCACGCTCCTTGCGCTTGGCCTTTTTCGATTTCTTCTCCGGCGCGCCCCAGAGGACCTTTTTCTGGCTCTTTGGCTTGGGAAGGTGATCGCTTTCGCCGGCCAGCCGGTCGAGCGCTTTCCATGCTTCGGCATTGGTGACGAACGGCCCATCGACGAGGTGGCCGCTATTGTCTGAAACCATGAACTGGCCGTCATTGGTGGATTGAACTGAAATAGTCATGCCTGCTTCCTCCATACGCGGCGGCGAAGAAGCTGGAAGCGCAGTTTGATGATGTTGAGCAGGATCATGGCTGTTTCCTTTCCTTGAGCGCCCGGTCTCTGGCGACATTCAGTCGGGACATCGCGGCATCGCTCCCGCCGGCGTCCGCGTGCGTGCTCTTGGCTCGGAGGCGATACGCTGCGTTGATTTCAGCGATCGAGGCCGTCAGCTTAACGCCGAGAAGGAGCGACCAGTGATTGGCGCCCGGCTGCGGCTGGGCCGGGCGCTGGTACCGCGCCTTCTTGGCGGCATCCGCCTGCTGCTTCCGAATATCCTTGAGAGACTTCCACAGCTGCCGGACCTCTTCGTCAGTGAACGGCCTGGCGCGCCCGGGATTCTTGTCGAGGCGGTAATTCATGTCAGGATAGGTCATGCATCCCTCCTGAAGAACTGAGGCAGCAGACGGTGGATCTTCTTGACTGCATTTCCGCGCTCGCGGGCGGCGAACCTCTCGATGCGGCGGTACATCTCGGCTTCGATAACGTCGTCAGCCTCACTGCCGACGGCGAAGAGCCGATCGCGAAGCCCGATAATCTTATCCTTCGTGCCAGCTGCTATGACGTTGCCCCGGTATTGGCGGTCTCTGACGAAAGAACGCCGCGGAGGGACGGCCTCGCCAATCGTGTAAGTTTTCGGGTGATGGCGCTCGGGCTTAATATCGATCACCTCGAAGACATGGAAAATCTCTGTCACCCGATGGCTGTCCCAGCCACCGCCACGTCTTGAGAACATCTCCAGATGCTCCGGCATTTCGCGGTCATGTGGCGCATATGGATCGCTGAATGCCAGCACCCATTGGCCGGGCTTGATGTCGATGAACTGCGTCATGCTGCACCTCTCTGGGGCAGGCTCAGGACTTTCGCCACGCCTGCTTGCTTTGGACGGTTGCGGACTTTCTCGGCGCGGATGCGGGCAATCAGCCACGGCACCGCATCGATGACGTTTTCAGGGAGCTGGTGCTCAGCCCAATCGAAAAGGCTCGGTTCGTCCGTCATGCGGCGAGCTCCTTGATGATTTCGGCGGTGAGTTTGTTTTCTGAATAGAGCTGCAGCGCCCAAGATATTTTGGTCCGGTCGGTGCAGATCAGCGTCAGCCACTTGCGGGCATGAACAGGGTCATCAGGAGGGATAAGGACAAGAGGATCTATACCCCCTTCATTTCCCACGAGACTCTGAATGGTAGTACCCTTGCTCCCTGCAGAGCCTAGTGTAACTACAGTGTCCTCTACAGTGTTAGTCGGCCTGACAGAGGCCGGTTTATACCGGCCTGACTCAGGCCGCTCATACCGGTCTGACTCAGGCCGCTTATGCAGTCTGGCAGTGATCTTCGAACCATCGTCACCAATTCCGCGCGAAATGCGAAAACTGTAGGCTTCGAAAGTCTCATAGGCCCAGAACATGTTCAACCGGTAGACCACCGCCCGCATGGTTCGGTGGCCCAGAGCCATGACTATTTCAAGTGTCTCCGGCTGCAGGTCCTGCATACGGACGCGCTTGATGGCCTTGGTTCTTTCCAGTGACACCAATCCTTCCCGAACCTGCCTGTCGCTGCCGCACCGCGCCCAAGCAGCCAACGTCGGCTGCGAGGGAAAGGCAATGCCGGTGTCGGCATTCATGTGCTGCATGAGAGCGTTGGCGATGCGCAGGTCACGCGGCTTGTCCATATGAACCGGGTGGACACAGACTGCCGAAAGCCAATCGTAGCGTTTCAGCTCGCTCATCTCTTTTGTCCAGGGGAGCTTGCTCAAATGCCGGATCCTCCCTCAAGCCGGCCGACGCTGCCGTCTTTCTCGGTGCCGTCGTAATCGGATTCGTCGCCGTTCTGATCGGTCTCTTCGATCTCACGCTCTTCGTCAGCTTCCCGGTCGTCTGCATACGGGTCGGCGTCGGCCAGGTAGGGCTCAAGGTTTTCGTCGCCGTCGAGGAGGTCGAGGAGTGCAATTAGATCCTCGATCCTGTGCTCCAACGCCGCCCGGGTCATTTGCAGGGTGCTCATGCCTGGCTCCCTTCATGGAGCTTGCGGATCAGCACTGTCCGCAGATGCCTCTCATAGTTATACACAACCGGCTCTTTCGGAGCCGAAGGGGTCAGCTTGAAGCAGCGGCCCTCCTTGAGGCAGTCGAACTGCGGAGCACGCTCGATAAAGTAGGCGACATTCATGTCCTTGGTCCGTTCAACCAGATACCTCCCTGGCCCTGCGAACTCAACGATTCGGGGCGGGAAGACCTCCATGATCAGAACGACGCGCTCCTTCTCCCCGAACTTAACGACCCAATCTCCAGAGTACATTTCAGCCATCGTTAGCGCGAGCTGCCCGGCATGGTAGTGTTTGCGCTCGGCCGCTGTCATGCGGGCGAGTTGCGCCTCCAGCGAATCAGGGATCGCCTGTGGCTCAATCGTAGCTGCAACCGCCGCGATCGGCAGGCTGGCAGCAGCAACGCCACCGAGGAAGGATCTGCGGGAGGGGCTGAACTTCAGGACGGCAGTTGCCGCCTTGCTCAAGGTTGTGTTACTGCTGCTCTCGTTCATGTTCGTTTCCTTACTCGGGATATGGGTTGAACCGTGGCTCGGCAGGACTGGCATCCTGGCCGGGCCTTTTGCGTTCTGGTGGGCTGTCATGCCGCCTCCATGAAAAAGGCGATCAGCTTGCTGCGCTCGACAACCCAGCGATTTCCGATCTGCTTCGCAGGCAGTTTCCCGGTCGAAAGCATGTAGTGGGTCTGCCGAACTGTTCTTCCTATCGCTCTCGCGATGTCCTCAAGTCCCCAGATCAGGTCGAGAGGTTCGTTCTCATTCGCCATGTTTGTTGAACTCCGTGTTAACCAACGTCATTAGATATATCCTTTGGACATCATTGACGCAAGATGAAAAATGTCCAATGGACATTGCTTCGCTTGGAGTGACGCATGGTAGAGAACAGAAGTAAGTCTGACGGTTTCATGCTGCGGTTCCCGCCGGGGCTGCGTGATCTAGTGAAATCGGATGCCGATGAACGCGGCAGGTCAATGAATGCCGAGATTATTTGGCGGATCGAGAATTACGGAGACGCGCACCGAGCTTGGGCTAATACAGACGCAGAAATGTCAAAGCTCGAAGGAGACCTTCAGGCTGCCCAAGCTGAAGTGAACAGGCTTTACGAGGAGCGTGTCGAGCTGTTCGACGTGGTGAATAATCAGGAGCGAAGCCTGCAGAGCCTGCGGGAAGCCCATCGGACATTGGCAATCACGGTCAAGTCCCTTGGAGAGGCACTACTGACCGACAGCCAGATTACCGATTTCGTCAGAGTGCTTGCAGAAGGGCTAACGCAAGTCGATGTGGACCCATCTTCAGATGCTTCTGAGCGAGTGCCGCGCCAGCCGTGGGAGGAACACTAAGCATGTCAGTCCGCAAGCGTGAATGGACAACACCAAAAGGCGTAGAGAAATCCGCCTGGGTGGTCGATTACCACGACACCACCGGTCAGCGCCGGCTGAAGACCTTTGCCAAGAAGAGGGATGCGGATAAGTTTTCCGCTACGGCCTCTGTCGAGGTCAGGGAGGGCGTTCACGTTGCCGACAGCGCCAGCGTCTCGGTTTATAAGGCCGGCGCACTGTGGATCTCCTCCGGGGAGAATGCGGGCCTTGAACGCTCCACCATCAATCAACGCAAGAGCCATCTCGAGCTGCACATCAAGCCGCTAATTGGCGATACGCTGCTTTCCAAGCTGACCGTGCCGGCCGTGCGTGAGTTTGAGGACAGGCTGCGCAAGGAAGGCCGATCGCAGGCAATGTCCAAGAAGGTGCTGACGTCACTCGGCTCCATCCTGGCCGATGCTGGGGAACGTGGCCTTGCCACCCGTAACCCGGTGCGAGACATCCGCGGCGGTCGCAAAGGTCGTGAGCGCCGATCAGAGAGGCGCCAGAAGGGCCGCATCGAGGTTGGGGTAGACATTCCCACCAGAGAAGAGATCAAGGCGCTGGTGGCGTCCCTTGAGGCGAACTGGCGTCCGTTCTTCGTCACCGCAGTATTCACCGGAATGCGGTCGTCGGAACTTCGCGGGCTGCGCTGGCAGGACGTGAACTTCAAGCAGGGTGAGATCGCGGTCAATCAGCGGGCCGACCAGTTCGGGGAGATCGGGGCGCCCAAGTCTGAGGCAGGCACGAGAATTATTCCGGTACCCCCGTTGGTTATCAATGCGCTGAAGGAACTGCGATTGAAGCAGGGCAACCCAACCGGCCTCGTCTTCGGCAATCCAGATGGAGATCCGCGCTCTCACACGAACATCATCAACAAGGGACTAATACCGGCCATGGTTCGGGCTGGCGTGACCGTGGAGAGTGGCGAAGTCTATGCCGAGGGCAATCCCGTTCTGAAAGCCAAATACACCGGCATGCACGCCCTACGGCACTTCTACGCCAGCTGGCTGATCAACCGGAAAGAGGATGGCGGCTTGGGCCTGCCAGCAAAGATGGTACAGGAACGGCTCGGTCATGCGTCGATCGTGATGACCATGGATGTCTACGGACACCTGTTTCCACGCAACGATGATGGAGGCGAATTGGCCGATGCGGCAAGCGCTCTGCTGAACTGAGTGCAACATGGCTGCAACATGAAGCCGATTCATGCTGAAATATCATACGCTCGGAGAAGCCTGCAAATCCTTGCACCCCGGTTCGATTCCGGGCGAGGCCTCCAACACTTTTTTATTGTGCATTCGATCACCTGAAATCGTTACACGACTTTTTGGATGTGGCAATTCAGACCCGAACTGTCCTGCCATTCGAAATCAGATGTGGCTATCCGTTCCAAAGCTACCTCATTAATCGATTTTTGCGCTTCAGCACGAGCGCTATCAGCCTCGCTACCGAACGGCCCAAACCCAGTTCGCCCAAAACTGTCGTCAACAAAAAAGGGCCAGCAAATTATGCCGGCCCCATTTTGTTGCGTTCAGCCTGCAGATTAGTTGCAAGGCTTGATCGTGTCGTTTGTGCCGCTGCTTGGCGTCGAGCCGGCGCTTGGCGTTGGGCATTTGGTGCTGTTGTCAGGCATCGTGCCAGTCTTGGATGGCTCCTTCGCCGTTGCGCCGGTCGGCTCTGGCGCGTTCTTCGTATTGGCGTTATTCGAATCGCCAAGGCCCTCGCTCGTCGATGAGGCGCCTGCGCTATTCGTACCGCCGGACGTCTGAGCGACCGCAGCGCCTGCGATGGCGAGGGAGAACGAAAGCGATGTAGCGATAATTGTTTTCTTGAACATTTCACACCCTGTTGGTTTGTTGTTTCACACATACCAAAGTGCCAGCTTCACAACATGTTCCTGCCGAGATTGAAATATATTAAATGACTGATAATCATGTTTATTGGCACATTAGGCCGCGTGCGCTGAGCGCCCCGGAATAAAGCGGATTCCTCGACGGTCGTTATCGTAGTCCGCACTGAAGGGACCGCTTGCAGTCATTTCTGCCGCGTTGGCAAAAACCGAATTGGCAAATGGAAGCAGCTTACGCAAAACCCATGCATAAAGGCGGCGGATCCCGGCTCCATTTCACGGTTGCAATGAAAGCAGCCGGATTGGATCGGGACCTTTGATGGGTGCCGAAATGCAATAACTGTCCGTTCCAGATGTGACTTTTCATCGCTCATACTCCTTAAACGGAAGCCGGCGCTTTTTGTTCTAGTACCAAATGGGACAGGTTGGACCTGCTGTCACAGCATCGTGGTGTTCATGAAAAGCTCAAACAGGTTGCAGATCATACGGCGTCGTCTCGTACAGAGCAGGCCTTGGTGCGGCATAAAGCGGGAAGACTACTCCCTGATATCAACACCCCGAGCCACTTTCTTCTGCTTCTGCCGCTTCGCCCACCACACCGCCAACCGCCGCCGCTTGCGGCGGACGACCGGAATATCGTGCGACAGCACCAGAAAGCCAAGCGGGACCATCCAGAAGCCGAGCACCGGCAGGAAGCCCAGACATCCGCCGACCATCAGCAGCGAGCCGACGGTGATGCGCCCTGCCCGCGAGCGCGGCAGCGGCACATGCAATCCGCCGATGCCGAGCCTGCCGGTCTTGTGATCGATGCCGAATTTTTTCTTGGATTTTTCCGTGGTCGCCAAAAGCTCAGTTTCCCGTGGGTTTGCGCTAAAACTCGCTCTCGGAAAATGGGATGATCCCCAAAATAAAACAAGGATCTGACGTTTTTTTGCAGAAATCGCTTGGCAAATCGGAAAAGCATTTGTAGAAGCCCACTCACACCGCGACAAGCGGTTGATCCTTGGTAGCTCAGCGGTAGAGCATTCGACTGTTAATCGACAGGTCGCCGGTTCGAATCCGGCCCGAGGAGCCAAATTCTTCAGGTCTAGTCCTGATTCTATTGAGGGAAAGGTTTCCGAAAAGGACCTTTCCCTTTTTCTTTGCCTTTCCCCATCGAATTTTTGTTTTGGATTTGTCGCAGTTTGGACCTAGCTGTAACGCCACAGCACGAGCGCCTTTTTCAGCTTCACTTGTTGAGCAACGGTTGGCCGCCAAAGACTCACGGCGAATTGCGCACTTAAACGTGCCACTCGGTCACAGTGATCCCACCTCTGGCTGCCGGCGCGACGGTCTTGTCGGCTGGCAGAAATGGCTCTTCGGAAGGAAACCTGCCTTATTCGCACAGCTACTGCCGGTCGCAACTGCCACGAAAATGACCGTACGCTTCCGCCGCCAGCGCGCTTGACCGACCACTGTCTTCGATACTGGGACCCGGACCTTGCGGAACAAACCCGAGGCTGTTTCCGTTGTTCGGACCTCAACTAAGGGAGCTCAGCATGTCCGATAAAATCGAAAAACAGCCTTCGCTCGGTGAAAAGAAGCCGGCCAACATCAGCGAAGTGACGCCCGTCGATGACAATGCCGTCGCGCCGATCATCCACCCCGGTGATCACCGCAATCCCGACGATCCGCGCCTACCACTGGTGAGCCCCGTCGTCGATGGCGGTAACTTGTAATCCAGGTTTGATCGGGCGGCACTATCAGGTGCCGTCCTAACCCTGTCTCAGGTGAAGAAACTTTCTCAAGGGTGGACGGCTGCCAAAACGAGAATGAATTGAATTGATTAGCAGTTTTCTTGTTGATCCGGTCCGTCCCACGCGCCGTAAAGGGCCGCGTCTCCATTTCAGTGAAAGATTTCCAGCTTGGCGCACGCATCATCCCCCGTCATTCTTTGGTTCCGCAAGGATTTGCGCCTCGATGACAATCTCGCCCTCGCGGCGGCTGTCGATTGCGGGCGGCCGATTCTCCCACTGTATATTTTTGAGCCGGAGGGGACGGAAACCGGGCCGCTTGGTGCAGCACAACGTTGGTGGCTGCATCACTCCCTCTTCGCACTGGCGCAATCTTTGAAAACCAAAGCCAGCAGCCTGGTGCTGCGCGCCGGCGATCCAAGTGAGATTCTAGCTGGCTTGATCGAGCAGACCGGGGCCAACACGGTGTTGTGGAACCGCCGCTACGATACGCAGGGCATTGCGGTTGATACCGCCATCAAGCTACAGCTGAAGGCGCGCGGCATCGACGCGCATAGCTATGCCGGCCAGTTAATCCATGACCCCGCCAAGCTGAAGACCGGCAGCGGTGGCCCCTATCGCGTCTATACGCCATTCTGGCGGGCAATCGAGAAAAGCGAAGAGCCGCCGCCGCCAATCGAGGCTCCCAAGGTTTTGATCGCCCCACATCAATGGCCCGAGTCGGACCCGCTCGACAGCTGGGGCTTGCTGCCGTCAAAACCGGACTGGGCAAAGACGTTTTTGGAAATCTGGACCCCCGGCGAAGCCGCAGCACGCGAGAGGCTGAAGGATTTCGTCGACGGAGCGATTTCCGGCTACAAGCAGGGCCGCGATTTCCCCGCTAGGGCCTCCACCTCGCTGCTGTCGCCGCATCTGGCGCTCGGCGAAATCTCGCCCGCCCGGGTCTGGGAAGCGACCCGGGGTTTGAGCGACAATGTCGATCCCAGCGAAATCAGCCACTTCCGCAAGGAACTGGTCTGGCGCGACTTTTGCTACCATCTGATGTTTCATTTTCCCGATTTGGCGACGAAGAACTGGAATGCCAAATTCGATGCTTTTTCCTGGCGCACGGATGACGACCATTTTAAGGCCTGGACGCAGGGCATGACAGGCTATCCGATCGTCGACGCCGGTATGCGGCAATTGTGGCGCCACGGTTTCATGCACAACCGCATCCGCATGGTCACCGCCTCTTTCCTGATCAAGCATCTTTTGATCGACTGGCGCGAGGGCGAGCGCTGGTTCCGCGATACGCTGGTGGATGCCGATCCGGCCTCCAATGCCGGCAACTGGCAGTGGGTGGCAGGCTCGGGCGCCGACGCCTCGCCGTTCTTCCGAATTTTCAACCCGATGCTGCAGGGCGAACGGTTCGATCCGGACGGCAGCTATGTGCGCGAATTCGTGCCGGAGCTGCAGAATATGGACAGCGCCTTCATACACCGGCCATTCGAGGCGCCGGACAAAGTGCTGAAGGCCGCCGGCGTCGTGCTGGGGGAAACCTATCCAAGGCCGATTGTCGATCACAGGGGCGCGCGCGATCGGGCGCTGGCGGCCTACAAAGATTTGAAGACTGATATCAGTTAAAAACCGATCAGATCGCCGATGAAGCGGGTGCGCGATCCGGTATATTTCAGCGGCGCGAACAGCACCGACAGGCAGAGGCAAGGCGCGTCGTCATCGGCCACCGGCCGGTGATCGAGGCTTTCGTCGGCGACCGAGATATCGCCGGGCACGAAACGGCCGCGGTGGTCGTGGAACGCGCCTTCCAGGACCAGCGTCAGTTCCAGGCCTTCGTGGGTATGGTTCGGCAGCGCACGACCGGCGCGCGCCCAGAGCAGTGTTGCTTCCGCACCGTTGCGGCGAAAAATCACGTGTTCCTTCAAACCCGGCAACAGCGTCTTCCACGGCACGGTCTTCCGGTCGGTACCGACATACTCGCGCAATGCCTTTGGAAAGCCCGAGTCGGAGCGTGACGGTAGCGTGAACACATCTGGCATTGAAGGTGGCGCCGACGCAAAAATCGCCTCCAGGCTGCGATCACGGCTCGTGACGGCCGCAGGCTCCGCCAATTCCAGGGCCGCACCGGCCAGCCCTTCGAGATCGGAGACGAAACTCATCGACTCGGGCCGCATCTCCAGATGCGATTCGACCAGCACCCGCGCTGGTTCGGGAAGCGAGCCAGCAACGTATTGGGCGATCAGAACGTCCACCATTTCAAGTTCTTCCGGCATCGTCTGTCGTTACGTTCCCAAGATTTTCTGGCGCAATTGCGTTCGGCCCCTTCTCGTCTGGGAGGATTTTCCTACATCCGCAGGCCTGTGGCAATACCCGCAATCCTGTAGTTATGTGCCGTGCTGCAACCTGTGCCGAAAACGCACATCAGTGAGACCAGTTGCACAGGTCGAACATAATTCTTGCCTTGCCGTCCTTGTGCATGGAAAACAGCCTTCCTACTGTAAAGACAACAAGAGAAGGTGGTTTGCATGTCCGTCCATTCCTCGGTTTTGAGCGTCATCGGCAATACGCCATTGATCCGCCTGAAGGGCGCTTCGGATGCGACCGGCTGCACCATTCTCGGCAAGGCGGAATTCTTGAACCCCGGTCAGTCGGTCAAGGATCGCGCCGCTCTGTTCGTCATCCGTGATGCGGAGAAGAAGGGGCTGCTGCGTCCCGGCGGCGTGATCGTCGAGGGCACGGCCGGCAACACCGGCATTGGGTTGACCGTCGTCGCCAAGGCGCTGGGCTATCGCACCGTGATCGTCATTCCAGAAAGTCAAAGCCAGGAGAAGAAGGACGCCCTGACCTTGCTTGGCGCCGAACTGGTGCAGGTGCCAGCGGTACCCTACAAGAACCCCAACAATTATATCAAGGTGTCGGGCCGTCTGGCTGCGGAACTGGCGAAAACCGAACCCAACGGGGCGATCTGGGCCAACCAGTTCGACAATATTGCCAACCGCCAGGCGCATATCGAGACGACGGCGCCGGAAATCTGGGCCGACACGGACGGTACGGTCGACGGTTTTGTCTGCGCCGTCGGATCCGGCGGCACGCTTGCCGGCGTTGCCATGGGCCTGAAAGGCTTCAATCCAAACATCAAGATAGGCCTCGCCGACCCGGAGGGCGCCGCACTCTACGAATATTATACCCATGGCGAGCTGAAATCATCCGGCTCCTCGATCACCGAGGGTATTGGCCAGGGCCGCATCACCGCCAATCTCGAAGGCTTTTCCCCGGACTTCGCCTACCAGATCTCCGATGCGGAAGCGCTGCCGCTGGTGTTTGACCTGGTCGAGCGGGAGGGGCTCTGCCTTGGCGGCTCGTCGGGCATAAACATTGCCGGCGCCATTCGCCTCGCCCGCGATCTCGGTCCGGGGCACACCGTGGTCACCATTCTGTGCGACTACGGCAATCGCTACCAATCCAAGCTGTTCAACGCCGAATTTCTGCGGGAAAAGAACCTGCCGCTGCCGCAATGGCTGGTTGATAGCCGCGTGATCGCCATTCCCTTCGAGCCGGTCTGAGGAATCTTTTATGAGCGTCAAGGCCCTGTTTCGCGACGATTTCTATCTGGCCACCTGCGAGGCGCTCGTGACCGCCGTGCATGAGGACGGCAGCATCGAGCTTGACCAGACCTGTTTTTATGCGACCTCCGGTGGCCAGCCGGGCGACACCGGTTTTCTGGAGCGGGCCGATGGCGCAAAAATCCAGCTCGACGTAACACGGCACGGCGCGTCAAAAGATATCATCCTGCATGTGCCGGTTGCCGGCGAGGCGCAGCCACTGGTCGGTGAGACGCTGGTGCTGCATGTCGATTGGCCCCGCCGCTACAAGCTGATGCGGATGCATACCGCCTGCCACATCCTCTCGGTCGTCTGCCCCTTCCCGGTCACCGGTGCCGCCGTCAGCGAAGACGAGTCGCGGATCGATTTCGACATGGCCGAGGGCGGCGACAAGGATGCCATCACCGCGGAGATGATGAAGCTCATCAATGAGAACCATCCGGTGTTCGTCCAATGGATCACCGACGAGGAACTCGCCGCCAATCCCGATATCGTCAAATCCAAAAATGTGCGCCCGCCGGTCGGGCTGGGCCGTGTCAGTCTGGTCTGCATCGGCGCCGATTCCGCCGTTGACAGCCAGCCCTGCGGCGGCACACATGTTTCGGAAACACAGGAGGTCGGGGCGGTCTACATCGCCAAGATCGAAAAGAAGGGCAAGGAAAACCGGCGCATGCGTATCCGCTTCGGAACGCCGGAAAACCTGGCCTAAAGGAGAGACTGCATGAGTGCCGGAAAAAGCCGTTTCGTCGTATCCGCCGACTGGGTGGAAAAACAGTTGGGCGCGCCGGAGTTCCGGATTGTCGATGCTTCCTGGTATCTGCCGGCGCACAAGCGCAATGGCGCCGGCGAATATGCCGAAGGCCATATACCCGGCGCGGTATTTTTCGATCAGGACGCGATTGCCGATCACGACACCGGTCTGCCGCATTCCCTGCCCTCGCCAGACTATTTTGCCGCGGAAGTCGGCAAGCTTGGCATCAGTGAGCATGATACCATCGTCGTCTATGACGGCCCAGGCTTCTTTTCCGCACCGCGCGTCTGGTGGCTGTTGCGGGTGATGGGCGCCCAGAACGTCTATGTGCTGGATGGCGGCCTGGACGGCTGGAAGACGGAAGGCCGCGCGCTCGAAACCGAGCTGCCGGAACCGGAACCGGTGGTCTTCACCCCCAATTTCCAGGCCAAGCGCGTTACCTCGCTGCGCGACATGCGCGCCATCGTCGATACCGGCGCCAAGCAGGTGGCGGACGCGCGCGGCGCCGGCCGCTTTACCGGCGACGAGGCCGAGCCGCGGGCCGGAATGCGCTCGGGCCATATGCCCGGCGCCCGCAGCCTGCCGGCCACCGCCTTTTCTGAGGGTGGAAAATTCAAGGACCTGTCGACCCTGAAATCGATGATGGACGATGCCGGCATCGATCTGGCTTCGCCTGTGGTCACCAGCTGCGGCTCCGGCGTCACCGCCTCGGTGATCATGCTGGCGCTCGAATCGCTCGGGCATACCGACAATTCGCTATATGACGGCTCGTGGTCGGAATGGGGCAGCCTTGCCGACACGCCGGTAGTCACCGGACCCGCAGAGCCGGTCAACCGCGATCCCGTCGGCCCGATCAAGGCCCATGTCACGCGGCTGGAAATGACGTCGCCGCCGAAGGTCAGCCTGCCGGTGCCGGTCAACATCCAGACGGCGATCATGCGCACCTCCGAGATTCCGCTGCATTTCTATCGATTTCTCTACCGCGAGGTCGGAAAACGCTGGCACTGGCACAAGCGGCTGCGGATGAACGATGCCGAACTGACGGCCGCCCTGCACAATCCCAAGACCACGGTTACCGTACTTTATGTCAATGGCGCACCGGCCGGCTTTTTCGAACTCAGCCAGGAAAGCGAAGAGTTGGTCGAACTGTCCTATTTCGGCCTGTTCGAGCATGCGATCGGGCTTGGCATAGGCAAATGGTTCCTGCTGCAGGCCCTGTATTCGGCCTGGCAGACTGACCCGAAAAAGGTGACGGTGACCACCAACACGCTCGATCACCCGCGCGCCCTGCAGCTCTACCAGCGCATGGGTTTTTCGCCGGTCTCGACCTTCGAGGCTCTGGTCGAGCCGATCTCGGATGCGGAACTGCTGATGGTTCTGCGCTGATTTTTTATTGAAACGCAGCCGCCCGCAGGTTTCGGGTGGCTGTGGCACCCAAACGGTCCGATGCTCCGAACGCACCAACACGGAGATCGACGCAATGACCATATTTACCGCCATGCCGACCGACGATGCGAAGCGCTATTGGGCCGGAGAGCCGGACGCCTATGGCCGGACGCCCGAAACCATTGTCTCGTCCGGCGGCGGCATGCCCTGCCGGCATTGCCTGTCGCATATCGCCGAAGGCGAGGATCTGCTGGTGCTCGCCTACCGCCCGTTTCCGACGCTGCAGCCCTATGCCGAGACCGGCCCGATCTTCCTGCATGCAAAACCCTGCCCGCGCTACAGCGCCGAAGATGTGACGCCGCCGATCCTGGCAACGAGCCCGGATTATATCGTCCGGGGCTATGGTGGCGATGATCGGATCGTTTACGGCACCGGTGCGGTGACTGCTGCCGATCAGATCCACGCGCGCGCGACAGAACTATTTGACCGAGAGGACATTGCCTATCTGCACGTGCGCTCCGCCCGCAACAATTGCTACCAGTGCCGGATCGATCGCAAAGCGTTTACAATCTCCTGAAAATGATCGCTAAAATTGTCGTGGATTAGCTAATCCTACTGCAATCTACCCGTGCTATAACGGGACATTGTTGGAACAATCACAGGCGCATCGACATGCAGCACAATCTCCAAATGGCGAACCGGTCCGCGGATCGTAGCAGGACGCGTATTTTCGGCACCATCAAATACCTCAACCAGGAGGCGCTTGGCCGGGTCGTCGACCTGTCGGCGACCGGCATGGCGCTGGAACTGCACTCCGCATTTGCGGTCAGTGTCGGCAGCCGGGTGACGATCGACAGCGAGGATCTCGGTTTCATCGAAGGCACGGTCAAATGGCTGCGCGGCAGCCGGATCGGCATCGAGTTGCAGCTTTCCACCAACACGCTGGCGCAATTGTCGTCCTACTTTCGGTTTTTCCACAAGGAGATCTCCCCCGTTCTCGGGCGGTGAAGCACCATCCTCATCAGGGAGCGATGCCTCACGAATTTTACCGGGTGCATCCCGCTGAAAACTCTCCTAGTCTCGGGCGAACGGTTCGTCACGAAGGAGATCTCCATGTCGCCCATCGATCTGCACCCGATTACCCGCCGCTCCATGCTGGGCGGCCTTGCCGCCGCGTCGGCGCTGGTGCTGGTGCATCCGTTTTCCGCGCGCGCGGCCGGCAACCAGGCGCATTTGCGCATCATGGAAACCACCGACATCCATGTGAACGTGTTTCCCTACGACTATTATGCCGACAAGCCGAATGACACGATGGGTCTCGCCCGCACCGCCTCGATCATCGACGCAATCCGCGCCGAATCGACCAATGCAATGCTGATCGACAATGGCGACTTTCTGCAGGGCAATCCGCTTGGTGACTATATCGCCTATGAGCGCGGCATGAAGGAAGGCGACACCCATCCGGTGATCAACGCCATGAACGTGCTCGGCTATGATTGCGGCACGCTCGGCAATCACGAGTTCAACTACGGCCTCGACTTCATGTTCAATGTGGTCAAGGGTGCCAACTTTCCCTATGTCTGCGCCAACCTGACCAAGGGCGAACTGGCCTCCGATCCGAAAAAAGATGTGCTGTTCTTCAAGCCCTACATCATTCTTGAAAAGAAGATCAGGGATGGCTCCGGGGCCGAAAGCACGATCAAGGTCGGCTTTATCGGCTTCGTGCCGCCGCAGATCATGACCTGGGATGCCAAGAATCTCGAGGGTAAGGCACAGACGCGCGACATCGTTCAAGCGGCAAAAGCCTGGGTGCCGGTGATGAAGGAGGAAGGCGCCGATATCGTAATTGCGCTGTCCCATTCCGGCATCGATGGCAAGGGGCCGAGCGAGCGGATGGAAAATGCCTCGCTGTATCTGGCCGGCGTCGAGGGTATCGACGCGATCTTTACCGGTCACCAGCATCTGGTGTTTCCGGGTCCAAAAATCTGGGACGGCATTGCCGGCGCCGATGCGGTCAAGGGCACGCTGATGGGCAAGCCGGCGGTGATGGGCGGCTTCTGGGGCTCGCATCTCGGGCTGATCGACCTGCTGCTGGAAAAGGACGGCAGCCACTGGAAGATTGTCGACTTCACCACAGAAGCCCGGCCGATCTTCCATCGCGACGAGGCCAAGAAAGTGGTGGCGGACGTCAAGGACAAGGCCACGGTGGTGGGCGCTGCGCAAAAAGAGCATGAGGCGACGCTTGCCTATGTGCGCCGCGCGGTCGGCAAGACATCGGCGCCGCTCTATTCCTATTTCGCACTGGTGGCCGACGACCCCTCTGTGCAGATCGTCAGCAAGGCCCAGACCTGGTACATCCAGGACATGCTGAAGGAAGGTCCGTACAAGGATCTTCCGGTGCTCTCGGCCGCAGCCCCGTTCAAGGCCGGCGGACGCAATGGCGCGGATTATTATACCGACGTGCCGGCCGGCGATATCGCCATCAAGAATGTCGCCGATCTCTATCTCTATCCCAACACCGTCCAGGCCGTGCTGATTTCTGGCGCGCAAGTGAAAAACTGGCTGGAAATGTCGGCCGGGATGTTCAACACAGTGGCCGCCGGCGCCAAGGACGCGGCTCTTTTGAACAACAGCTTCCCGTCCTACAATTTCGATGTGATCGACGGCGTCACCTACCAGATCGACCTGTCGCAGCCGGCGAAATTCGACAATGACGGCAAGCCGGTGAACCCGGGGTCGAACCGCATCCAGAACCTCCAGTTCGACGGCAAGCCGATCGATCCAGGCCAAAAATTCGTGGTCGTCACCAACAACTATCGCGCCGGCGGCGGTGGAAAGTTTCCGGACATCGCCGGCGACAAGGTGATCTTTGTCGCCCCCGATACCAACCGCGACGTGATCGTCCGCTACATTGTCGACCAGGGCACGATCAACCCCTCGGCCGACGACAACTGGTCATTCAAGCCGATGGCCGGGACGACCGCGGTATTTGAAAGCGGCCCGAAGGCGCGGCAGTATGTGAAGGATGTGAAGTCTGCCAGGATCGAGGATGCCGGCGACGGCGCAGAAGGTTTTGCCAAGCTGCGGCTGGTGCTCTGAAGCGTTCGACATCGTTGCGAAAAAGGCCCGCATCCAGAACGATGCGGGCCTTATTTATTTTAGCGATAACTCTATCGAGAGTCGATTCAAGCCCGTAGCGCAATCTTTTCGCGTGGAGTCCGAACCACCTCACCTGAATACTCAGACGGGCAATTCGACAGCTGCAGCCGGAACGCTTCGATCATCCACGCTGCCGCTGGACCCGGCGGGTTGGCGGTCTTGCGGATCGCGTAAATCGCGTAATTGTCTTGCTCATAGGCGTCCAGAGCGAGATGCACCAGCCGCCCATTGCTCAGATCCTCGCGGATCAGCGACGCCGGCAGCCCTCCCCAGCCGAGGCCGCCACGGATCAGATGATGTTTGGTGGCGACATCGCTGACGCGCCAGGTCTTGTAGGACAGCACATTGAAATCCCGGCCCTTGGTGAGGCTCGAGGCATCGGTCACCACCAGCTGCGTTTCCTCGCGCACGTCAGCCAGCGTCAGCGGCCGGCCAAGCAGCGCCAGCGGGTGATCGGGAGACGCCACAGGCAGCATGAAAGTATGGCCAATCCGTTCGATCGCCAGCGAATCGTCCTGGCGGATCACTGCGCCGCCGATGCCGATCGCCGAATGACCGGACATCACCAGGTCCATCACGCTGCCGAGTTCGCCGACATCGAGCCGGAGTGCCACCGAGGGAAACTGGTCGCGAAACTGACGTAGAACCCCGACCATGGCTTCGGTCGGCACCATGACGCTGATGGCAACGGAAACTTCCGCTTCCAGCCCCTGCTTCATGCCCTTGGCGCGGGCCCGCATCACCTGCAGATCGGCGACGATACGGCGGGCGTCGGCCAGCATCGCATTGCCGGCATCGGTCAGCTTTGGCTGGCGAGCGCCGGTGCGCTCAAACAGGCTGACGTCGAGCTGGGTCTCGAGATTGCCGATCATGTAGCTGATCACCGACTGGGCGCGATTGAGGGAGCGGGAGGCGGCTGAAAAGCTGCCGGTGTCGGCCACGGCGAGGAAAACCTGCAGCTGATCAAGGGTGGGGTTCGCGTCCATAAGCCATCCAATTTATCGATAGGAACGATCCACATTATCACGGTTTTTTCGATAGCAATACAGGCCTATCTGTCACCCTGAAACAGCGCGGACTCCCTCCCCCGCGGCGATTTGTCAAACCAAGGAAACGATCATGTCCATTCTTCTCGTTACATCCAGCCCGCGCGGTGCGGAATCGCTGTCCAGCTCGGTCGCCATCGATCTCGCCAAGAAGCTGGAAGCCCAGACCGGCGCGACCCTGGTTCACCGCGACCTGTCCGCCAGCCCGCTCGCCCACATGGACGCGACCTTCACCGCCGCTATCCGCAAGGCCGCCGGCGACCGTTCGCCGGAAGAAGCCAAGGCCGCCGTTGCCTCCGACGACCTGACACAGGAATTGTTGAACGCCGACACGCTAGTGATCGGCACCGGCCTG
>Ga0247730_1000240_pt1 | contig 49558 bp, 75 predicted proteins | sample UWRJL073202C2_FD_180959 | JGI IMG/M metagenome (GOLD analysis project Ga0247730, IMG submission 180959) | Plant litter microbial communities from Arlington Agricultural Research Station in Wisconsin, United States - UWRJ-L073-202C-2 | ecosystem: Environmental > Terrestrial > Plant litter >... | reverse complement strand
CTTTCTTGGCCGTTGGCTTGGGTTTGCGACCACGGCCGGCGACCGTGGCGGTGCCTCCCATCGCGCAACTCCTGAATTTTTAATTTCGCGGGTGTAAAAAAACGACTGAGGGCGCGGTCTAGAAGCCGAAGGCCCCAGACTTTTGACCCTCCCCACCCCCCAGAGATGGGAATATTTCTCATTTCCATCAATTTCGATGAAATTTCACGAGAATCGATCTCATTTACGTGGCCTCGGTGCGAGACGCCCTTGCGTTACCCCAGCCGCCGTCCTCTGCCGCCGTCTTGCGGCTGTGGCATGAGTGACACAGGCCTTGCCAGTTAGAGCGAACCCAGAACGCCTCTTTGTCTCCAACGTGCGGCACGATGTGGTCGAGATCGGTAGCTTCAACCACCAACCCTTGGCGCTCGCACTCAGCGCACAGCGGGTGCTTAGCCAGGTAGGACTTGCGGGCCTGCTGCCACTTGTAGCTGTAGCCTCGCTGGCTGCTGGTCTCGCGCTGCTTCTCTCGCTGCTTGACTTCGAACCGCTTGCCAACATCCTTGTGCGCATCACAGTAGCGAGGGTTGCGGGTTAGCACGTTGCAGCCTTGGGCGTTGCAGGGTTTCTGCGATCTCAGCGGCATGGTGTGCCGTCCATGTACCTAAGGGGCTGGGCATCAGGGTCTTCAGGCTCACCCTCGGCCATCGCCTGAATCAGCAGGTCGAGACGATCCGCTATCATCTGCATCGCGGTTGCCTGCGCTTCCTGTGCTGCCGTTACTCTTTCCAGCAAGGAGATCAGCTGCTCGTTCATATGCCACCTTCGACCACTTGTTGATCCATGCACGCCGGGCAGCACAGCCACTACATGCCATCGGGATAAGCTCGCTCGCTGGCATCAAGCAGCACAGCGCCTTCACTTTGGATATCTGCACAGCCCTCGGTAGCCTTGGCCATTGCATAACGCCGCTGCTCATCACTCAGCGCCGTAACCTCAACCACACACGTGGTGGCTTCGGCGGCAACGACGTGCACGGTTTCCGGATAGACCTCAATGACCGCCTTCCAAACGTCGTTGGGCTCGGCGTGCAGAGTGATGCGGGTGACACCGGTGAGCTCACTGCCATCAGACAGGATGACCTTGGTGCCTTTAGTGTGGTGCGCACATCCGCCGCTCGACGCAGCACCGGGCTTGATCGTTACCACTTTCAAATGATTGGCTTCTGTCATGTCTTACTCCACCGTGCAGTTCGGCCACTTGCAGCGCGCGAATGCCAAGGCACCTGCGTGGTCGTGGTCTTCCGGCATGATCATGGGGAATGGTGGGTAGCCCGGCACTGTGACGTACCAGGACTTCTTCACTTGCTTTGGCTGCGCACGATCTGCGCATCGACCTGATCAGCGCACGTGTCGAGCAGCTTGATGGCCTGATCCTTCAGCTCCCACACGTCGCCGTTATCACGCAGATCGGTGTCATCGGCATTGACCCGCTCGCACGGGATCAGCTCAGGGGCTTCCAGCCTTATTGCCGTGGTCTTTGTTACCACTTGCGGCTTTGCCGCGCAGGCCGTCAGGCAAAGGCTGAGCAGCCCAATCACGAACAGGTTTGCTATTGCGCTTGAGATCATCGAAATCCTTCTTGGCCTTTTTGGCCTTGTCTTCGCTGGCCTTGATGCGTTTGTTCAAGTCGGCGGTGTACGCGGCGTTGCGGGCAGCCTCGGCTTTCAGCGTGGTGATCGTGGCCTGGCTTTCCTTGTTGGCATCGACGGCCTGCTGCTTTGCGTCACGCTCAACGGTCACAGCGCCCTGTAGGGACACGACGCGGATCTGCTGGATAGCGATCAGCAGGCTCATCACGATAACGATGACGATGGCCGCCGCAATGGCTCGCAATGTGGAGCCGACCTTGGCTACTGCGACAACTGGCTCGAGGCTCATAGTGAATCCGCCTTGCGGCCGAGGAATCGGATGATCAGTTCGCGGATCGCGGTGACACCGATGAAGCCGATGGTGCCGCCGGCGGCGACAGATAGGCTCGACGGCCAGGCCATCCATTCGATGACGCTGCTGGCAGACAGGCTCAGCGCGCCGCAGATCAGCGCCTCAAGCACGACGCGCCACTTGTTGGCCTCTTTTCCTTCGTACAGCACGCGCAGCAGTGAAATGGTTGCGGCCATGATCGCTCCTTGCCAGAGCGGATTCGACAGGACGAGCCAGACCTGCGCCCAGAAGTCAGGTGATTTTTCAGGCATGTTCGTCGTAGTCCGACATCCACCCTTTCGGGATCGGAAAATGAATCAGCCCCGCAGCACTCCCAGCTCGGAGCGATGGGTGTGGCGGGGCTGAAAACGAAAAAGCCCCAGCAGATGCTGAGGCTCGAGATAGTTGCGTGTCTTCCCACGCTGCCCGCCAGAGCCGCCCCGGAACAATCGAGGTAATGAGGCTCACTGGCTGCCGGTGTTATTTCCGTACGCCGCACTTCCGGCTATCGACGTCCAGGCCACCCCCGAAGGAACCACCCTGGCTATGGCGTCTTGCTCGAAACAAAAAAGCCCCGGCAGATGCCGAGGCTTTGAATGGCTGCAGATGGCCGGTTCTGATCTCCGGCTTGTGGACTTAACGATCTAGGTCTGAGGCTTAAATGAAAGGCATGGGACGGACAAGATTCGAACTTGCGGCAGCCTCGGTGTAGCCCCGCAGCGGGCACCTCAACCACTCTATCTGCTGGCCCGGGCTTAATCCGAGCACTTCAACCTTAAACCACTCAGTCACCGATCCCAAAAAAACAAAAGCCCAGCGCATTGGCTGGGTTTTAGCGTCGTCTCTCATACGCGCAAGATCGACATGATGGGGTTAATTTACGGCCAAACGGCCATCATGGTCAAGCAGCATCTACGAAGATTTGCTCGGCGTCGAAGATATGAGTCGCATGAATAACAGCCGCCTCTTCCAGCCGCTCAAGCCGCTTGTGGATACCTGCTCTCCAGTTGCGGCGCGTGCGCTCTGGGGAAGCATCCACGTCCCATGTGTTCATGTCGTAGAACTCGGCGGGTAGCACGATCATGTCAGTCGAGCGCTTGTCGGACTGGATGCCCTTTAGTTTAGGGATTGCCCAGGCGGTCAGCGCCTTATAGATGAACAGCGGCGGCGCGGGCGATGAGATGCGGCTCACCAGACGCCCGATCGCGGCGACCTTGTTCGCCTTGTGCGTCGAGTACTTCGCGACCAGCACGTCCCACTGCGCAGGCTCCAACTGACGGTGCAGAAGCGCATACAGGCAGCAGTCGTAATCGAACTTGTCACGCGGCGACAGGGTGCTGCCATTGCCACCTTGTCGCAGATCGGCATCAATTAGCTTCTGCCAGGACTGCTTCGTGCTGTTGTCGATGTTGTCAGCGGCCAGCACGCGCACGAGGGTACCCATCACATCTTTGTACATGCCCATCGATCAATCCCCTGTGTAGTTCGTGCCGCCGGCACCGCGGCGGTTGTTCTGTTCGTATTGTTCGTGCGCGCCGGATGCCTGATTCACTCGAGCACCAAAGGCAAGGATGCGTTGCTGGTAAATGTTCAACATTAGGCCGAGCTGGGTTACCAAAACCCCAACCGGGATAGCTTCCCCTGTCTCAGCCGAAACCCAGCCGGAGGCATGGCATTCGGTACAGGGCAGGTCGTGGAAGATGCCTTTGGTAACTGCTTTGCCCTTGCAGGTCGGGCACCACTTCAACGGGATTGGCGAGGCCTTGAGGCTCGGCCCATGGCTCTTTTTCATGCTTTTGAAACCTCGCCTATGGTTGATTCTTGAATAGGGTTGCAGGCCATACGCGGCGGGGCCTGTAGCGATTTGTCGGAGTCCTCAAATCTAAAGCCGGTCAATCCGAGAATGACGTTCAGCCCCTTGCCGTCTAGATGGCGGTGCCAGTTCTCCAGCGCGTCACGCTTGCGGGCCATCACGTCGGACTGGATGTACACCTTCACGTTGTGGCCCATGGCGTGGTTGATCAGCAGCTCGCCGATCAGGTGGTCAATGCCGATATCTGCCCAACCGGTGCGGGCCAGCTTGCGGAGGTCGTGGCTGGTCCATTCGCCCTTCCCCAGCCGCGTGAACACGGCACTGGCTTGGCTCTGGCTCAGGGGCTTGCCTCGGCGCCCTGGGAAAAGGAACGGGCCGGTGTAGCCTCGGTTCTGCTGCACCTGGCGATACAGCATCAGCAGATGTCGGACAGCCTCGGTCAGCGGCAGGTAATGCTCCACCCGGGTCTTCGTGTCAGCGGCCGGGATGAACCAGACGTGTTCGGCGAGGCTTATGTGGTCCCAGCGGGCCTGGCGGGTCTCACCAATGCGGGTGCCATGGCAAAGCATCATCAGAGCCAGGATCGCGTCATTCGGGATGGGGAATAGCTCGCGCAGCAGCAGCTGGAGTAGCTCCTCGATGTGCACGCCTCGCAGCCGTGACGGCTTGACGGTTACCTTTGCCTTGGAGAAATCGCTGAACTTGATGCCGGTCAGGGGATTGCTCGCGATCAGACCCAGCTTGTGGGCCTGACGGAATGCCAGCGCCAGCAGTTGGAAGACGAGCCGCACGAAATCGATGGACAGCGTCTCCTGCATCGGCCACATGAGCTCACGGTCGAGGTAGGCCTTGTCGATATCGGTCAGTGCTGCAGACCCGAGGCGCGGCAGCAGGTGACACTTGATTGCGGAGGCGGCTGTGTCTTTGCGCTTGTCGGAGAGGCTGCGATCGCGAGACATGCGCTCGGCGTACCACTCCAGCAGCTCACCCACGGTCAGCCACTTCGAAAGGTTGGTGCTCGCGCCGGCGTCCAGGCGTAGACGGATATCAGGCAGCGCCGCGATGACCTGCTTGACGGACAGGTCCGGGTAGCTGCCGATCCGATTCCACCTGCCACGCACCACCAGGAACCACGAAGCCCGGGCGCGGTTTTTGGCGAAGCGCAGGTACAGGCCGCGATGCTCGTAATCCCGAAGGTCACGGACCGGGCCGACCGCCTGCCGTTTGATTTCGGCGTCGGTGATCTTCACGGCGGCCGTCGTCATGCAGATACCGCCTTGGCCTTCTGCTCTGCCAGATCGCGCTCGCCCCGGAGTGGAATCAGCTCGTGATCGGCATAGGCCGTGCTTACGCCCGAGCTCTGCTGAATCACGTACCACCCTGGCGAGGGAGCCCGGAAATAGCCTTTGCCGCGAACCAACGCGCCTTTCTCGATGCGCTCGATCAGCTCTACCTGACTGCCGGCTGGGATGTCGGCATCGAAGACCTTTGTCAACGCCAGGTCGCCCGGCTGAAATTGATTACTCACGCGGCCACCATGGTCTGAGGAAGTCGAAGGTAAGCGCGGATCTGCTCCATCGCATCGAAGTGGCCCCGGCACACGATCGCCAGATAGCCCTGATCGTTCAGCCGGCGGATCCACGCGTGTTGGCTGGCCGACACCGCTGCATCGTTCGGCGCCGTCGCCTTGAACTCGAGGTAAAGGCCGAAGTAGCCCCCGCGCGCCATCGGCAGCACCAGATCTGGCACGCCCGCTTTGACGCCCTGCCCCTTCAGCTTGATGGCGACCAGCTTGTGACGGTGCCCGCCGTTGGGGACGTGGTAGATCAAAGCGGCCACGGCCGGCAGGGACAGTTCGAGTTCCTTGATCAGCGCGGCCTGCTCCAAGCCTTCGCGGTCGACCGGCTTCGCGCGGGTGGCCTTTGCCTTGAACAGCCTCATTTGCCTGCGCCTTTTGCCGGCTCGCGTGCCGGACCGAAAGCAAAGCTGTCCCGCCCCGAACTGACCACCGTGGAGTTCTTTAGAAGAGCCTTGAGCTGGGACCAAGTCATGGGAAAACCTCGCACTTCGGAGCATCGCGAAGGAGGAGATATTTGGCCGATTCCGGGGTTACCTCGTAGCGGAATTCAACAGGCGCCAAAGACTGCAGCTCCAGATCACGCGGGAAGTAATAACCAAGCGCGAAAGCAGATCCCGCAATCACGACGGTTACCAACGCGGCGAGGCGCATGGCTGGTTTGAAACCGGGATGAATACTCATGCCGCACTCCGTGCCGCGAGTTCCATTTCGATCTTTGCCCAACTGGCCGAGGACATAACCGCGCTGCCGTTGAACATCAGCACCGTTTCGCATGGCACCTGTTTGGCGTGGATGCGATACCGAAGCTCCGGTCGGTTCTTCCAATGGCACCACTTGCGCTCGTTACGCCACTTGATCGTTTTCGTAGTCGGCAGGTGCTCTGAAATGACCACCGGGATACCGCCGAACATCATTGCTGGGCTTTTCAAGCTGCCACCTTCCCTTCGCTCACCAAAATGTCGATGGTCCGGACCATGCCTTCCATGTGCATCGTGCGGAGTTGTTCACGGCTGAACTCGGTATTTAGGCGCGCATCGACGGCGTCGTGACAGGCAGAGCACGCCCAGGCGGCCTGTAGGTCGTGTGGTTTGAGGCCGGTGCCGCAGAGAGTGCCCGCCATTCGCAGGTGCGCCAGCACCGTCGTTTCCGGGTTGCCGTTGCACACGCCCGGAACACGGACCTGGCAGTCGCGCCCACGCGCGGCCTTGGTGAACTTGGTCTGCTTCACAGGCCACCCCCAAACTGGAAGTCGGCCGCGCGCACCTGGCGCGAGTAGCCGGCCTCCATCAGCAACACGGCGCAGCACAAGACGTGGATCACCACATGGATGGTCTTCATTCGGTGAGCCCCTGCGCTTTTTTCTCGAGTTCGATCAGCAGCTCGATGAAGTGCTTGGCCTTTTCCAAATCGGCGATACCGCCCTTGGCCCGCCACCGCGTCACGTACTTGATGACGCTGCCCTCGGCGAAGGGAATGGCGTTGGCATGGATGAATTCAATGGGCTGAATCTTCAGCGACTTGTAGTGGTCGCCGGACACCTGAGTATTGAGCGCGCTCACTGGGCGATCCCCTTCAGCAAGGTCTGGAGCTGCTTGAGCTTGCCCAGCGCCTCGGCGTTGGTATCGCGCTCAACCTCAACCGACAGGGCAACCTCCTCGATGCGCGACGCAAGTCCTTTCAGGCGCGCGCCGATATCGTCGGCCAAGGCGATGACCTCTGCGGAGAGACCCACCAGAGCATCAAGCGCCTGGATATCTGGCTTTTTGAGGGGAACGAGGGTTCCGATGGCAGGCTTCGACATGGGCTTTTCAATCCTCAATTTTGGGGTTACTGCATCACGCTGAAATTTGCTGCCCACTGGTTCGCGGATAATCCCGGCGTCTTTCAGCTCGCCAAGGGCGCGCCGCACCGCGTGCACAGCAACGGAAGTGGCGTTGGCTGCCAAAGCCGCGCAGTGAATGTCGTGGGCGCTCCACGGCTGCTGGATAGGCACGTACTCAAAAATCTTCCGTGCGGTGGAGGACTGGCCGGCAAGCAGTTGTTGGATGCGGGAGTCTGTAATTGCCATTAGCTGGCCTCCATCGAAGGTTCCGCTGGCGACCCGCCAGCGCGCTGGGCGCGCAGTTCGGCCAAGGCCTTGTTTCCGATATCGGGAGTACGCCGGGCTTCGGCGCGGGCCGGCAGCGCCAAGGGCATCTTCTGCAATGGAAGACCCTCGATCATTCGGCGGCAGGTGATGACGTAGTTGCGCTCGAATAGCTTCATGGCCAGCGATGTTTCGAGGCGGCTGAGCGGTTCAAAGCCGCACTCTTTGGCTGTGTGCCAGACCGCTTGGTGCGACCACTTCGCTTGGCCGGCCATTGACGGGTGAGCGTTACGGCAGGCCTCGCGGAATGCCTTCTCCAGCGGAGGGATGCCCAGCATTTCCGGCGTGGGCTGGCACAGCTTGATGAACTTGCCCACGCTCGGTGCGAAGTCGGAACCCAGCTTGCGGCACTGCTCGATGCCAAAGCGGATCTGCTCGATACGGGTAATGTTCTCGGCCATGAACGCCTTGACCCAAGTGGCTTTGGCAGCGCCGATGTCTTCCTTGTCAGGCCAGGCCTGCTTCCACGCTGGGAAGATCGCCTTCAGCTCACGGAACAGCTGGTTGATCACATGGACGGTGCCAGCGTCGATCGTGAGCGGCACGACCTCGGCAGATGGAACGTTCGGCAGTTGCTGCATGATGCTCGCGACGGACTTCATCACAGACCTCCCAGATTTTCAGCCCAGCTGGTGTCGTCGAAATCTGGCGCATGGCCTCGGCCTGCCGCTTTGACTCGCTCACGCTTCACCCACTGCACGAGGCGGTAGCACCAGCCGGGCGCCGAATCGACAGTGCCAGGGCGGGCAGCAAAGAAACCCTTGAACGCTCGAACCGCTGCATCCGGCACTGAGTCGGCTGGGATGCCGGCAATTGCGATCTGGTCGGCCAAGGCTTTCGCGTTTGGCTCCCACGCGGCGAACATGGCGAAGCGCTGGTTCGGCGACGGGCACTCAGCGGCGGCGAGGTCTTGCTCGGCAATCTCAGCGGCCAAATCGCGCTGCTGCAGCTGCTCTTCGGTTCCTTGATGGTTAAGTGGTGTATTGGGTGCAGCTGCTGCACCCCGTTCTGCGTTTTCCTGCACCCCGTTCTGCTGTGAGCTGCACCCCGTGCGGTTATCTGCACCCCGTTCTTTACGGGGTGCAGCATTTGCACCCCGTTTGAGCTGGAGGTCATACACGACTGGGCGGCGGTCACGGCGATCGATGTACGCGGCGGCAATGGCCTGATTACCCTCGGTGATGAAGCCCGCCTTCTCCAGCTCGTCCAGTTTCAGGCGAACGGTGCGCTCGGAAAGACCGGTGTCGTCTGACAGGGTCAGCGCAGAGGGGAACGCCCCGCGGCCATCGCTACCGGCGTAGTTCGCCAGGCACAACAGCACATGACGGGCAGCAGGGTTTGCAAGCGAAGCCTTCGGCAACGCGAGAGCCCATGACATAGCTTGAACACTCACAGCGGGGCTCCAATGTTCTTTTCGGCCAAGCGTGCGAGGCCTTTCGGGGTAACGAGGGGTTGATATGCCGCGCGCTCGACACCGGTTTCGATATCGGGTTTGAGCGCGGTCACCTTGTGCTTCAGGAAGCCGTCACGGATGCGAGGCTGCATCGCGATCCAGCGAGTCGACCCACCGCGGCGGTAAATCCAGCGGTTTGCCTGGAGCCAGTCGAAGAGCCTGGACGGGGCGATGCCGAGTTGTTTTGCCGCGTCGGTGATGCAGATCGCGCCCTCAGCTGCGGCAAGCCGGCGGATGGCTGCGAGCTTGGGTGCTTGAAGCTCGATCACGCCAAGGAGGCGCTGGGTTTCTTTCGCCTGGTCGGCGGCGAGCTGGAGCGCCTCTGCGTAATTTGCCGGGATACGCGGGGCGGCCTGCTCTTCAAGTTCGCGCCAGCGGCGAACCACTGCCATACGAAGTGGTGCGCTGTAGCCGGTCAGCAGGCAGTCGGTGTGCTCACGGTCGAGCAGATATTCGGTCTGGTTGCGGTTCTGGCCGTCCAGATAGGTGCGCTCAAAACTGAGCGCATCTTTTTCCAGGTCCGACAGCATCGACGCGATGTCACGTTTGACGTTCTTGTGCTGCTTACCGGTCAGATTGGCGATCTCGCGCGATGACATGACCTGACGCGTCATTACCAGCGGCGGCAGGAAAACTGACGAATCAGGCGGGGTATTGCTACGGGGGTTCGCGGTGTGCATAATCGGACCTCACAAGTGTTGTTGAAGAAGCCGGTCTAGCCACCGGCTTTTTTATTGCCTACGATTTAGGCTGCCTTGACCGATGCCTTAAGCACGTCCAGAGCCTTCTCCGCCTCGGCGATCTCCCGCAGGATTCGCGCGCGCTCCATCTGGTCGACGCGGCCGTCTGCCATTGCCCGGTGCGTTTCCACGGTCACTTCGGAAATCTCGAGGGCGACGTGGCCCAGCGCTTGATGAACATCGATAGCCACAGGCTGCTCTTTCGCCACCAGGTCGAAGTTGAACCCGGCCGCCAGCGCCAGCAGAGGACGCATGTCCTGGGTGTGCAGCAGAATCCCGAAGAGGTGCTCGATGGTCAGGTGGTGAGCTGCGTTGTCCGGGTTGGAGCGCTGGAGCAGGCTCACGTGGGCAAGACACATCTTCCCGGCCAGCTCCTCGGCGCCGCTTTCCTTCACCGTCGTATGGCAGGCCCGCAAGAAATCTTCCATTCGTAAACCCTCAAATTTGTTTCAGTGGCTGCGTGCCAGCACGCGTTGCAAAATGTTTCTACCGAACAGAACAACAGGGACGTGGGCTCAGGCCACCATCTCTGCCCAAGGAAAAGCGGGACAAAGGGACTCTTTCTTAAAAGCACCCCCGGTCAGATCTTCAGCCCGCTTGGCAATGACAGGAGACATGCCGTGCTTACCGCGAACCCAGCCAGAAACGGTGCTTTGATCGACCTTCAGCTTTTCGGCTGTGACCTCTTGCGTGCCGAAGTGGGCAACGAGGTCCTTGAAAATAGTGTTCATGCTGCCCCTCCGTATGTGAATACCCATATCGTAGAACATAGGGATACCACTTTGCAACGATATGGGTGCGCCAGTAATAATCGCCAGATGGAATACAAAGACCGAATCAAGGCCGCTCGCCGGCACGCAGGACTAACCCAGGCCCAGCTCGCGAAACTCGTGGGCATCGATCAAGCGTCTATTTCGGATCTTGAACGAGGCAGATCGCAGCGGTCGTCTTACAACGCATCCATCGCAAAAGCGTGTGGCGTTTCTGCTATCTGGATCGAAAGCGGAGCGGGCCCCATGGTGGTTGAGGCTGCCGAGCCGTCGAACGTGAAAGACGTGGTCCAACCCGAAATGCTTTTTCGGTATCCAGTTATCAGCTGGGTCTCTGCCGGATCTTGGGAGGAGGCGGTCCAGCCCTATCCAGATGGTTTTTCAGACCGCTACGAGACATCTGACTACGACTCTAAGGGTCCAGCGTTCTGGCTTGAGGTCAAAGGGGACTCAATGACGGCCCCTGCAGGAGTCAGCGTACCGGAAGGAATGATGATCCTGGTTGATACCGAGGCTGACGTGAAGCCCGGGAAACTGGTTATTGCGAAGCTTCCCGCCAGCAACGAAGCCACTTTCAAAAAGCTGGTTGAGGACGGCGGCGTTCGATATCTGAAACCGCTCAACCCGGCATACAAGATGGTCGAATGCGATGAGAACTGCCGGATAATCGGGGTGGCTGTGCAGATGAGCGCCCGCTTATAGGTTCTCCGCCCCGATTCAGGAATCAAGATCAGCCCGCCCAGAGCGGGCTTTTTCTTGGGCTCTCGCTCAAGGAGAACAAATGTACTCCTCCCGTATTGCCGTTTCACGACGGATCCAATACTGTCTATCCATACAGTATTGCTATGGAGGATGACATGACACCAAGCACCGCGAACATCACATTTTCGCCGACTCCATATGAGCAGGTAGGCCGCAGGATTCAGCGCCTAGTGTCTGACCCGAAAGTGCAGAAACGCCAAGCCGTGGACATCACCAGGCGCAAGGACGAAACGCCTGAAGCTTGGGAGCAAGTACTTCAGGAACTGGATGAGACCGATGGCATAACAGTAGAGCGCCTCCAGCCTGGCTGCGTTCGAATAGGGTGGAAAAGATACATCGACCTGTGAACGGAGCCCGCTTTCGCGGGCTTTTTATCGTCTTCGCCAAAATTTATGGGCATACCCATTGACAAGAAATATGTGCAGACCTATATTTTGCCCATGCCGACACATAACCGGCACCGCTCTTTAACAGCCAGCCGCAACAAATCAACAGACCGCATTGCCTCTACCGGCGACCGGCGATCAGACAGGTGAACGAGGAAAGCCTGCCAACGACAGGGAAAACCCTGGGCGGTTGATCGATGACGAAACGTCAGAACCGCGTGAATGACCCGGCAAGCAGTGCGCCCCGCCACCCCGGCGGCAATGGGAAAGATTTCACTGGCTGGCCTTGGATGCTCAGGGCCAGACGGGAAATCAACCGCCCTGGAGGGCACAAGCATGAACATCAGCGGTTTGGATAAGGCAGAGGTCTTGGCGGCACTCTTCAATGCGTCACGCGAGCAAGGGATAAGCTTTTTGGATTCTCGCGGCCGTCGCGATATGACAAAAGAGCGGGCAGCAGAAATCCTCAAAGTTACCGAGCACTTCGATTACCTGGAGGGCCGAGTGATGAAGATCAGCCTGGATCGCGACGAAGTTGAAACTCGCCTTTACGACCGCGACAACGGGCAAGCCTCTGCCGAACGCGCCATCGCGCATCTGGTTGCGGCGCGACATGAAAGCGATCCCGCTGGAGTCGCGATGCTCAGGCCCTCGCCGGGAGCAACCACGTCACGATCTCGCACGGCGGCAAGATCCAGCTATGACAACAGCTTGGATATAACCAACACGCTGAACCCGCTGAGCCCATTCAGCCCGCTCAATACGACGTTCGACAGCGCACCTCAACCGTCGTCCGATCACTGCTCGAGCAACAGCAGCAGCGCCGATTACGGTTCGAGCAGCTCATCAAGCGATAGCTCGTGCAGCTACTCAAGCGACAGTAGCTCTTCCAGCAGCAGCTACGACTGAAACGCATGTCGCCCTTGGACGCCACCAAACACGTCACGATCGAACTGGAACACTCGGCGGGCTCGATGAAGTTCGACGGCGAGCTGGCCGAGGGGCTATACCTCGCAGCACGCCACCTGACCGGGCAGGAAAGACTGGAGCTGATCCAGCGCCTGCAAGACAGTCACGCCGAACTGGAAGCAGTCGGCAGATAGACAACCAGCGCCAGCGTCAGCCTGACGAAAACTGCCCGATCGTCTTGAAAGAGGCTGCATCGGAATGTCGGCGCCCCATGAAAAAAGCTGATCCAGGCCAACTGTTTGTATGCGAACGGGCGGACGTAGTTGAGCAACTTGGTCAGGACCGACATTCCAATGCAGCTTCAAATCCAACCTACCCGCAAGGAGCAACCCATGGAACAAACCCTTCAGCAATTACTGGCCGAACGCGTCAGTGCCTATGCGTTGTCTGATCGCCCTCGCGAGTTGATCGATGACGGTATCGCCAAGATGTTCAAGAGCGTAGTCGACGACGCATTCCGCTCCTACGGCACCATCGGCGAGTCGATAAAGGACGCAGTGAAGAAAGCGTTCCCGGCCAATGTCACTGACGTTTTCGAGTTGCAGCGCTACAACGCCATGATCGCCACGGCTTTGCGCGAGCGCTGGGAAGCCGCAGGCATGGAATCAGCGATCCTCGCCCAAGCAGATGCCTCAATTACAGAGGTACTTACCGGCGAAGGTCTGCTAACCGGGGAGGTTTCGCTGAAAGCGCTGCTGGAAGAGTTCGTAGACGCCCACAAAGAAGAAGCGGCCCAAGACCACTGGAGCGCACCAGAAATTCGAATTACAGAGGACGACTCTCACACCCGAAAATTCGTCCACATCTACTTCGACCCCGCGCCAGAGGGTCAAAACATCTACAGCTCTTCACGCCGCAGTGACTATTCGCTGAAACACAACCTGCACGTGATGATCGAGGGCGAGCGAGAGACCGGCGACCGCTGGCAGCCAAAGGTCGCCTTCGGCCAGGTGTACAGCGCGCAGCTCGACGATAAAAAGGTTTCCCTGAAACGAAGCGTACGCACCAAGTGGGAGCGAATGCTCGCATCTCTGTATTTCGGCAACGCCGTTCTGCTGATCGACTGCGAAGAAGGAGACTTTTCATACGGTTTCGACGATTGAAAACCGCTCCAGCGTCAGCCTGACGTTAACTGCCCGATGCCCTGGTACTCCCCAGCACCAGGCCGCATCGGAGAGTGACCGAAGCGTGCCCGAGCGGGCTGCAGCGCTAGGATCGCAAAGCCCCGTGAATGTCCTGGGCCGGTACGAGCTGGACGGCCAATACCAAAAACGCGGCGGGAAACAAGCAGGCGTAGCGACCTGGTGTTTCGATCACTCTCTGATGCGGACGAAACTGCGGCCTATAACCGCCCACCTGCGTCAATCGCCCGACCGAGGGAGCTCTTAAGTTGGGAGGAAATGGTGACGGCCGTGGAACTCGGCGCCGGATGACGTAACCGGCAGAGCAGACGAATGCCCGGGCTGACGGGCAAGCCGAGGCTCGCTGATGAGCTACTGAGCCCTAGATGAGTTAGGCCATCAACCCGGAGATCAGCACCGGGCATCTGCACTCCATTCAACAGGTGGCCACTGCCTTCCCAGTGAGCGAACAACGGGGGATGACCGCCATGAAATAACAGACAGATACCGGCCTACCGCATCAGGCGGCGCCGGCGAGCAAGGCTCACGTAGGGAGGCCTCGTGAACCAGCTAAATGAAAAGCCCCAGTTTGATGGGGCTTTTTTTCATCCAGCGTTTACCCGCCAGCACTCTCCCCTGCGCCCAATCGGCTTACGTCAGGCGGCCAGAGTGCTGACGAGTACACGCAACGAACTGGAGAAAGGACATGCACCCACAAATTCAGCAGCGCGTGGATGGCCTGAACGCCATGCGCGCTCGCACTCACCTCGCTACAGCGGAGTTCTACGCCATGATCGGTAAAGAGCCGCCAGCCCAGAAGATTCGCTACCAGGTCGTCGCGAAGAGCGCCAATGCCTGGCACGTCGTGGAGCTGAGCACCGGAAAGGTCCGCGGCTTCCGCTTCAGCTACAAGGAGGCATCGAATTTTGCTCAGGCCCTCGAAGCGCGCGCCGATGCTGTGGTTGTGACGCTGTCGCAGGCGGTGCTGCAATGATTGGCGAGAGCGTACCGGACCAGCACAAGCAGGCGATCGCCCAGCTGTCCGCGCAGATCGATCACTTCCTCGCCACCGGCCATCGCATTCAGCACATCGACCAGGGCGTCAGCGCCAACGCGCCGCTGCTGGGCACCACGAATCATCTGGAAACGCTCAAGGCCAAGCGAGCCAAGCGTGCACCGCGGATTCGTAAACTGGCCGAAGCGGGACTTAACGCTCGCCAGATCGGCATGAAGATCGGCGTCGATACCCGCACCGTCGCCCTCACCGCCCGCGAGCACGACATCTCATTTACCCAGGCCACCTGATGAGGCGTCTTTTCAAGTGCGCCAATCAGCGTCGGCGCCAGACCTGGCTAAACCTGCCAGCGCATCAGATCGGAGATGCACCCGATGGAACAGACACCAGCTGCAAAGCACGCCGCAGCGTACCGCCTGAGGCAGAAGCAAAAGAAGGCCGAGCTGGGAATCGCAACAGTAACGATTGAGGTGGCTCAGGGCATCGCCGCGCAGCTGCCTGAGTTTCTCAAGCAGCACGGCTTCGACAATGCGCAGGAGTTGTATCAAACCCTGGTGCTGCACGTGCTCAGGGCGCCACACGAAGAAGCCGCACGGATACTCAAGCCTCACACGTCAGGTTTTGTTATTACCGAGGAAATGACGCGTCAGCTGGAAGCTGCCGGCCTCGCCGAGGTCGATCCTGATGCGGACGAAGGGGACGACGATGTCGCACATAGCGAACATCTGACCTCCGATGTAACGCAGGCGTAACGCGAGTCACCACTCACTGCCCACCACCAAACTATTCGCAACCGTCCCGTATCAGAGGACGGCGCACGCCATGGAGAAAACCATGAAATACCTCGCCCGCGTCAATCCGAAGTACTTCGCAGCCATCCACCAGTGCGCCGCCAAGGGTGATGTTCGCTACTACCTCAACGCAGTCCAGATTGAGCCCCATGCCGCCGGCGGCGTCCTCATCGTCGCCACAAACGGTCACTTCATGGGCGCTATGCACGACCCTGACGGTTGGATTCATCCTGAACACAAGTCGGTACTCATCGGCACCGTCTCTAAGCGGATGCTTTCTGCCTGCACAACCCGCAAAGGACCGGATGGAGAGCCGCCCGCGCTGCTCTGGATCGCGGAAAAATTTTCGCTCATCACCAGCCTGGCCGACGTCGCGGAGGAGCCAGAAATGTTCGGGAAATTTTCGCACCTGACTGAGAAAACCGAACTTGTCGACGGCATCTTTCCAAATTGGCGCCGCGTGATTCCAAAGAAACGCCAGAAATTCGAGGGCTCGTATCCGTGCTTTAACGGTGAATACCTGGAAGTATTCAACAAGATCGGCGTCATGCTTTCCGGGCAGAAGCGTTTCGGAGGCGGCGGGATGCACCTTGAAACTGGCGAGGAAAACGGCTCAGTAATCGTGCGGTTCAATCGCCTTGACCTGAACGAGCTTTTTGTCGGTGTGCTCATGCCGATGCGCGGCGAGGAAATGAAAGGGTTTCTGCCGGCCTGGACCGAAGCAGAAACCGAATCTGAAGCCGCCTGATCAGTGAGTCACGGGCAGCGCATCAACCGCGGCCTCGATGGCAATCACAGCCTGAGACCCAATATGCGGCCGGACATCTGATTCAAGCAGGCACGTCGCAACGATCTCTGTGACTTCATCGGGATCAATACCCCGCTTCCTGATTTCGGCCATTACAAATATCAGTGCCGTTTCCAGCGCCAACTCTCTGTCTTCGCTCATGACCGTATCCCTTCCTGTGGAGCGGTAAGCGTAGGCCATTTTTCACTTCGCATGGAATCGAACCATGAGCCAGCAGCACCAGATTCTGGTTGGCGACTGCATCGATATGATGCGGACGCTGCCGGACCAGTCAGTTCACACCTGCGTGACAAGCCCGCCGTACTTCGGGCTGCGGGATTACGGCGTCGACGGTCAGATCGGCTTGGAAGAAACGCCCGCCGAGTTCATCGCGCGCCTGGTTGCCGTGTTCCGCGAAGTGCGTCGAGTACTCCGCGCCGACGGCACGATCTGGGTGAACATGGGTGACAGCTACGCCGGAAGTTGGGGTGCTGAAGGCCGGACCACCTCCCATGGCAACAGCGCCTATAACGCCAGCGCCATGCAGCGAAAATCGATAACCAATCATCCGAAGCGAGCGCGGAAGACCACGTCGGACCCCAAAGGCTACGGTCTGAAGCCGAAAGACTTGATGGGCATGCCGTGGCGTCTGGCTTTCGCGTTGCAGGACGACGGTTGGTACCTCCGGCAGGACATCATCTGGCACAAGCCGAACCCAATGCCCGAGTCGACGCGCGACCGCTGCACAAAAGCTCACGAGTACTTGTTTCTGCTCAGCAAGTCGCGCCGGTACCACTGCGACATGCAGGCAATTCGAGAGCCGGCTGCCGAAAGCAGCGAGGCGCGGTGGTCGCAGGACATCGAAAGCCAGGCAGGAAGCGAGCGGGTTCCAGGCAAAACAAATGGGCCAATGAAAGCAGTCGGTGGAAGCCGCAGTAATCGAGACAGCTTCCAGCGTGAAGGCTCGAAGCGCGAGCAGACGATTCCAGGACAAAGCAAGGGTACGCATCGACCAGATCGTGAGCCAAGCAGCTGGGACGTGCTGACCAGAAATAAACGCAGCGTCTGGACGGTGGCCACGCACAGTTTCAAGGGCGCTCACTTCGCCACGTTCCCGCCCGACCTGATACGACCTTGCATTCTGGCTGGTGCGCCGCGCGGCGGCGTTGTGTTGGACCCATTCGGCGGTGCCGGTACCACCTCGCTGGTTTCGATGCAGGAGGGTCGTCGATCCATCATCTGCGAGCTGAACCCCGATTACGCAGGCATGGCGCGCGCCCGTATTGACGCAGCCTGGCTAAACGGCGCCGCACAGATGGACGTCTTTCACGACGCGCCTCCGGCGGCCTGACCAATTCCCTTCCCAACCTCGAATCACGCCACCGGCGAGGATCCCTTATGTCTGCACATCAGAAGAAACACCCCTTCGATTTCAAAACTCAGTACGGCCTTGGCTTCGATCCGCAAGACGATGAGATCGTCGTGGACTTCTTCTGCGGCGGTGGCGGCGCCGGTACCGGGCTGGAGATGGGCCTTGGTCGCAAGGTCAGCGTGGCGAAAAACCACAGCGCCAAAGCGATCAGCATGCACACCATCAATCACCCGGGCGCCAAGCACTTCACCACTGACGTGTTCGACGGTGATCCGGATACCGAGTGTAACGGCAAGGCGGTGGGCTGGTTCCACATGTCGCCGGACTGCACCCACCACAGCCAGGCCGCCGGCGGGCAACCGCGCAAGCGCGAGATCCGCAACCTGTCATGGATCGGCCTGAAGTGGGCCGGCAAGAAGAAGCCCCGAGTTATCAGCCTGGAGAACGTGAAGCAGATCCTGCAATGGGGCCGGCTGATCGCGAAGCGAGATAAAGCTACCGGGCGCGTCATCAAGCTGGGCGGCGCGATCGCCGCACCTGGTGAGGTCGTGCCGGTAGACCAGCAGTTCCTGATTCCAGATCCGAAGCAGCGCGGGCGCACGTGGCGCCGATTCGTCGCCCTGCTCGAAGGCATGGGCTACGTCGTCGAATGGAAAGTGATTAAGGCCTGTGACTTCGGCGCGCCAACCAGCCGCGAACGGCTGTTCATGCTTGCCCGCTGCGATGGGCAGCCGATTGTCTGGCCTGAACCTACTCACGCCAAAAAGCCGGCCAAGGGCCAGAAGCCCTGGCGCACTGCGGCGGAGTGCATCGATTTCTCCGATCTGGGCAAAAGCATTTTTGGCCGCAAGAAGGACCTGGCTCCTGCCACGCTGCGGCGCGTAGCCAAAGGCATGAAGAAATTTGTCATCGACAACGCGACACCATTCATCGTGCCGATTGCCAACCGGTCAGGCGAAACGGTGCAGTCAGCCAATCAGCCGCTGCGCACAGTCACCTCCTATCCGAGAGGCGGGGCCTTCTCAGTGGTCAGCCCGGTGATTGCGCCAGCCACACACCAGGGCAGCGACCGTATCAACGATCCACTTGAGCCGTTGCCGACAGTGACGTGCGCCAACCGCGGCGAGCTGACCCTGATCAGTCCGACACTGATTCAGTCAGGCTACGGCGAGCGCCCGGGGCAAGAGCCGCGAGTGCCAGGCGTGGATCAGCCGCTTGGGACGGTGGTCGCCGGCGGCGTGAAACATGCCCTCGCTGCCGCGCACCTGGTGAAGTTCAGGTTTGACGATGAAGGCAAACCGCTGGACGAACCGCTGCCGACCATCACAAGCGGCGGTAACTACCAGCGCCCGGCCGGCGCCGCGCACGCCATGGGCATCGCCACGGCGTTCATGGCCCAAATGAACGGCGGCTTCAACACCACCGCCGCGAAAAGCCTCGAAGATCCGATGACCACGGTGACGAATACCGGCAGCCAGCAGCAGTTGGTGACGGCAACGCTCGTCACCAACACAACCGGACACGCCCCGTCCGATATCGAGGGGCCGGTGCCGACGCTTACGACCGGCCAGCATCACATGCTCGCCACGGCGCATCTTCTGCACCTGCGCGGCAACTGCGACGCCCGTGATTCCGCCGACCCGCTCCACACGGTCAGCGCCAGCGGGACACACCACGGGCTGGTCACCGCTTTCATGGAACGCCAGTTTGGCGCCAGCGTCGGCCAGGACCTGAATGAGCCAGCGCCGACCATCACGGCGGGTGGCGGAGGCAAGAGCTCCTTGGTCAGCTTCGAACTTTCACCCGAGCACGAAGAAGGCGCCCTGCGCGTAGCTGCTTTCCTGATCAGCTACTACGGCACCGAGAACATGAGCGGCTGCGACCAACCCGCACCGACGATCACCACAAAGGATCGCCTCGGCCTGGTCACCGTGATGGTGAAGGGCACGCCGTACGTGATCGTCGACATCCGGCTGCGGATGCTGCAACCGGCTGAGCTGTACCGGGCGCAGGGCTTCCCCACGGACTACATCATCACGCACGGCGCCGACGGCAAGCCGTTCACGAAGACCGAGCAGGTCCACATGTGTGGCAACAGCGTCAGCCCACCGCCGATGGCCGCGCTGGCTCGGGCCAACGATCCATGGCGCGCGGCGCAAAGCCAGGCCGTAGCGGCATGAGTTATCAACATGCTCCAACCCCGAACGATGCACCTGGCGAGGAATCATCCATGCCCGACTTTGAGTATCAAAAAGACCTGAGTTGCTGGTTTGGCCTGAGTTACGCCAGCTGGCTGACATTGCCACGGGTCTTGATGGAGGCGATGCCGCCTGACTGGCAGGAGCGCATGGCCGTGCTGCTGAACGAGTACGACGATGCATATCCGAACCAGCCCGATATCGGCACGCGTGTGCAAATCGTCGTAGATGGCAAGCTCGTTAAGTGCCCCTCGTGGCTGTTGAACTACCGCCACCCCGACAAGCTGGAAATATCGAAGCTCAAGGAGGCGCAGTGAAACGCATCTACCTCAGCGGGCCCATGACGGGCCTGCCCGATTACAACTACCCGGCATTCAACGCAGAGGCCGCCCGCCTCCGCGAACTCGGCTACACCGTCGAGAACCCTGCAGAGAACCCACTGCCCGCCGACGCGCCCTGGCATATGTGCATGCGTGACGCGATACGCCAGATGCTCACCTGCGACACCGTTGCGTTCCTGCCCGACTGGCGTCAGTCCCGCGGCGCCAACGTAGAAATCGAACTCGCCATCCATCTCGGCATGGCTGTTATTCCAGCAAGCGGCATCGCTTCGCCGCAGGAGGAGTTATGAGCAATCAAGCAAAGCGGTTGAGCGATTGTCCTGCAGAGCGCCTGTCGCATTGTCGTGGTGAAGTTGTGCCGCCTGCTGGCGATGCGCCCAAACACTGGCCTACCCAGGCCGAATGCATGCAGCGGCTGGGAAACTCATTCGCCAAGATGATGCCGCCTGCTGGCGGTAATAGCTACGTGGAAACCAGGCAGTGCGACGCCTGTAACCATATCGGCATCAATGATGCGGCATCAGGCCTAGGCGCTTGCCATGACTGCGATTGGCAAGGCACCGACCCGGTGGAGGATAAGTGCCCAGGGTGCGGTAATCAAAACTGCATGGCTGCGGCATGTCCGAAATGCGGGGCTCGGTATGCGATGATCGCTGAAGCGAATCTCGCGATCGCTGTGCCGCCTGCTGGCGATGTGGAAGTGCAGGATTCGGCCAAGATGGAATTCGATAAATTGGCCCACGCCCACGTGTTGGCTATTTGCCGAGGTGCCGCCGCAGCCTGCACAGAGCAGCACTCCTATATGCAAGGGGCAAAGACGGACTCCAAGAACTGGTTCCCGCACAAGTGGGTAATTGATGCCATCCGCAATCTGATCGGCATCAACCAGTCCACTTGCTTGACCCTTCGCGACGACACTACCCGCCTCCAGGCTGAGGTGTCAGCCCTACAGCAGCGCCTGAACATAGCTGATCAGCGGGTGTGTGATCAGCAGCCCGAGCTGACAAAGGCGCGGAATCTGATTTCAACCCTCGAGGCCCGCTTGTTGCACAAAGACCAAGGTATCGACTTTCGCGACGCACTGATAAGCGAGGCCAGTGAAGTGGCTTACAAGGAGCTGCCAGCGACATGGCTTTCACGCGCGAGCACGCTGTGCGTTCGCCAATCCGCGCCAGCCGCGAGGGTATGCAGTCACATTTGGGTGAGCGCTGATAACCGTGGCGTCGGCGCTGGTGAAATATGCCAGGCGTGCTCGGAACACCGACCAGCCGCGAAACTCGACGCCAGCATGATCGGCATCGTTCACACCCCTCCGATGGAGTACGACGAGCCATGAACAACAAAACCGAGATGGTAAGCGTGCCGCGTTTATTGCTGGCTCAAGCGCTGGAGAATATGCGTTTAGTAGGGTTGGCCGAGTGTGTCCAAGCCGGGTTGCGCGCAGCGCTTGACGCCGCCCCTACCGAGGATGTCCGCGCAGTGGTGGATGCGCCCGTTCTCCCGGAACTGACCAGCGATCTGCGTGAAATCCTCGGGCGCCCGAACTTCACCTGCCACTTTATCGCCAAAGCGCTGCGGCTGATGGGCTTCGACATCCCTCAGAAATCTGAGGAAGAACAGGCGGCCACTATTTACTGGATGCTCGGGCACTACCTTCGAGATCCGCTCAACTGGCGAGACACCGCTTCCGCCGAACTCAAAGCAAACGCGCCAAATTCGGCACCACTTCCGCAGTAACCCGCAGAAAATCTTAACCGAGCCTCGAAAATCCTAATTTTCGCCCTCCCCGCTCGGATTTCTTTAACTCATTGCCTGCTGCTTACGCGGCAAGGCGGAGCTTTGCCAATGGAACTTGAGGCCATAACCACGGAGACCCAGCTGTGCGCGGTATTCATGCTGGAGTTCAACAGCCTGCCTGGCTGGACCTGCCACCCGGAGGCGGCAGGGTTCGACGTGTTGGTCGTGCATGAGGACGGCCGTCAGATCGGTGTGGAGGCCAAGCTCGCGCTGAATGCGAAGGTTGCCGATCAAATCCTTCCGTCCATGGGTGATGAGTTTTACGGTCGGCCCGGTCCTGATCACCGCTTGGTAATCGTCAGCAAAATATCGGATGCAAGCGAAGGCATCAGGAAAATGCTCGAGCATCTTGGAGTGCGCGTGCTGGTGGCGAGCAAGTACTCCAGAGTGAAAGGCTGCTCACATGGTTTCAGCATCGACTCCGAGTTATTTTCGCCGGAAAAGCACATGCCGCGTTGGGGTTACTCAAATCGGATGTTCGACTGGTGGCCGACCGAACGCTGCCGGGTGCCTTCCGTGGTCACCAGCCTCCCAGCGGGCGTTCCGTCTCCAATCCGGCTTACACCATGGAAAGAGTCAGCGCTTCGCGTGATCGCGCAGATGCGCCAGCAGGGTTTCATCACCGCCAAACAGATCGCCTCCTACGGCATCGGTGTGACGGCGTGGACCCAAGCGCCTGGCAGCAAGCCCGGATGGCTCGCTCGCGGGACGTCACGAGGACAGTGGATTGAGACAGAGCACATGCCTGCCTTCGATAAACAGCACCCCGACGTCTACGCGCTGGCAGTCGCCGAGGTTGCCGCTAAAGCTTTGGAACCGTTGGAGCTCACATCATGATGAAAGAACGCCCGATCTTGTTCTCGGCGCCGATGGTGCGCGCCATCCTGGAAGGCCGGAAGACGGTCACGCGACGCGAGGTAAAGAAACAGGCAGCGCTGGATTGCCTAGCTGCCGGGTTCGAGCCAGCCTTTCTGGCACTGGCCGGCAACTCTGACCTTTGTCCCTACGGGAAGCCCGGCGACCGCCTCTGGGTGCGCGAGACCTGGGCCCAGCCTGCGAATCTTGATCCGGGACCGACGGTTTACCGTGCGACTTATCCTGATTGCATCAAGGGGCAGGGTTGGGAAAACCTTCCACCCGCCAGCGCGATCCGCTGGAAACCCAGCATCCACATGTTCAGGCGTGACAGCCGCATCCTGCTAGAGATTACTGAAGTGCGCGTCGAGCGCCTGCAGGCCATTTCCCGCAGCGACATCCGGGCGGAGGGCTTGGAATGCCCGCCGGAATTGGCGAGTGACGACGTATCGCCCAATTATCGCGACTGGTATCCCGCCGCGTGGCGGGATCTGTGGGAATCAATCAACGGCGCCGGCGCGTGGGAGGCAAACCCATGGGTCTGGGTCGTCGAGTTCAAGCGGGTGATGCCGTGAGCAGAAGAAAAACGCACTACAACCCACCTGGTGGCGGCAGCCCCTACGACGATGGCGACGAATACGTGTTCTGCGGCACGGCGCTCGTTGAAGGTGAGTTCACCACCAGCAGGGGCAAGGTCACATGCAAACGGTGCCTGAATGCCCTCGCCGCGCAGGAAGCCCAATGGGCAAAAGAGGCTCAGCCCCGCAAAGCCGAGCTGTATGACGAGGTTTGGGCGCTGGCGCGAAGCCTCGGCTGGATGAACGCCACTGACGCCATCAAGCACGCCGGGGTGGCCGGCGACTATTACAGGCGCGTGGGCAGCGAGGTCATCCCATGAGCGCACCTATCGAACCGCAAGACTACATCTACGGCGTGAAGGTAGTTCAGATTGAGGACCTGCGAGTTGCCCGCGGCCTGACCCGCCGCCCCACTTCATCATGCCAGCACCAGAAGCTGATCTATGACCACAACGAGCGCCGCATCTGGTGCAGCGATTGCGAAACAGAGGTCGAGGCCTTCGATGCTTTCGAAGGCTTGGTAAGAAGGCTGAGCGCTGCAAACGGCCGCCTCAAGAGCCGAGAGACAGCGCTGGCAGAGGCAGAGCAGTTCCAGGCCCGAAGCCGGGCGGCGAAGGTGATGGACGAAGCCTGGCGCAGTACGAAGACGGCGCCACTCTGCCCGCACTGCAATACCGCGATCCTTCCCGAAGACGTTGTCGGTGGTGTCGCCAAGGCTTCGAAAGCGCTGGTCCTGGCCGCACGCAAACGCACATCTGACAAGTAACCCCTTCCCCATCTATCCACATGCCTGCCGGTGTAAGGCGGGCGGGAGACATCTGTGTCCAACGAAAACCCGATCCACCAGCAAGACCAGGCCATGATTGAGCGAATCCACGCACAGCACCTTGAGAGAATCAGCGCTCTGGGCGACGAAGCAATCCAGTTTCAGGACGCCTCATACGCCGTCGGCAGGCAGCGCGGCGCCAAGGAAGCAAACGAAGCTCTGCTGGCCGATCTGATCGACGCGGCTGCAACCCTGCGCCGCTATGAGGCTTTGCACCGCTCCAAAGGTACCGAAGAGAGCACCGCGAAGGCCGAAGTTAACGCGGAGCTCGCAACGCGCTTCGAAGCGACAGTTGCCAACTTTGGTCAGCCCACGACCAAAGGCGCACAGGATGCCGCGCGCCGCGTGTCTGCCTGCATTGCTGCCTGCAAGAGCATCAGCACCAAGGCCCTGGAATCGGGCGCCCTAAACAACTTAGAACTGCAGCGTGATCGCATGGTGCTTACACAGCAGCGCGACGAACTGATTGCCGCCTTCGAAGAAGTCTTGCGCATCTCCGACCGAAAACACGACGCGTGGGTTCGCGCTCGCGCAGCCATAGCCAGTGCCAAAGGCGAACAACTCAACCCCGCATAGACCCCGGACGGAGGTAGCCCATGTCAAATGCCGAACAATCCCAAGAGGACTATCAGATTGATATCGTCCCGGAGGAGAAAATGGCGGAGCTGGTATTCGTCACCCGCCGGGCGCTGCAAAGCCGCCGGGCTCGGGGAGTAATCCCCAAAGGGGTCTGGAACACCATCGACGGGAAGGTTTATTACAGCATCAGGAGATATGAGCAATGGCTCGAAAGCCTTTGGGATTGCCCGCCGGAGTTGAGTTCATCGGTCAAACCATCCGCATCAGATTCACCTGGAAGGGCCAGAGACGCTGTGAGACCCTCGGCCTTCCCCAGACGGCCAAGGGTATCAAAGCCGCGGCAGATCTACGCTCTAACGTAGTGAACCTCGCAAAGCTCGGCGTCCTCGATGACACCAGGTACGCCGAGTTTTTCCCCAACTCTAGTTACTCCACCACTTCCTCCATGCCAACTTTCGGGGAATACGCTCAGAGTTGGTTGAACGGCAGGGATATAGTTAAGGGGACGAGGGATAACTATCTCGTCTCTCTCAATCTTTACTGGATGCCTGTATTAAGTCAGATGCCAATGGACCAACTAACCTCGGCATTCTTGAGAAAGACTATTGGTGAAATCGAGTGGAAGCGCTCTTCAATCAAAAGAACCTCCCTTCAGCGTCTGAACCCGATATTCGTCACCGCGGTACTCGACGGCCTGATAAACCGAAACCCGCTGTCATCGATTGAAACGCCCGCCCCTGGCAGAAAAGATATCGACCCTTTCACTGTGGCGGAGGCGAACAGAATAATCGCGCATATGTACGACACGCTGCCGAAGTCGGTGAAGATTTATGGTGCTCTAGCTGAGTTTGGTTTTTTTACCGGAATGAGGCCTGGCGAAATGTATGCGCTGCGCTGGGAGGATATCGACGAGCAGAAACGAACGGCCCATGTCTTCAAGATCGTTGTCGATGGCCAAGTCGAAATCCGAACGAAGACGAAGTACGACCGCCACGTGATGCTGAACAGCAGAGCGCTCAACGCGCTGGAGGTAGCAAAGCAGATCGCCGGTATCAGGTCCGCCCAGGTGCGCAGGCAAGTAAGGAGGTCCGCCTATGTGTTCCCACCCTCGCGAAGGAATGAGTTCATCCAAGACACCACCGTAACCGCCAAGCACTTCGACGCCGCCGTCGATGAATTGGCTATCCGTCGACGTCCGCAATACAATTCCCGCCACACCTACGCAACCATGTGCCTGATGGCCAGCATGAACCCAGCGTTCATCGCTAACCAACTCGGCCACAGCGTGCGAATGTTACTCTCGACGTACGCCAGGTGGATCAACTCCACGAACGACTGGAGCGAAGTCGACAAGCTTGAAGGTGCGTTGAGTGGTACAGAATCGGTACAGGAATGTCCGAAGGCTGGATGAACGCCGCGCTCCGTAAGGCCCCTAGGTAATGCACGGGAATTGCGACATAATTCCGAATGCGTTGATCCCAGTAGACTAGGGCAATGATTCCGGGGGTTTGCTTACCCGGATCAACCCACGCTTACCGGCTCCAACGCAACCGGTGGTACAAAAAGTGGTACGAGAACCTTAATCCCGCTGTAACTCAACAGCGGGAGCTGCTTCCCCTCCCCGGCGTTCTGCCACCAAAACCCTTCCGCTCTCCCGCTTCACGATTTTGCAATCAATTGCAATGCATGCTCTCCGACGAACGGATTAGCGAAAAGCGGCACGTTTTTTAGCAATTGACTACTAAGGTAACGCCAAGTGAATGCAGCCAATGTACCGGCCAGGTACGCAAAAACGCAGTCGCAAGGCTATAGTTCCTGCAAATTGGACCGATACATAAGACGTGTTGACCAATCTGCGAAGCTAGACCATATTGGGGATGTGACTTTTCCGGTGTATTGACAGTCTCACCAATAGCTATAGAATCCCGCGACCTTTTGATAATGTCGGGGAAGCTGGAAATGGTTCAGGAAGAGCTGAGTAATAAGCAAAAAGCAGTGGAAACGCTGTACAACTCCTTGCTCCACGCAGCTAACCGCGTGCTGCATCAAGCAAAGAATTACTCGATCAGCGTCCTGAAGCTCGAAAACCCGACTTACGCGGAAATTGCAGCACAATTCAGGGAGGTGTGCCAAATCATTGATTTGTTGGCTAACCAAATTGATGACGCCCACACAGCGCAGAAAGCGCGGGAATACGTAGGGTGCATGGAAGGCATCGCCAAGGCCATCGATGCTGATGACGCCGAGGCATTAGATAGCTTTGTTAAACAACTTGATACGAGGTCATTCCTGTGAAAAAGCTAAGCGATTTCGAATTTGCCGCACTAGCTCAACGAGCTGCAGCCATCCTTGAATCCATCGAGGGAAAGCTGGACGCGACCGAAAAAGCATTGGCATCCCATGTAGGCGCCAAGCAGGCCGCATAAAGCAACACCCCATTCTTAAGCCCGGCCATGTGCCGGGCTTTTTCGTTTCCGGCCGCTGCTCAAAAACCTCGTTCCGATCAGCCTACAATCCGATACTTCGATCATCAGCCTTTTTCCTCACACCCTGAAGGGTTTCGATATCACTTCAGCTTTCGCTTGAAACCCTACATATAGGGTCTGCCATGGCGACTGGCTACAAGATATGCGTTTCAGACCGGGCCTGCAACGCATCACCTGTGGATAAAGCTTTGTGTAAAAAGGGGAGATTGCGTGTGGGCCCTACGGCATCAAGCCTAGGGCGTAGGTCACTTTTTTTTATCAATGCTAATGTCCTGATCTTTAGGACGGTCGGCCAGCTTTTAACCAGTTGCGATAAGCCAAGTCCTCGAACACGTGGGCGTAGGCCGCATCGGCGTATTCGAGCATTTCCCGCAACTCATCTTCGTCGATGACGCCGGTCCGGTGCAGCGCCTTGGCATGGCCAGCCAACTCCCCCGCCCAGTGATCGATCGCGCATTCGCGCCGAGCCTCGTGCTCGAGCAGGTCGTTCCAGATCTTCAATTCTCGCGCTTTGACGTCCATGCTCAATTCCTCCAGTGATCCCGAATGCTGTGGGTAACAACGCCCCAGACATCGAAGTCGTCCCCTTCCATGATGAAGCGATCAGGATATTTTCGGTTCGCCGAGCGCAGTACCGCGTGGCAGCCCACAAAGGCCAGGTACTTGACCAGCGGTTGCTGGTTCACCACACCGATGATGACCTGTCCTGCCTTGGCGTCGATCCCCTTGTCGACGATCAGCAGATCACCGCAGAAGATACCCGCCCCTTCCATGCTGTCGCCTTCAACCTTCACCAGGTAAGTGCCCGGCGCGCGTATGTTCAGGAACTCGTCCAGGGAAATGTCCAGGTGGTCCGGAACCATGTCGTCATTCAAAGCGGCACCACCACGACTGAAAGTAGAACGCTTCGCCGATCTGCTCGATGCCGGAAATGGTCATCCCTTGCGTGCCCAAGCTTGTCACGCTGGCATCGAGCAGGCGCGGCAGTATGTCGGGCGCATGGCCGACGGCGCTGAGCAGGAACGCCTGCCTTGTGATCCGCCCGAGCGCTGAGCACTGCGCCTCGACGATCTGAACGTCGCCCTTGAACGGCGTTACCTTGCTGACTTGGTCCTTGGGCAAAGCAACGCCCATCTGCCGGCGCGGAGTGATTAGGAAATACATGAAAGATCGCTTGAATTAACTGTATATGCGTACAGTTAACTAAGCGCGAGGATTGTGGTCAACACTGTATAAGCCGATTTGCGACAGGTGACCTCATGTGCGGACGCTACTCAATCTACGAACCGATGGACCACTACCTCAAGGAGCTTGCTCCAGAGCAGCTGGTGATCAATGGATACGACCTCTGGCCAATCGAGCGCTACAACGTTGCGCCGACGACTCGTGTCGAGATCATCAGACCGACCGAGGAAGGGCTGAGCGTAGACAAGGTGCGTTGGGGATGGTCGCCGTTCTGGGCGAAAGGTGAAGGGAAGCGTCCGGCCCCGATCAATGCCAGGGTCGAAACGGTGATGACAGGGAAGTACTTCAAGCAGCTATGGCCGAACGGCCGGGTGCTGGCTCCGGCGAACGGCTGGTTTGAATGGGTCAAGGACCCCAACGATCCGAAGAAGAAACAGCCCTACTTCATCAGGCTGAAAGAGGAAGGCGCGATGTTCTTCGCCGCGCTGGCGGAAGTGCATCAGGGGCTTGAGCCCGATCCGCAGGACGGCTTCGTGATCATCACCGCGGACAGCGATCAAGGGATGGTCGACATCCACGATCGGCGGCCGGTGGTGCTGAGCCCAGAGCACGCCCGCGAATGGGTGGATCCCGAAACGACGCCGGAGCGCGCCGCCGAGCTCGCAAAGGAGTGCTGCAGGCCGACTGAGGAATTCACCTGGTTCGAGGTCAGCAGGGATGTAGGAAATGTCAGAAATCAGGGGCCGCACCTGATCGATCCGCTTGAAGAGTGAGACCGGGCGCTGCAGCGCGCCGCGGCTCGAATACGGCCGCCCGGCTGTTGCTCAGTCAGATCTTCCTGACTCCGAACTGAGCGACCTTCACTTTCGAATCCTGAGCAATGCCAGCGGCTAAGTACAGCCCCATGCGCGAGGTGACGACAGTCTCCGTCACGTCGCCCGTGTAACGCTGCGTCTCCAGCGCACCCTTCCAATTGGCCGGCAGCGTGAACGGTTCCTGATATTTGTCCATCGACCGGTAGTAAATGGTGGTGGACGTGCCCGCGACTGGCTTGGTGATGATCAGCTCAGCCTCCCAGCCAAGGATGCCCCGACTGTTGCCAACGATCTCCGGCGCCGAAACCATCTCGATGACGTCGCCGGCCAGCAGGTTCGACAGTGTGATGTTCGCCGCCGGCTGCACGTAGATGTAGCCGCCGGCGGCCGCCATCGCGCCAGCCAGTTCAATGCATTGAGCCTCACCAAACGCTGACTGCTCCTTATACCAGCGCGAAGTGATGCCGGTCAGGCCTGAGCCGGAGGCCTTGTAGTTGTCCGCCAGCACCGATCCTGCGACTGGGTTGGCTGATGCGTTGATGACGCCGGTTGCGCCAGTCATCAGCGGGTTGGCGTTCAGGCAGCCGAACGGCCGAATAGCCGAGTACAGGTCGGCGGCATCCGTGGGCAGCGGCACGCCGAAGAACTCGAAATTGGCGTTGATGACCGGCACGCAGCGGGACTGGATGAAGTCGGCGCCGATCAGGTTCGGATGCAGATCATCGACGGTCATATCCTGCGTGAACCCGTCCCAAATATTGACCACCGGGACGAACTGCCGGACGTAGTTCAGCACCCAGTCCTTGTAAGCGATCGCATCGGCGAGCGCGGCGCCGGTCAATGCCTTGGTGCCGAAGCGCGGCGTACCCGTTCCGACAATCAGGTACTTACCGGGCGTGTTCTGGAAGGCGGTGATCGCCTTCATCACGTTCGCCTTGCTGTCAGCGAGCGTCATACCGGGCGTGGTGCTGTCGTTGGTGCGTGACAGCAACAGCCACAGATCCGCGGTGAGTGACGTCAGACAGGACGGAAGCCTCGGCATGAACTGGCCGGAATGGTCGCCAACCTTTCCCTGATTGTCCAAGTAGCTGGGAAAGAGGCCAGTCTTTGCCGCGATCGCGCCGGCGGGGCCATACGCCTCAGTACCGAAAGCAGTGGCAGCAATGGTGTGGCTGTTCGCGCTGAAGCTGTCGCCCAACAGTCCGAGACCACGACGGATGCGGCGGCGAGACACCGCAGTGCTGATGAGCAGACTCATGACGAAATCTCAAATACGGCGCCGCCAACTGGCGTAAAGCGTGTTTGCGAATATCCAAGATCGAGACGCCAGGCGCCGTCCTGCGCGAACACATCAGACACAACCCAATCGGGGCCCACCTGCTTTTCGACCTTCACACTTCCACCGTTTGCTTTGACCGCGAGTGTCACCGGTGCCAGGCTCGCGGGGGCGATATATTGTTGAGATTGCATATTCTTTTCCTAATCTGAATCTGTACTGAGGGCAGCCTGGTGATCGGCGCGATCAAGGCACGTCGCGGAAGAAAATATGGTTGCCAAGCTTCAGCGTCCGCTTTGCCTTGGCCGCCCAGTCCGGCGCCTTGGGCATAGTGGTCGCGTAGTAGTGGGTCGCGCCGCCAGTGGGATCCGCTACCTTGCCGTCAATCACCTGGTCAGCAGCAATCCGACATTGCGCCAGCTCGCGGAATGGGATCTGCCGCGCGCCGCTCAAGAATTGATAGTTCGGGTCGTTGCGGTTCCAGCAGCTGAACTGGTACGGCTTTTGGCAGACGCCGGCGTAACCCTCGCCCCACCACGACTTGTCCTTCCCATCGTCCACGCGGTTGCGGATCGTCCAGGCCACGGCCACCATTCCGGCCAGCCCCTCGCCACGCGCTTCGCCCCACAGGGTGCGCGCCAGCACATCGCGGTCTTTTTCAGTCACGGTCATCACTTTTCTCCAGGCAAAAAAAATCCCGCTCGATGGCGGGTTTGGCGTAACGATGAGGATTTCTTAGGCCGGAAGCACCGGCCACTCGACGTCAGTGGGGTAGCCTGGCTGTAGCTGGACTTTGGCGAGTGCCGAACGATATCTTTTCCAAACGATGAGGCGAGCTTCATCTGACTCTGTTGCATCACCAGTATCGTGATCATCCTGCAAAGGTTGAATTACTCGGTCTGCAATTGCCTTCAGGCGAGCCTGCTCTGCCGTGATTTGCGCTATCACCTGCATAGTGATAGCCGTCTGTTTCATTTCCTTGGTAACCAGCTTGGTCCAGTCAATATTGCTCATGCTTCGATGTCTCCCTGCTGCGCTTCCTGCCGTTCTTCCGACTCCACCGGGCCCGGCGGGAATTTGATTTCGGTCTCCTCTGGCGTCAGTGGCCGCGGAAACTGCACGTATCCATCCGGCACATTGACCAAATCAACCGGCCATGCTTGCGCCTGGCTGTAGTTGTAAGGAAGGGGGATCATAAGCGTTAATGTTATCTCTCCATTTTGCATTTCCACCGGACCGCCGAACCACTCTGAGTTAATTGCCTCCCAGGGCAGTGTCGACCCCTCTAGCATTGGAGAAAAATCAAAGTCCTCACCATTAACATTGAGAACCGATCCTTTCTTGATTACCGAGAGACTATCATCGCGTCTCTGCGGGCTTAGTTTGATAATCATTAATACCATCTCCCAATAGCGATGTACTCAACGGCCACCTGCTGTGCGCCCCGCGCAATTTGACTAAACACGTACCCTGGAGGCCAGGCGGTGTTAGATATTACAAGAGAACTACCCCCTACAAACCACCCCTCCCCGGACTCTAATGCGGCTGTTATGGCAATGGCTGGTGGCGCAACGAACGGTATTGCGAAAGCTCTCGCAGGCTCGCCTCCACCAAAAAACAGCGGACCGGTTGCAATGTTGAGGGTTTTGATAGTGCGCGTCTTAAATGTACAAATTTGGGTTCCGTCTGCCAGTCTGACGTATTCACCGTTGGCGGTTGATCCCCGCTCAATAACTGCCCCGGTAGGTACCCCCCCAGAGTTGCCAACCGCACCCAGTATCGGCATTGTTGCTACGGAGCCCAGCCCCAAGCCCGAGCGAGCTGCGGACTGACTTGCGCCCCCCGTCCCCCCTTTTGCAACAGGCAAGACGTTTTCTACGGCCACGGACCCAAGGCCCAACGCTGTACGCGCTTCCGGGGGGTTATCCTTGCCCGTGCCACCTTTGCTGACGGGCAGAATTTCGTAATTACCGGTGGTGCCAAGCGCCGCCATCTTGTCGCCGAATTGCAGCCGGAGCTGGTTGAACGCATCAACCAGCAGTTTCGGATATCCCTGTACCGGCATGATCGCGTAGGCCGAACCACTGACGGTCGCGCCTTTATATGGAGGCAAGATCGATATGACCGTGGCGCTGGCTACGTTGGAAACTTCGTACGTCAGGCCGTCCGGGCCGACGAAGGCATCACCCACCCGGGCGTTGGCATCGAACGCCGCATTCACGCCGGTTACAGCAGTCGATCCGTTTGTCACGGACACAGTCCCACCTCTGAGCCAAGGCATCAGATATCTCCAATTTGTTTAAAGGGCAATCTCCGCTCGGCTATACAGCCATCTTTGCGAATAAGGCGGGCAGGTAGAAAGCTGTCGGATTAGATGTCGATGACGTGACGGCGTAGAGAGTGTTCTCGGCAAAATTCCAAAGCATGTACAGCATTCGCCCGGGATTGTTTCCCGCGACCATGTTCATCCCGAAATTATTAATCAAAACGAATTCGTTTTCGGGAAAATTGAAATCCACTTTGTAATAGTGAAAAACGTTTGGCGCTATCGACCCCGTTCTTACATACGTCCAATTCAAAAAGGCGCGACTGAATATCGCAGCCTGGCTGCCGTTGTCGAAAATAACGTTTCCTGCCCCGTCCCAGAGCCGCATGCCATATACAGCGACTGCCTTTGCCATGAACGCCGCGGCAAACCATCTTCCATTGGGCTGCAAGGTGTTGACGTCATACCCGCGGACGTAGAAGCCAGTCCATGCGCCAGGCGATCCGGTTACACGCATTAGACACAGTCCGGCTATTCCTCCAGGTACCGTGTCGGGCCTGACAAATACTAGCGGCGGCTCTTGGCTTGTGATCACTTGGGGGAACGTTGTAACAGATCCAAGCCCGCTCTCCTGAGTAGGAGCATACCGGCCGCTTCCAAGGACCGTGAGCCGCGCAAACTCAGAATCCAGTGTTACCACGTTGCTGTTATTGATGAACTGAAGACCATAGGCCATCAGGAGAACCTCATTACCATGAGCCGCATGGATGGTGCATTAGCTGCCCAGCTGCCGGCCGTAAAGCCTCGGTTGTAGTTGTACACCCGCACCACGCCGTTCAGAACCTCGGTCTCGAATTGGGTCGTGTCGTTGGAGTAAGCCCCTATGGGCACGACGGTCGCGCACGCATTCGCCGGAGTCACTCCCTCCGCGGTGAAATCCTTGTATCCGAAACCCTTGGATCTGTCCGTGATGGTCCACCCAGAGTTAGCAACGACGGCCGATAGAACCATTCGCAGCGTGAATGAGTTTTCATCCAGCTGCAGGGAGCCATCCGGCCCCCAAATTCGCATTCCATAAGACATGAGTTACCCCAGATAGCCGAGACGGACACGCAGGACGTTGTTCACGTCGTACACCGAAACGTTCTGCGCGTTGATCACCAAACGCCCCTGGCCCGGCACGACCCCATTGATCTCAAGGGTGCCATCCTTGTTAAGGATCCACCCCTGCTGCCCGGCGACATAGTTGGTCGAGCTGATGTAGCTGCCTATCTTGGCGTTGGTGATGGTGCCGTCCTGAATGAACGTGGACCCGAGAAACAGCTGTCCACCCTGAGCAACAAACGGCGTCGAGATGGCGCCGCCTGCGATGGTGTTCACTAGCGCGAATCGGTCTGCCGACATCAGGATTTGGCTTTGTAAGACGCCGCCAACGTTTTCGATTCCCGCCCCAATGGCTGCCATTACGTATTGGCCGTTCGAGTTGACCTGCAGCTTCACCGAATACATCGCCGACAGCTTGCCGTCAGTAGAGGCTTGGGCTTTGCTTACCGTCTGCACCGACGAGCTCGCATCATTGGCCACCGCCTGCACCTGATCCAGCTTCGTGGACAGTGCACCATCTGCATCGGACCGGGCCGTAGCCTCAGACCGAATCGCAGACTCATTGCTTCCAACGGCCGCCGACAACGTAGTCAATTGCTGCGCGGTGGCCTGCTGGTTTGTAGCGACCGTGGTTTCAACGATGGTTATCTTTGATTCATTGGTCCCGACGCGGGAATCCAGCGCCGTAATGCGCTGGGTCTGCGCGAAGTCCTGCTCAGTCCTAACCTTCACCTCCTGCGCATAGCTGGCCGTGGCATCCCACCCTTTCAGAGCGTCCGCCATCATTCCTACTATCGGGTCGTCACGGGACGAGGCCTGAATCGCTTGCAGTTGGGAAGCCGTCGAGGTGGTCTTGCCATCGATGGTCGTGATGTCGGTCGTGTTCTTCGTGACCTGGGCGGCCAGGCCGTTAGCGGTCCGGATCGACTGGCCGCTGTTAACCCAATAAGTCGGGTTCGGCGGTCCGTTTGATCCGTCGGCTTTGGCTGGCACGTCGATGATCGCGGTCCACAGGTTGTCGCCCACCCGGACCGTGTTGTCGCGCACATACGTATCGGTAGGCACATAGACCAGAGCGTCGACCAGATCTCCGATCTCGTCCTTCATCTCGTTGATCCGCTCGTTCACCGAGCCCGGGCCGTCCCCGTCGATCAGATCGATGCGCTCCAACAGGTGTTGCCCGAGCTCGGTTTCGCCGATCTGGCCGGCGATCATGTCGAGGATCGCGCCAGCCTCTGAACTGGTCTGCCCCATCACACCAGCGCCGGCGGGGTACCACGGGCCGATGTTGCCGGAACGGTCCACCAGCCGCGCCCAGAAGAAGAACGTCACGCCCGCACGCAGGCCCTGCATGTTGTACTCGGACTGCGGGTACGCAAGATCGCTGAGCTTGGCGGCTGCAGCGAGGTCCGTGGTCGGTCCGTACCAGATCTCGGTCCGCTGGGTGTCATCCGCACCAGGCGGGAAAGTCCACTTGAGGTGGATGCCGAAGATCAGCGCCGTTGCCGTCAGTGAAGTCACTGCCGGCGGTAAACCGGTTTTGCCTTGGAGATCAGTCAGCACCGAGGTCGTCGGCAGCGATGCAACATTCAGCGCGCTCACGGCGCGCACCCTCGCCAGGTACTGGCCTGAATAGATCCCGCGCACGTCGACAGACAGCTCGCCCGTGCGCGGAACTTTGATCCAGCTGCGGGAGCCCCAGCGCCATTCGACGTCATAGGCGACCGCACCAGGCGCGGAAGACCACGCGATGGTCATAAACGTAACGGCGATGCCTTGCTCAATCACCACGTGCTGGCTGAGAAGCACCTGCGCCGGAGGGTCTTGCGTCCCAACCGGTATGCCGCTAATTGGCCGGTCGTCAATGACGGCACCGAAGTCGATCGCATCGAACTTGCTTGGCTCATGCTGAATGCAATCGAGCTGGAACTGGTGCCACTCAGGACGCGTAATGTTCCTGACCAGAAACTGCATGGTCTTCAGGTCCTCGAACTCGAGGATCCATCCGGATTCGGCTTCCGGCGTTTCGCTGTAGGCCGTCGCCACCGTTACCTTGCGCCCAGAGACCGACGTGATGACCCGCGCCTCACTCTTTCCGCTGGGCAGGTTCACCCGCAGCTTGCCGCCTGCGGGCAGCTCGATGTCACGGTCGACGGTGACTACCCGACCTGTCGCACTGTTGATCCGACCACCGTTTGCTCGACCCGCGAGCATGGGGTCGGCGACGGCAATGATTTGGCCCGGCTTCGGAATCTGCCCATCGAGCCCAACCCGGAATGAGGCGCCGCGGATCTGAGTCTGCTCTGTGAGCAATGCCCACTGGCCCGCACGCTGCGCCTGACCGTGCGAGGTGCAGCCGTAAGCCTCGACTGACATCTCGTTAACTGAGCCAAGTTCTGCGAGCCCTTCGTCGTCAAAAACCGGCTCTTTGTCGGTATCGAAGCCTTGGGCCGGGTTGTCCCAGGTGACCATCGCAAGGTTGTGGCGATCGCGAGCCCGGGTGCCTGCGTATTTGATCTCTCCGTTGTTCAGGATCTGCGAAGGGTTGTAGGTGTAGACCGGGTCGCCGGGCATATCCGCATTGACGGTGATCTGCGAGCCGTCCCATGTCGACATCCCATGAAATACCGCAGCGAGGTCCTGCAGCGCTGCGTAGGCATCGGCCTGCTTCTGCAGATACAGGTTGCACGTGAACCGCGGTTCCATCCCGCCCGCGCCGTCAGGCACCAGCTGATCGCAGTATTGACCGATGCGATAGAGATTCCACCGGTCGATCATGGTGGCATCGACGCGCTCGCCCAGGCCGTAATAAGGGTCGAGTACCAGGTCGTAGAAGATCCAGGCCGGGTTATTGGTATAGGCCTCCTTGAAGGTGCCGTCCCAAATGCCGTTTGATGTCCCAGGTCCGCCGGTGGCATACGTACGGGTTTCCGGATTGTAGTTCGACGGAATGCGCACGATGCGGCCCCGCATCAGCACGGCAATCTTGGCGATATCGCCGCCGAATTGCTGAGCGTCATACTCAACACACCCGACGGCCGTCAGCGGATATTCCTGATCGCTGTCGACCACCTGGGCTATCGCCTCGATGACCATGCCATCCTGCACAAGCGAGCTGTTCGCTTCCGGCGTAAGCCGGCGCGCGCGGATCGTCCAGCGACTGCCGACGGGCAAGTCGATGCGGTGCGAGCGCTCGTATTTGGTGACGTTCTTGCGGTCGACAAACGAGGTCAGCATCTGCACGAACGGACCGCTATCAGTCTGAACGTCGATTGCGTAATCAATACGCACGCCGTTGATGTTTCCGGCCTGGTCCTGAGATTGAAGTTGCGGCCAGGCAAAACGGATTCGAACTGCGTCGATCACTGCGTTGGTGATGCTGTGCAGCCATGGGGTCGTCGACAACAGAGTCTGGTTGACGTCGATCTCGTTGCTCGACTCCGCGATTCCCTCAAGGCGCTCCTGATTGAGCTCTCCGTTGCGGAACTGCCACTTCACGCCCGGGTAATTAACTGTGCCGTCCTCGGCGACCAGCGGGGTGCCGTCCAGCTTTACCGAGCGCAGGCCATTGACTGGGCCTACGATAGGCCCCCAGCTCCACAGATAGACGATGCGCGCGGTGGCAATGGATGGCGTGCTGTTGGACGCGATAGAGGGCTGCTTGGGCTTGCTCTCCCCGCCCTTGCCACCCTGAACAGGCCTTACCAAAACCGCTTCGCTCATGCTGCCCCCACAAAAAAGAAAACCCGCCGAAGCGGGTCTGGTGTTGCTGCTGGTTACATCTGGTCTTGCGTGTAAATGCCGCCCGACTCCACCGCCCCGCCGATCTCTCGTTCGCCGTAAAGCAGCGGATAGGGGTTGCCTTGAGCTATGGTGGTGACCGCGCCGCCGAACCCGTACGAGGGATTGTTGCCGTCGTCATTGTTCCCACCGGTGGCGGTTTTGGTCGTGGGCGCGAGCATCTGCACCACGCCGCCCAACCCGACCGCCGCCCCCCCGGCGATCAGCGCAGCACCCATGGGTGCCGTCGTGCCGCCGCTGAATGCGCCAGCAACAATCAGCGCCACACCCAGCACGACCTGAAACAGGCCGGCCTGCTTGCTGCCCTGAATCAGCGGAACAATTCGGATATCGCTGTCGTCGGCGCCTCGCAGGTCGAACTCCCCTTCGCCAGCGTTCCGCTGTCCGCAGAAAACGCTGAAGACCAGGCCGCGCTCTTCACCGCTGCGCAGGAATTTCTCGAAACCTGCGATCTGCGCACACAGCGAGTTAACTGCATCACGGACGCTGTGCACATCGATTGTGTACTCACGGCCGAAGTGACGCCGCAGCACGCCGTACAGCTTGATCGTTCGCATAGTCATTGAGCGTATTCCTTGTGCCGCAGGATCAGCTTGAGGCGTTTGCTCATCGACCATCCGAAGACCTCGCGGCCAGCCAAGCGACCGTGCAAGTGGTGGTAGATGAACGGACCAGCGCCACCGAGGGATGGCGCGGGCTCGCTCTTCATCGACGGGTCACTGCCCAGATAGATCGCGGCATGGTTTGGGAAGTGGCACGGTCGGCCTACCGTTGGCACCTGGAAAACCAACATGTCGCCGCGACGCATCTCGCTGACGCGCTCAAAGCCTGCGGATTCATAGTTTTCCTCGTAGAGGCTCGATCCGTCTTCCTCTTCCCACCACAATTCCTTGCGATCGAAGTTCGGCAACTGCAACTGCGCCTCGCGCGCGTACCAGTCACGGCAGGCAGACCAGCAGTCGAGCAGTCCGTGCGCGAACTCCCTGCCCAGCAGCGGGGCAACGAATCCAGTCGGCTTGAACCAGCCCATTTCGCCGCCGGGCCAGGAGACTATTCCCCAAGGCAGTTCGTGCAGCTCGCAGCTGACCAGATCGGTCATGCTCGGCGCAGGGCTGCGCCCAGGGTGACTGTGGATAATCGCCAGCAGTTCGCCGCGATCCTCGGCGTCAGCCTGATCGTGCTTGTCGATCAGGAAGTGCTGATTGGGATCGCTGGACACGTTGGTGCAGCGGACGTACTCGCGGCCTTCCGCCGTCTTGATGAGCACGCCGCAGGCCTCGGCCGGGTAAGCCGATTCGGCGTGCGCCTGAATGGACGCCACTAGCTGCTGATTAATTCGCATCGTTACCTCGAACTTGTGATCAGGCTCGCGCCCATGGAGCCGCCAAACCGTCGCGTGTTTCCGCGCAGCTTGCAGCTGCTCCACCAGCCGCCGCACCGATCCAGCGCTGGGTTATCGGTCGGCTCGTTTTTCTTGGTGAACATCGCCGAGCCGGTGTAAGCGCAGGCCTCGCCGCGATACTGCCCACGGCAGGCCCACCGACACAGCTTGGTGATCTGCTGAGCCGGCAGTTTCTGCCCCTCCATGTCGATCGGGCTGGACAGCTCAAAAGTCAGAGCGGCGAGGTTCTCGTCTGTTTTCTGCTCGATGTACCAGATCGAAGTCCGGCTTTGATCGGCAGCGGTGGGATTGCCTTCAGCGAAGTTCGCCGCGTCCAGAAAGTGCTTGAACGTCTCGATGACCTTCACCCGCGCGCCGGCCAAATCGCGAAACTGCAAACAGATCGCCGATATCGCGCCGCGGATCCCTTGCAGCTCGTTGGCGACCTGAAGAGTCGGTGTGGCCGGTCGTCCATCCCCGCGCACGTCAAAGCCTTTCGCTTCGATCTGGATTGGCGAGTAAAGCTGGCCCTGCCAGATGATCTCGCCCTCGTGCGCGTGGCCGTGAAAGCGCCAGATGGTTGCGCCGAGGCGCGTAGCGTCGAGCTCATAGAGCCGGATCTGGTTGCCTGGCTCAAGCTTCTGAAAATCTGATGTGATCTGCATGGTTCGCCCAATAAAAACCCCGCACTCGGCGGGGTCAGGGGTTGAAGACCTGCTTAAAGGTCGCGGATATCGTCACGACGCCACCGCCGAGCGTGGTCATCTGGTACCCATTGGCGCGGTACCGGCCTTGCGTTCCGCCTGGAGGCGTCCAAAGGAAAGACTTGTAGCCTTCCTGCCGATCAAGGAAATCCCTTACCTGCTGCACGACCTGGCCAGGTGCGAGCTTTCCGGTGACACTGATATCCCAAGACTGGGCCTTGGTATTGATACCGATGCCGCCGGCCTGCACGTAGCCATCGCCGAAATCGTTCTCCCAGGTCTTCTGGCTCACATCGCCGGATGCGCCCACTCGAACATCAAAACTGAATTTCTCAGCCATTACGCCTCCAGAGTCGCCCGCCCTGCCGCATTTCGCGGTCAAGGAATTGGCCCATGCGCTGTTCGATCGCGTCGCTGATTGCGTTGCCCTGGTTGCGAGCCTCCTGGTCGCTCATGCCTGGCTGGGCTTGAACAGTCACCGGCGCGTGGAACTCGATGTTTCCACCGGCGTTGCCGCCCTGAATGTTGCTCAGGGTCTGGTCCAGTTTCGCGCTTGTCTCGGCGGTGGTAACGCGCTCGCCCTTCTGGAGCAGCCAAGTGCCCGTCTCAGGTACCGAGTCGATACCGTCGTGCGCCATCCCCGAGAGCGCCGCCGAAGCAACGCCGGCGACCATGGGAGCGGTGGCAGCAGCAGCAGTCAACGCAGCAGCGGGAGCCAGGGCAGGACCGAAGATAGGAATCGCCGCGGTGGAGGCATAAGCATTCACCTGAGCAGCAAACGATGCCGCCTGTGCGTTGGCAATCATCCCGATCGCCGCAGACGACTGACCGGTTTTCCCGACGACCAACTGCACCGCCTGGTAAACGAGCCACTGCGAAGCCAAGTCAGCCAAGGCCTTGATTGTGGACTTCGCGAAGCCGCTGACCATGTCACCTAAAGCATCGCCTGCATCTTCTGACCCGGTGGCGACGTCAGAAAGGAAGGTGCTCAGGCCACTGCTCGCGTTGTTGAGCGTGCTGGATGTCAGATCTGCAGCCATCTGAGTGTAGTTTTGCGCGGCATCGGCATAGTTCTCCCACGCCGAAGTTACGCCATCCATCCATTCGCTTTGCGCTTCATCAACCTGCTCGTAGTAGTTCTGCTGGCTCTCCAGCCGAGTTGCCAAGGCCTTCTCGAGCTTTTGCTGTTCTTGCTGGTACAGGTCATCACTGATCTCGCCGCTATTCTGCTGCTCCTGCAAATCACGCATTTGTGCGTTGAAGTCTTGCCGGATGGTCAGGAACTGCTTCAGTCGATCCTTATACTTATCGCCTCGGCCAGCACCAGCTAGATCCTGATCTAAGCCGTCCTGAGCGTCCTGGTTACCCCGGTCGATGTTTGCGCTGAACGCAGCAAGCTTGGCGGCGTCTTCGTTGGCCTTCTTGATTTTGTTGAGCGAATCGAGCTCGGCAGCCAGCTTGTTAAGCCGCTCCTGCTGTTGATCGTTGATGCCGACCAACTTGCCGGACTCAATCTCGAACCCGAGCTTCGCTACCTCAGTGGCGTCCTTCCGCTTATCGGTGGTGGTGTTGATCAGCTCGATCTGGCGCTCGTAGTCCGTTTCGGTGGACTTAAAGGTGTCCTGTATCTTCTTCGCCGCGGCGGCGGCATCGCTGGCCGCTTTCTTCTCCGCTGCAGCCTTCGCAGCGATCGCAGCGGGGTCTACGCCACTACCGGCACCTTCCCCGACGCCCTGATGCTGGTTGCGTTGCTGGGTTCGATAGAGCTGCTCCGCGGCGTCGTTCGCTTTTTTGTAATAATCAACGAATGCAGAACCCGCCAGTGGCGTTTCGAGCGCGGAGCGCATCCTGTTCGTGGCGTCTGTCGCCGCCGCTACTTGATCATTGTAGTTTTTCTCAAGGTCGCCAAGCTGGGAACTTAGGTCTACTCCCGGCAATTTATTGAGAAGGGTCAATGTCTGGTAAACGCCAGCGATGATGCTGCCAGCGGCGCTTGAAACAAGACCGTCAAACTCTGCCGAGATTATTTTAAAAACCCGACCAACACCGTTTCCGGCATCAACAATAAAAGCAATTGCCTCAACAGCTTCTGCCGCGCTCTTTTTTACAGCAGGCCCCAATCCGCCGGCATCCTTCGTCGCTTGGTTAACATCTTTGCTGAATTGCACCAGCAGGGGCAAAAACTCTGCAGCTAACTGCGTTTTCGCCGAGGACAAATACTGTTCCACGCCTTGAAGCTCAATGCCGAACTGCTTCGCAGAAGCGATGGTACTGGTGCTCAGTATTACGCCGGTAGCAGCTGCAGACTCGCCGAGTTCATCAAAACCCTTCGCGTTGTTCCGGAGAAGTGGAACCAAGGCTGTCGAGTCGCTGGCGATGGCCTCCATATAAAAGGTCATTTCCGCCTGGCTGACGTTTGCCTTTTCGAGGCTGGTCACATACAGCGCGAGTGCGTCCTTACTGTTCAGCTTTTTGAACTGGTCCGCCGTGACACCAACCATCGGAGCGATATTAGTGAAAAAATCCTTGAGTGCGCCGCCCCCGGTGTTGATGAAATCACCCAGCTTGTCGTTCGTGTCCTTGAAAATGTCGCCAAGCTTGTCCTGGTCAATCCCCACGCTACGCGCGCCGGCCGCGAGCTTTTGGAACTCGGTAGTGCCAAGCCCCGCCAGTGCAGACAGGTTAGCGATTTCTTTCGCTGAGTCTGCTGATGAAATAACCAAAGCAGTCAGGATTGCGGGAATAGCGCCGATAGAAGCCCCCACGCCTTTCGCGAGGTTGTCGAATGACTTAGCAATCTCGGCGTTACGTTTTTTGGTCTCCTGACTTGCTTTGTCGAGCGGGCCCGTGTAGCCGCCAATTTTGGCTACTAGGTCAAGAGTCAAGGTGCCCAGCGAACCTGCCATGCTTTCCTCCAGGCATAAAAAAACCCGCCGTAGCGGGTTTAACAAATTATTAGAGCTTCGGATATTGCTTTTTCAATAACTCCAAGCGGGACTTGCTAGATTCTGAGAATCCCTCGGAATCGAATAGAGCCTTTTTGTCCGGGCCGTCAAGACGGACGACCTCTACCGTGAACACAGCATCTTGCGGAGGGTCGACCTTTCCCCAAGGCCCGAATTGGTTTGGCAACAAGCTCCAAGTCTGCTGCTCCCCCGGCTCGAGACCACCACTGATTTCATAGTTGAAGTTTTCAACTATCCAAGGAATTGATCTGCCCGGGGACGCCACCGTTCCTCTGAAATAAGCCCTTGAGACAGCCGACTGCGTACCATTTTTAACAGTAATTTCGATCACGGGCTTCGGTCGATACGAGTATTTCTCCTCTTGCAAATAGAACCGCGACTTTGGCACTGTGAAAGCAGACAACTGCTGCTTAGACGCTACTGATGCCGCTTCCTTTTTTTGGAGTTCTTCGATCTCCAGCAAGGCTTGCTCCCGCTCCCTACGCTCTCGCTCAATCCGGATAGAGGTCGCTGCTGCGGCCACCTGCTCCGCGGTCTTCCCGTTGAGGTCCGCCAACAACGCCTTTGTGGTGTCCGAAGTGGACTTCTCTCCCTTGAGAACTGCTTTGAAATCTAGCCCGCTCAGAAGTATTAGCTTCAGATCACTTTCAAACTGAGCTCGTTTGTCCGCTGAAAGACTTTCAGAGACTTTCTGCACCGAACTCTTCATCGCATCTTCCGAGCTACCATCAAGCTTTGGCTCACCGCATCCGGAAAGCATTAAAGCTGCAACGACAAACACAACAACCTTGCGCATCAGTGTTCCCTCCATTGACTCGCGCAAGCATACCAAACAATCCAATTGTCGATAGTTGCTCAGGCCCATGTCGCCATTGCCTGATCGAGACTCAGTGGCGGCTCATCCATGTGAGGCGCAAAGTCTTCAATGCTGAAGACTTTCTTGCCAGCGCGGCTGTTGCCATAGAACGAGGCCAATCGAGCCATGGCCGCTTCGATCCGCATGCCCTGATTCAGCGAGCCCCGCTTGCCGCGAAACTTGCACCACACCATGAACTCGGGAAAGGTCATGTTGGCCTGCGCCTCGGCAATGGTGCGGCCGCCGATTCCATTCATGACGAGCTCGCACCAAATTTCGTCTACTTCGTCGAGGCCGGTGTCTTTCCCAGGTTCTGAACCTCACTGATCGCAATCAGCAGCAGCTGCGTAAGCAACGGATCCAGCGCGCCACGCTCCGGATCGTTCTGTCCGGTCAGGTCCGCAACGGTGAAGACCGGCGCGCCATCCTTGTCGCAGATGCTGGATGCGATACGCGCAGCGAGAGGATCTGCCCCATTCCGCGCGCTGATGTCGCCAACCGCGGTCTGGTAAGACAACGGTCGAACGTACGTGATGAACTTGTGCTTCTTCCCGGCATTTTCCCATTCAATGGTTTTTTCGACCGGGCGGGAGGTGAACGCTTTGGATTTCTTGAGACTCTCGATGCTCAGATCCATTATGCGGCCACCTTACGAATCCAGGCAGAACCACCGGAGCGCTGGATCGTTGCCGCAGTGGTCACGACGGCATTGCCGGCGAAGTCGAACGGAAAGTCCGACACGTAGCCGTCGAAGATGAACCAGGTGCGAGTGTTTGGCAGCACGAAATCATCGGCCTCGCCAACCACCGCAGCCGCCACAGCACCAGAGCCAGCGCCGCCAGTCAGCGTCACGGCAGGAGCGGACGTATAGCCCGTGCCAGCGTTGGTGATAGTGAAGCCTGTGACCTTCCCGCCCGCGATCAGCGCGGTTGCTGCCGCACCACTGCCGCCGCCCCCGGTGAAGGCAACTGCTGGGGCCGAGGTGTAGCCATTGCCCCCATTGGCAAGACTCAGCGCCGCCAGCGCTCCCGCCGCTCCGACTGTTGGCGCGATGTCCAGGCCGTCTGACCAACCCACTGCCCAGTGAATGCTCTCGATCGAGTCGTCTTCGGAGAGCTGGTGCAGCCTGACGTGCGATGCGTTGCGGGGATCCGCATTGAGAGTTAACGAGGCTTGGCCAGGGGTACGCAGGCCGCGCATGTAGCGTCGCACCTTGTCGCTCAGACAGGTAACCTCGATCTGGTCAGCAGGGTTACCGCCCGGGCTAAATGCCGTAGCGCATTCAATTTCGAGAATTTCGAAAGCCGCTGGGTTAGCGGCACTCGGCACCAGGGCGTAAATCTGGGTTCCTTGGGACAGAATCGACATGGTGATCTCCAAATGTCGGGCACAAAAAAACCCGCTTGTAGCGGGCCGGTTTGGGTTGTTCGGTTATCGCTGGACGATCCAGTCGACGTCGAAGCTGTAGCGGTAGAGCGTCGTCTCGGTGTCGCGGGTTTCGCCGTTGTAGCTGGTCACGCGCGCGACCAATTCGATTGCGTACTCGATGGCCTGACCTGCTGCGCGAGCAGCCGCGGCAGTAGCGGCGTAGACATCAACCTGCAGGCCGTAAGCCTCGACATCGGGGCGCCCCGCGAGATAGTTTTCCGGGCTGCCGTTGATGACCTGCCACACGCAATAGGTCCCAGCGGGTTTATCCGGTGCCATGCCGAATAGGTAAAGCCTGACCGGGTTTTGCCCGATGAGAGCCGTTACAGCAGGATCGGCCGCCGCCACTTGGAAAATGGGTGGGTATTTCATTTGGCCGCCTTCGCCGCACGCCGGATCGCCCGGTCAATGGCCTTTTCGTATTCAGTGATGAACGTGTTCGTGGCCAGGCTGATGTTGTCAGCCAGCGCCTTGCGCATGAATGGATTGGCCGCCATCTTGGCGGTGCCGAACTCGAAGAACCGCCAGTGCGGTGTAGGTCCAGAATCCCCTTCGTCAGGGTTGCCCTTTTTGGCGATTTTGGCACCGTGAAGAACCCCAACGCGAAACCCTAGATCGCCCGATGCTTTGAACAGCCGGCCATTCCAACGCAGCGCGATGTTCTTCGCGATCGAGCGGCCTGTTGCCGTGTCGTCGAGTTTCTGCGCCCCTTCCCTAGCTTTGTCCGCCACGACCTGCGCAGCCTTGCGCAGAGCTGCACGCCCACCCTTGCGCTTGACGTCGTAAGAGACGGCTTCAAGCTTCGCGACCAGTGAGTCGATGCCGATCAGACTGAACTGCACCGTATCAACCATCGTTGACGCCCTCGCTGCACGGAAGCGTCAGGTAATCGCGGCCGCTCTCCATGTCGGCAAGCACTCCATGAATGTTGTAGACCTTGCCGCTGTGAATGATCCGCATCGCTGAGGTGATGCCCGGGCGGTAACGAATCACCACACGCGACGTCACTTCAGACTGACCCGCTGCTGCGGCGATGAACTCTCGTGCCGACAGCGGCTCGATTGCGGCCCATACCTTGGTGACGTCAACCCATGATGGGATGACCTCCCCGCTCACTGGATCTTGCGAATACTCAGGGCGCTGGAGCATTACATGGTGTCGAAGCTTGCCTGCACGCATCAGATCCCCCAGCCGATTCGGTAAGGTGTCAGCAACGACCGCGAGCCCATCGGCAACTCACTGAATGCAGCGCCGCTGGCCGTATCCTCGCGGTTGGCATAGAGGGAGCCCAGGATCAGCAAGCAGGCGGCGCGGATCGATGCAGTCATCAGCACTGGATCAAGACCGGCCGACCCGTCGAGCACAGCAGCCCCCAGCGAATCCAAGTCCGCATAAAACCGCCGATTCAGGAACTGGGAGGCACTGTCCTCGGCGGCGGTCAGCAGCAGTTCGACGTACTCGCGGTCATCCTCGTCCGCCCGCAGATGTTGCATCGCTTGATCGGTCGGGATGGCGTTCATGTCAGGCCTTCGGCTTTTTGTCGGTAGCCAGGCCGGCAGTGACCAGCGACACCGCGTCATGCTTCGGCGACTTGTAACCTTTACCCCCGGCACGGCGGATCTCTTTTCCGTCCAGGTAGCTGCGCAACGGGTAAATCATGATCTCGTTGCCGTCCTCGGCAGCGACATCCGCCTGCAACTGGTCACCGGCCGCTGCAGCAGCGTCGAGGGTAATCGTCGAGCCGGCTGCTGCGGCACCGGAGGCCGGTTGACCAGCCTGCACGGTGTTGCCAATGCCATTGGCCGGATCTGTGGGCTGGAGCGGACCGGTTCCTGCGCCCGCCACGGAAGTGCTATCAGGTACCGCGCTTCCACCTTGAACGCCGGGCGGGGTGGCCGGGCCGGCGGTGCTTTGTGCCGGAGTCTGCTGGCCAGCCTCACCAGCGGTCGTATTCGCTGCTGTAGCAGCACCCTTACTTGCATCGCTCGCGCTTGTACGTGCCATTTCATCGCTCCTGAATAAGTGAGGCCGCCCGAGGGCGGCGCTCTTTGGGAAGGGTTAGGCGGCCGGGGTCAGCGCTCCGGTGACAAAGGCTTCTGGGCGATACACAGCGAAAGCCAAGCGCTCTTCCGCTCGGATGGTCACCATGTTGTTCTCGAAGTCCTTGTCGTTTTCAGTCGAGACCAGAACCTCGATGCCCATGCGGTCGTAAATCTGCGCAGCCAGGCTGAAGGCGCCGACCAGGAATTGGTCTTGAACGAGGGCTTGGGTTTCCACCACCGGCAGGTTCCACAAGCGCGGCGCGGTACCTTCTTGCGGTTTACCGATGATGTAACGACCTTCGCCATCCTTGAGCAACTCGATGGCAGCCCAGTCGATTGGGTTCAGCACGATACCGGTGGACGGGAACTCGGCCAGCTGCGCCTGAAGTAGGGCCAACCGGATACGGTCGATACGCTGGATGGCCTGAACCTGAATACCCGCAGGCGGAGCGTAGATTTGGGCCTGAGGGATGATGCCCTTGAGGTTGTTACCTGTGCCGTTGCCGTAAAGGATTTGAGCCTCTTCAGCCAGCAGCAGACCATAACGGCCACGGGCATCGATGTAGCTCTGCAGTGCAGAAGCGTCGTCCAGGATCTGACGGCTGGCTTTGAACAGGTGTGCGATGGTCCGCACGTTGGCGTTCTGCAGCTCGAACTTCAGTTCGCTGTAGGGCTTGGCCATCCCCTCGCCGACAATTGCAGCGTTATTGGTGAAGCCGGTTTCACGCACGTACTCGACTGCGTTGCTGTCGGTGGTGCCAGGCGCAACCAGATCGCGAATGGTCAGGCGGCGCTGAGGCGCGAGGACGATGCCAACGCGCTCCGTTTGCACCAGCGCGCCGCCGGAAGTGGGCACCGAGGTGATTGCGGCGCGTGGCACTTCCACACGGCGGGAGCCGCGGAAAGAGCTGTTGACGCCCTCTTCGGTCATTTTCGCGGCGACGAGCTGACCGGCAGACTGCTGAACTTCCGGGTCATGACGCTTGTTGGCATTGACCAGCTTTTGCTCAGCGTCCTGCATGCGCGCTTGAAGCTCGCCCTGCTTCATCAGCAGCTCGTCCACCTTGCCACGGGTTTCAGCCTGCATTTCACCGGAGGCTTTGATTTCCTTCTCAGTGCGCTCGGCGTAGGTCTTGATCTGGTCGCCAACAGCTTTCAGGTCGGCTTGGGTTTGCTTCTGGGAAGCTTCAATTGCAGAAAGATCTACAGGCATGATTTTGTCCTTTCAAAAATGAAAAAACCGCCTCTCGGGCGGTTATCTAGTGGGTTGCAGCGCCAGTCGATCAGCAGGCGGGGATAAGCCCCCGAAGTGCCGACGCCTGATTTGCGGTTTCTTCAAACGCGGATACATCAAGGGCAGCGCTGGGCTTGCCCGGCACGACAGCGCGAAGCGTATCGCCGCCAGCAGCGCTAGACGTGCTGGTCTTGATTTCTGAGATGAGCTTGCGGCGCTCGCTGCGCGGCATCCCTGATTTGGCGAGCGCAGCGTCGAGCTTGCGGGCCGAGTGAGCCTGATTACCTTCCTCGCTCGGGGTTTGCTCCACTTCGGATGCTGAGATCAGGCCGGTAGCGAAGCCCTTCTCGACGGCGTTCGAGCCGTTCATGTAGGTCTCAGCGTCGAGCATCTTCTCCACCGCGGACTCATCCTGGCCGCTCGTGTCTGCGTACAGGCTGATCATTACGCGGTCGAACTCTTCCATCGTGTCGGCGAGCTCGCGAATGGCGTGGCGGTTGCCGGCAAAATAGGTCCAGCAGTTGTGGATCATCAGGAACGCTGTCTTGGCGACTTCGCGCTTGGCGCCCGCCATTGCGATGACAGATGCCGCCGAGGCCGCCAGGCCAAGGACCTTGATCGTCACCTCTTGAGAGTGCTCGAGTAGGCGGTTATAGATTGCAATCCCCTCGAACATGTCGCCGCCCGGGGAGTTGATGTAGACCGTCACTGGGTTGTCGCCAATCGACCGAAGCGCCGCGTCCACGCGCTTGAGCGTGACGCCCTCGCCGTACCAATCCTCACCGATGATCCCGTACATAGTGATCGTATCGGTGCCGGCTTCCAGCGCAGCGCGCAGATCCGGGTTCCACAAATCAAGCGCGCGCGGGCTCAACTCACAGTTGAAACTGCGAGCATTTACATTCAATGGCATGGTTACTCCTGGGCCTGGCCGAGCCAGTTTTTCAAAGCGTTTTGAGCGGCTTGCCCGTCGGTGGACTGGCCGAGCTTGTCGATTGGCGCGAGGTTGGTCTGAACGGTGAGCACCGAGGCGTTGCCGCCGTGGCGCGGGAGGTTCTCCTTAACGCGGCATTCGTCACGGGTCATGATCCCGTTCTGGGTCATCTTGCTGTACCACTCCGCACGGCCCGCACTGTCGGCTTTCAAAAAGGCCTCCAGCGAAAACTCGGTGTAGT
>Ga0247730_1000239_pt1 | contig 49803 bp, 34 predicted proteins | sample UWRJL073202C2_FD_180959 | JGI IMG/M metagenome (GOLD analysis project Ga0247730, IMG submission 180959) | Plant litter microbial communities from Arlington Agricultural Research Station in Wisconsin, United States - UWRJ-L073-202C-2 | ecosystem: Environmental > Terrestrial > Plant litter >... | reverse complement strand
GTAGATTACCGTAAACGTCTAAAAGTACGCGTAGGTGATGTAGTTGATTTTATGGGCAATCAAATCAAAGTAGTGTAATGAATACAATTGAAAGCGCTGGGCACAGCATATACTTTGATACCCAGCTTGCACCGCTAATGGAGCTGATTGGTCAGGAAAAATATAGCAATATTTTTATTTTTGCTGATCGCAATACTGCCGAGGCCTGTTTACCTGTATTTAGAGATATGCTGGATGACTTTAGCGGGTTTGACCTGATTGAGACTGATCCTGGAGAAGAGAATAAAAATATTGATTTTTGCATCGGCATCTGGAAAACGTTACTTGATTTTGGGGCAGACCGTAAATGTCTGATCATCAATTTAGGTGGTGGTGTAATTACGGATATGGGTGGTTTTGTAGCATCTACGTATAAACGCGGGGTTGATTTTATCAATATCCCAACTACTTTACTGTCACAGGTTGATGCTTCTGTAGGTGGAAAAACCGGGATTGATATCGATAATGTGAAAAATATGGTGGGTACGTTCAGTTTGCCTCAAGCTGTATTTATCGAAGCAGAATTTCTTAAGACAGTGCCAAAAAGAGAAATGCTGTCTGGCTTTGCAGAAATGATCAAACACGGACTGATTGCAGATCGCGACTATTATTATAAGTTAAAGGAAACGAATTATACAAAGATAACTACACCGGATATCCACCGCTCTGTGGAGATCAAAAATGAAGTAGTAACGGAAGATCCACAGGAAAAAGCACGCCGTAAGATCCTTAATTTCGGGCATACAATTGGCCATGCTGTAGAGAGCTACTCGCTTAGTAAAGAGAAGAAGCCACTTACCCATGGTGAAGCGATTGCTATCGGCATGATCTGTGAGGCTTATCTTTCGTTTAAAAACAGTACGCTTACTGCCGAAGAACTGGAGGAGATTAGGGCGTATATTACTAGTGTATATCCCAAATATAATATTAAAGAGAAGTCGTTTCCACAGCTTGCTATCTTAATGCAGAGTGATAAGAAAAACGAACATGGTAATATTCTCTTTTCTCTGCTGCAAAGTATTGGCGATTGTACTTATAATTGCAGGGTTTCTGAAAGTGATATTGTAGAGAGTTTAGTTTACTATAACTCCAGCTACCCTTCAAAAGCAAAATAATACTGATTAAAAATCAGCTTTTCATTATTCCAGGTAGATCCCTGGAATAATGAGCTGCAATTATTATGCTATCTTCTCCATAAAAGCGTTCTTGTAATTGCTTCCAATGGGTATTTTCACCTCGCCTATTTCAATTGTATTTACATAAACTGAAGTGATGGCATGCATCGATACGATGTACGGCTTATGGATTCTGGTAAATAATACAGGAGGGAGTATTTCTTCAAGATTTTTCATTGTTTGTGTAACCAGAAAGCTTTTTCTTGCGGTATGGATGTTTACAAAATTTTGCATGGCTTCTACGTATTGAATTTGATCGAAATCTATTTTCACGAGCTTGTTTTCATGTTTTACAAAAATATAAGTAATATCTGCCCGGTTTTGATCTGGTAGGGCGGCCGACTTTTGCATAAGCCTTTCGTTTACTTTTTCTGCGGCTTGTATCAAGCGGTGCATGGCTATGGGCTTTAATAGGTAATCAACCACATTTAGTTCGTAGCCTTCCATTGCATATTTATTATAGGCGGTCGTAAATACAACAAGTGGCGGATTTTTTAAGGATTTTAAAAAGTCTATGCCCCTCACAACGGGCATTTTGATATCAAGAAAGATAACATCAATTTGTTGAACCTGCAGCGCTTCAAAAGCTTCAATTGCGTTACTGCATACACGTAAAATTTTCCCGTTAGCTAACTGGGAGACGAAAGCTTCCATCATTTTTCGTGCCTGCGGTTCATCGTCTCCTATAATGTCCGAGGAGACTTTGGTGGAAATCCAGGCATAGGAAAGTCTTACTTAATTGGAAATAATAAAGATAATTTAGTGAAACTTGATCTTTATTATTGTATGGATCCCTTCTTTCAGCCAGCGCTTGAAGAAGATGGCCTGCGAATGGCTACGATCGAAGAAATTATTGCGATGAAGGTAGACATAGTACAAAGAGGCGGACGGAAAAAGGACTTTTGGGACTTGCATGAACTACTTGCAAAATATAGTATTAAGAATATGGTCGCTCTTCACAAACAACGTTTTGAGTGGACACATGATGAAACATTAATACTAAACAACTTCACAAACTTTACAGCAGCAGATGTCGATTTTGACCCTAATTGCTTAAAAAACAAAGAATGGATATTTATTAAGGAAGATTTCGAAGAAGCAACTTTAAAATAATAAACACATCTGCCAAAAGATTGAATTTATTTTTCTAACAATTTGGCAATAACTAATTTCAATTATTACAATAATCTCATCAGTCATTAAGATATTTGGAAATTATCTATGTTTAAATTGGAGAAATTTACAGATTTGACATTTTGAGCTAATTTTAACGACCAGGACATCTACCACAAAAAATAATTTTTTTTATTTTACTATTGACAAATTAAATTTTGTTACTACATTTGAAAAAAACAAATACAACACAAAGGGAATGCTTTTAATTTCCCCATTATAAAAAAGATGAGAAACATCACTACATATTGGTTTGGTTACTTCTACTATTTTAGTAAGAGCCGGGACTGATATGCAACAAATGAAAACAACATAAATTGTATATGAAAAGTCCCGGCCTCTAGCCGGGACTTTTTTTTTAGGGCAAAATTTTAAGTACAAGATCAATATAATGAAACAAGTAAGACGCGTAGCAATCCAGGGCATTAAGGCCTCTTTTCACGAAGAAGCTGCTTTCAAATTCTTTGGCAATGACATTCAAACTATTGAGTGTAAATCTTTTAAACAAACTTGCGAAAGCCTGGAAGCTAAAGAAGCTGATTATGTTGTGATGGCAATTGAAAATTCTATCGCTGGTAGCCTTTTACCGAATTACACGCTGATCAGAGAGTATAATTTTGCTGTAGTCGGAGAAGTGTACTTACCTATTCAACTCCATTTAATGGCCCTGCCAGGTGTAAAGCTGGAAGATGTAAAATTCGTTACCTCCCACCCTATTGCCATCCGCCAGTGTATTGATTTTTTTGATGATCTTCCCTATTTAACAATTGTAGAAAGCAGTGATACAGCAGCTTGTGCTAAAAAAATCAGAGACGAACAACTAACTGATACGGTTGCGGTTGCAAATTCGCTGGCGGCAGAATTGTATGGTTTAAATATCTTAGAAAGAAGGATCGAATCGAATAAAAAGAATTATACGAGATTCCTGATTTTACAACATGATAAAACAGAAGATCTGTCACCAGTAAGCAAAGCTTCCATCGTTTTTCAGACTGGTAACCAGGTTGGCGCATTAAGTAAGGTGCTAAATATTTTTGCAGATCATGAAGTTAACTTAAGCAAGATCCAGTCGATGCCGGTACTAGGCAAAAGAAATGAGTATTATTTTTATGTCGACCTCGAATGGCTGGCGCAAGATAAGTACGATACTGCAATCCGCAAAGCGCTTAAGTACACTGTTAATTTTAACATTATGGGCGAGTATCTGAAAAACGATACAGTATAAGTAAAGCCCGAAACATACAACACAATTTGAAAACCCATTAAACTCCTTAATCATGAAATTGAATTTAAACATCCAGCCATTAGAGAGCTGGTTAAACGTTACTAATGAACCGCTTATTATCTCTGGACCATGCAGTGCAGAAACAGAAGAGCAGTTATTAGCTACAGCACACTTGTTAAAAGCAACAGGAAAAGTATCTGTATTAAGAGCAGGTATATGGAAACCACGTACCCGTCCGGGAGAATTTGAAGGAATCGGCAGCATCGGACTAGAGTGGCTTAAAAAAGCTAAAGAAGAAACAGGATTGCCTACAGCAGTAGAAGTTGCAACGGCAAAACATGTGGAAGAAGCTTTAGCGGCTGGTGTAGATATTTTATGGATCGGTGCAAGGTCTACGGCCAACCCATTCACGGTACAGGAAATTGCTGACGCTTTAAAGGGCCATGATATCCCTGTCCTGATCAAAAACCCGGTTAACCCTGATATTTCTTTGTGGATTGGTGCATTAGAACGTATTAACAACGCTGGTATTACCAAAATTGGTGCTATCCACCGTGGTTTTTCTTCGTATGAGAAAACGTCTTTCCGTAACGAACCAATGTGGGAATTAGCGATCCAGTTAAAAACTCTTTGCCCTGAGTTACCAATTATCAACGATCCATCACATATCTGCGGAAACCGTGAATTGATCCCTTACATTGCACAAAAAGCATTGGATTTAGATATGCAAGGATTAATGATCGAGTCACATATCGATCCTTCTGTAGCATGGACTGATGCTAAGCAACAAGTTACGCCTGCTGCTTTAAGTGAACTGGTAGACAGATTAAGTTTACGTGAACCAGAATCTGATAACGAAGCTTTTGTAGATAAATTAGCAGAACTGCGTAGAAAAATTGATACTATTGATGATATACTGATCCAAAAATTAGGTGAGCGTATGGCTATTGTAGAAAAAATTGGTCTGTACAAAAGGGATAATAAAGTAACGATCTTACAGGTAAACCGCTGGGATGAAATCCTTAAAAAAGGTAGTGCATTTGCAAGAGCGGTGAAATTAGATCTTGGTTTTACTGAGAAGTTTTTAGAGCTGGTTCACGGTGAATCAATCAGAAAACAAACTGAGATCATGAACGAAGGTAAAACTGAAGAACAAGTAGCTGAAGAAGCGGCAGCTGTTAAATCATAATTAATGAAGGTAAATGCAGTTGTTTCTTTTGAGGGACAAAGAAATATCGATGCAGCAATTCACCTGACCGGCTCTAAGAGTGAGAGTAACCGGGCACTGGTAATTGCTGCACTTAGCAAAGGTTTGGTCACTGTACATAATTTGTCTGACGCCGCAGATACGGTTATTTTGAACAAGATTTTAACTGATCTTGAAGATTCCGCAAAAGCAGATACGGCTTTAACGGCAGGTGGAAATCCTGTGGCAGTAGAAGATTTCAAAGAGAGAAAGCTGGTAAATGTTGGCCATGCTGGTACGGCTATGCGGTTCCTGACTGCTTACTTGTCTACCTTGCCACAGCAGTTTACGCTGACTGGTTCTGGCAGGATGCAGGAACGCCCTATAGGTATTCTCGTTGATGCATTGCGGACATTAGGTGCGGATATTTCTTATGAGAAAAACGAAGGTTATCCGCCATTACTGATCAATGGCGGGTTAAGCGGTACGCTTTCTGAGGTTACGATCAAAGGAAATGTGAGCAGCCAGTATCTTTCTGCATTGCTGATTATTGCTCCTACTTTACCGGCAGGGCTGTCCCTTCATATTGAGGGTGGTTTAACTTCGCGGCCTTATTTGGAAATGACGCTGAATATGTTGGGAACGGCAGGTATTTCACATACCTGGGAAAATGATACTATTCGTATTCCGCATCAGCAGCATCAGCAAGCTTCGCTGACGGTAGAGCCTGATTGGAGTGCAGCTTCTTACTGGTATAGTATTGCAGCCCTGGCAGATAAGGCTTCGGTTACATTGCCCAACTTAAAGGAAGAAAGCCTGCAGGGAGATAGCGAAATCCAGCAGATCATGGTTAATCTAGGGGTAAGCACTGCACATATCAGCAATGGTATACAGTTGGTTTCTTCTTCCGGACGACCGATTACAGCTGTGATGAATTTAAAGGATTGCCCCGACCTGGCACAAACAATCATTGTTTGCGCAGCAGCAAAGGGGTTAGACCTTGCTTTTACGGGGTTAGAAACTTTGAAGATCAAGGAAACAAACAGGGTATTGGCACTGCAAAATGAGCTGGCAAAAATCGGCGTAGTTTTAGTGGAAGATAATGAGGTTTACACGTTAGATTGCAGCGGACTTCATTTTCCGGAGAAAATTACGATCAGTACTTATGATGATCACCGCATGGCGATGGCTTTTGCTCCGCTAAGTTTGCTGATCAGGGAGGTAGAGATTGAAGATTATCAGGTGGTTGAAAAATCATATCCTGATTTCTGGAAAGATCTGGAAAAGGCTGGTTTTACGGTAAAAGAGATTTAGTTTTATAGCTACCAGCATTTCCGTCGTTGCGGATATACGTTTTACGGAAACAGAGGATAGTAGTTATACCGCTTTAGTACAAAAGAATTGATAGAATACCAATAGAGATAAGCGTTTAAGCTTAAAAATATAAAATATTAATACATGGCAGGTAATACATTCGGGCATTTATTCAGGATTTCTACTTTTGGAGAATCACATGGTGAAGCCATTGGGGTTATTGTTGATGGATGCCCTGCACAGCTTCCAATAGATATCGAATATATCCAGTCGGAACTGGACAAGCGCAGACCAGGACAGTCAAAAATTACTACACAGCGGAAAGAAAGTGATACTGTACAAATCCTTTCAGGAATTTTTGAAGGTAAAAGTACGGGCACGCCTATCGCCTTGCTGATTCCCAATGAGGATCACCGCTCTAAAGATTACGAACATAATAAGACTGTTTACCGTCCTTCCCATGCTGATTATACTTACGATGCTAAATATGGCATTCGTGACCACAGAGGGGGCGGACGATCATCGGCACGTGAAACTGCGGCAAGGGTAGCTGCAGGGGCAATTGCCAAGTTGTTACTGCAGCATTATGGGATTACTGTTTTTGCGCACGTTTCTGCTGTAGGAACGATCAATGCGCCTAATCTTGATAATCTGACTTTTGAAGAGCTCTTGGCACAACGTGAGGACAATATTGTACGCTGTGCTGATCCGGCAATTGCTAAGCAGATGATCGAATTTATTGATGGGGTAAGAAAAGACGGCGACACAGTAGGTGGTAAAATCAGTTGTGTAATCAATAATTGTCCACCAGGATTAGGAGAGCCTGTTTTTGATAAGCTACATGCTGATCTTGGAAAAGCAATGTTAAGTATCAATGCGGTCCACGGGTTTGAATATGGATCTGGTTTTTCTGGAAGTGAAATGAGGGGATCGGAACATAACGATATCTTCCTGACGAATGGTAAAACACCAAAAACGCTGACGAACTTCTCTGGAGGTATTCAGGGTGGTATTTCGAACGGAATGGAGATCAACTTTACTGTAGCTTTTAAGCCGGTAGCAACGATAATGCACAACCAGCAGACGGTTAATGCAGCTGGTGAAGCGGCAGAGATCAAGGGTAAGGGCAGACACGATCCATGTGTAGTGCCAAGAGCGGTGGTTATTGTAGAAGCAATGGCAGCGTTGGTACTTGCAGATCAGTTGCTACGAAACAGGGCAAGCCAGCTGTAAAATCAGCCTAAGTTGTAAAATCAGCATACATTGTTGCAACAGCTTATATTATTTGCGGAGCGATGCCAGTTAGAGAATAGAGGAGTTTTTCTGGTTTCGCTTCGCTTCATAAAAAGGTAGGTAGCACTTTCAAGACTGCCTAATGCTGAAACGCATTAGAAGGTCATGAAACTGCTACCTACCTTTTTTTTAGATGATCTCGCCTGAAGAGTTTGTAAACCCTATACCATAGAAGTATTCCTCAATTGTTGGCCCTTCGAAATTCATCTGGTCAACCTCATCTATGAGAGATTGTATATACTCGTGAGAGTTCTCACTTAAGAATTTATTTAATAATTCCAAAGATCTTTCTTTATTATCCATAACTAAATTTATTTAATCAATTAAAACTTTATTGCTTAATAATAATTCCCTAATGTCGTATATACATATTACGATGATCGGAGATAAATCAGTATAGTTTCTTTTCTGATGAACGAACTTTAGAGGATCCTGTTTCACATGACCTGTTTTTGCAAGATCTACAACCCGTATGATCTTCCAGGGAAAAATACCTTTATACTGATTTCCGATGTGTAACTTTTTTAATAATTCTATAAAATCACCTATATGCCAATGCTGCCCCTTGTCAAACTCTGCAGAGAGTTTATGATACAAGTACGAGAACCAAATCATATCTGCCCTATTTCCTACTAAGTCTAAAAAGGTATCTCCTGTTAATTCAATTCCACATTCGAGAATATAATATTTCTTGTTATATCGTTGCTTACCCCATATATGCGCTCTTTCAATATTATTATCCCAGAAGTAATAACCTTCTCCTAAAAAAGGAAAATCACCGCCCCTCTTTTTCAATGATCTGAAAGGTGCATTTTTTAATACGAAGTCAGTTCCTCCGTCTGCTTTGCAAGTATGATGTCCTATTGTCTTCAATTTCGAATATTAAGCTGTACAAATATACCTTTTAAATTAACAAATAAACAGTTTTAATGAAAATATAAACACTTATAAGAAATTATAGAGGTTTCATATATGCTATTTCAATATACATATCGAAGAAACATATTAAGCGTACTAAGTAGTTAAATGAAATTTGTCTGCCACTACATTGACTAATCTAATTGCGTAAAAACAAAAAAGGCTTCAACTGAATGTTGAAGCCTTTTTTGTTTAAATATTCTGATTTGCCAATCATCTAAGCATTGCTAACCTCCTTAAAAAATAGCAGGAAACTTAGTTTTATTGTATTCGTGCATCATATTATATACCAGCTCTACCACATCATCTACAGAAGGTTTTGTGAAGTAATCTCCATCAGTACCATAAGGTGTGCGGTGGGCTTTCGCAGTTAACGTCTGCGGTTGTCCGTCCAGATGGTAATAACCTCCTTGTGTTTCTAATACTTGCTGTAAAATATAAGCAGATCCACCGCCCGGTACATCCTCATCTACAACTAATAATTTGTTTGTTTTCTTTAAAGAAGCAGCGCAAAGGTGCTCATGATCGAATGGAAGCAGGGTTTGAGGATCAATGATCTCTACCTGGATACCCATTTCTGCCAATTCTTCTGCAGCCTCTTCTATTACCCTAAGGGTAGAACCATAAGAAACAATGGTGATATCCGTTCCTGTTCTGATTATTTCTGCTTTACCTAAGGGTACAGTGTAATCGCCTACATTTTCTGGCATCATCTCTTTTAAACGGTACCCGTTAAGGCATTCGATTACAAGAGCTGGTTCGTCTGCTCTTAGCAGGGTATTATACATTCCTGCTGCCTGCGTCATATTGCGGGGCACACAAAGGTGCAGTCCGCGTAAGGAACCTAGTATCATTGCTATTGGCGACCCAGAGTGCCATACACCCTCTAAACGATGTCCACGGGTACGGATGATCACCGGTGCTTTTTGCCCGCCTTTAGTACGGTAAGACAGGCTGGCCAGATCATCACTTAAAATATTCAGTGCATACAGCAGGTAATCCAGGTACTGGATTTCGGCAATCGGTTTTAACCCTCGGAGGGCTAAACCTATCCCCTGACCAACAATGGTCATTTCCCGGATGCCGGTATCTGATATCCTTAATTCCCCATATTTGGCCTGCAGGCCAGCAAATCCCTGGTTTACATCACCGATGGCACCAAGATCTTCACCGAATGCTACGAGGCGCTGATCTCTTGCGAAATTGGCATCGAAACAAGCATTCAGCAACTCTCTTCCGTCCACCATTTTACTGTTGTCAGCATAAGCCGCAGGTTCTACAGCAATATTATCAGGTGTTTCGTTTCCATCGGTAAACAATTTTGAGTTATAACGTTCTTCGTTACTTGCTTTTTCTTGCTCGTACCACGCTAATAATTGTGCTCTTTCTGGTGTTAGGTTAGCAACAGTTAACCGCAGCGCTTTTCTTGCAGCCGAGATTAATTCTTTACGCTGTGCATCTGGTGTGCCAGCCAGTGTATCTGTTATTTTTTTAAGTGCCGGATTGTTATCAGGTAAACTTCTGATCAATGCCAGCGCCTGGTCTTTCTCTACTTTTATATCAGCCAGGAACTCGTTCCATGCTTCCCTTTGGGCTTCACGAACAAGTACTTTTGCTGTACTTTCTATAACCTGCAGATCTTCTTCCGTAATGATTGCAGATTCCAGCATCCATAAACGCATCTGGCGGATACAGTCAAATTCCTTTTCCCAGGCTAATCTTGCTTTATCTTTATAACGCTCATGCGAACCCGAAGTAGAGTGGCCTTGCGGCTGTGTAACCTCGGTTACGTGGATCAATACCGGCACATGCTCGTCACGGCAAACCTGTATCGCCTGCTGGTAAGTTTCGCATAAAGCCGGATAATCCCAGCCTTTAACTTTATAAATCTCGAAACCAGCGTTATCTTCATCCCGCTGAAAACCTTTTAATATTTCTGAAATATCTTCTTTTGTGGTTTGATACTTGGCAGGAACAGAAATCCCATATCCATCGTCCCAAACCGACATGGCCATAGGGATCTGTAAGACACCCGCTGCGTTAATCGCTTCAAAGAAAACACCTTCCGAAGTAGATGCATTTCCAATGGTACCAAAAGCCACTTCATTACCGTCTACTGAAAAGTTTTTCAGGTAATCCAGCTCCGGGTTTTGTCTGTATAATTTAGACGCATATGCTAAACCTACTAAACGTGCCATCTGGCCGCCCGTAGGTGCAATATCTGAAGAAGAATTTTTCATTGCAGTGAGGTCTTTCCATGAGCCATCCTCGTTTAAAGAACGGGTGGCAAAGTGGCAATTCATCTGTCGCCCTGCAGAAGCAGGATCGGCCTCTACATTAGGGTTTGCATATAATTGTGCAAAAAATTCCTTGATCGTGCAGATACCCGCAGCAAATGCGAAAGTCTGATCACGGTAGTAACCTGAACGCCAATCGCCATTTTTAAAAGCTTTAGCCATGGCAATCTGAGGCAGCTCTTTTCCGTCCCCAAAAATACCAAATTTAGCCTTGCCTGTTAAAACTTCCTTACGGCCCAATAAGCTCGCCTGTCTGCTTTCATAAGCAATTTTATAATCTTCGACAACGATCTTTTTAAAGTCGTCAAAACTTAATTCTGAGGCATCAATTGGGTTAGTGGTAAGTTTATCATTTAACAACATAAGCACAAAAGTTTATTGGGCAAAGATACATATTTTCTAAATTACGACCAGAAAAGTAGTGTAATATATATATTAGCTATTCTCTTTGAATTGCAAATGAAATCACTAAATTTGTTTAAAACATACAAACATGAAAAAGCTAATTGTACTATTAACCTTTGTTTTAGGTGTAACGCTTACTACTTTTGCACAAAGCAAACCAGCAGAATTTAAATTCGATAAAGAATCATATGACTTCGGTAAAATCTCGATCACTAAACCGGTTACTGTAGACTTTACTTTCACTAATGTTGGTGATGAACCTTTGATCTTAACCAAGGTAGAAACTACTTGCGGATGTACTGTTCCAAAATACACGCAAACGCCAGTTAAAAAAGGAGAATCAGGAAAAATCACTGTTACTTACACACCAGCAGGTTCTCCATTACCTTTTAGCAAAAGCATCACGGTAACTTCTAATGCTAAAACAACAACTAAAGTATTATACATTAAAGGCGAAACAGTAGCTGCAGCGACTAAATAAACCACATTAAAATATTTTATTATTAAAACCTCGTTAATCAACGAGGTTTTTTATTTTTGCCCCCATGCCACACATTTCAGAAAAAGGGATATCAATGCCCGCTTCACCTATAAGAAAGCTTACCCCGTTTGCTGCTAAAGCAAAAAAGGAAGGTAAAAAAGTTTACCATTTGAACATCGGACAGCCTGATATCGCTACGCCGGAAGGAATGTTAAATGCAATTAAAAATATTGATTTTGATGTTTGGGCTTATACCGATTCTGAAGGTACTTTAAGCTATAGAACGAAACTTACTGAATACTATAATAAATTAGGCTACGGCATTGCACCAGAAGATATCCTGGTTACTATGGGCGGATCTGAAGCGATTACCATTGCGATGCAAACTTGCGTAAATGAAGGTGATGAAATTATTATCCCTGAGCCTTTTTATGCGAATTATAACGGATTTGCCTGCATGAGCAATGTAGTGGTAAAACCAATCCTTTCCTATATTGAGAACGGCTTCGCGCTGCCGCCAATTGCAGAATTTGAAAAGCTGATTACGCCAAAAACCAAGGCAATTATTATTTGTAACCCAAATAACCCTACGGGGTACCTGTATTCCAGAGAAGAGCTGGAAGCGTTGAAGGATTTATGTTTAAAGTACGACTTGTTCCTGTTCTCTGATGAGGCTTACCGCGAGTTTTGTTATGACGGACGGGAGTTTATCTCTCCTATGCACTTAGATGGGCTGGAAGAAAATGTGGTGATCCTGGATACGGTATCTAAAAGATATAGTGCTTGCGGTGCAAGATTAGGCTGCATGATTACCAAAAATAAAGAAGTAATTAAATCTGCTTTGAAATTTGCACAAGCCAGGTTAAGTCCGGGTTTAGTAGAACAGATCGCAGGGACTGCCGCTGTAGATACTCCAGATAGTTATTTTGAGGGTGTAAACAAAGAATATACGCTACGGAGGGATACTTTAGTTGGCCGTTTAAATGCAATTGATGGTGTTTTCTGCCCTAATCCGGGTGGTGCATTTTATGTTGTAGCGAAATTCCCGATCGATGATGCCGATAAATTCTGCCAATGGATGCTGGAAGATTTTCAATTGAACGGGGAAACGGTAATGATGGCACCTGCAACAGGTTTCTATTCTTCACCGGGGTCTGGCAAAAATGAGGTAAGAATGGCTTATGTATTAAATACGGAAGATTTAAATAAGGCAATGGACTGCTTAACGGTTGCTTTAGAGCAATATCCGGGCAGAACGGTTTAAAGGTTTTTTATACTAGACAGGGGTGCTGTAATATTTTGCAGCACCCCTGTTTGCGTTTACAGCACCCCTGTTTGCGTTTGCAGCACCCCTGTTCGCGTTTACAGCATCACCGTTTGAGTTTACAGCACTAGGGTTTTACGGTAACCCGCTCCCCTGCAGATCGGGTGGTAAACTCTGGGGCATACATGCACTGCATCGTGGTGATACCATTCGAGAAGCTCCCCGCATGAGCAACCCTTAAGTCGTACTCAAACACATAAACACCTTTAGGCAGATAGCTGATAAAGAAATTTGAAGACGCATCTTTTGTCGTCTCATAATAGCCCAGCCCGTCCTGGTATTTATAACGCGATATGCTATTTATAGGCTCAAAGCCCGCAGCACGCATATCCTTTAAATGCACGTACTCCATATTACGGTCAGCATATACCTCGATCCGCACCTTTACCAGATCTCCCGCCCTTAATACAGTTTCTGGGGTAATCTGTTTAATCACTTTCCCTTTGCCGGTCTGCTCTTCTAAAAACAGTTGCTTCTTGATGTTAATCCCTGCTGCGGAAGTGTTAGCGCCGATTGCAGTATATTTGATTTTGTCCAGTTGCTCAAAATACTGCCAGTATACTGCTCCCCATGTGATTGTTTGGTTCGGGTTTTTAATCGTTACTTTTCCCATAGCAGGTTGAACCTTGTAGCCTGGAATGGTAATTTTTTGATACCCTGTACCTGCTTCTTTATCACGTAATTCAGTTTCTATTTTACCTATACCGCCTATAGTGATTTCTGGAGCGGCCGACTCGCCAGGGAGGTCATAGCCTTTTCTTAACAGTGCATAACAGGCAGCAGCGGTCGCTTTAGTTGTTTTCCAATCGTTAGTCTGCTTATTTTTCAATAACCAGATCTTCATCTCTTCTACGGATTTCGTATCACCGGCAACTTCATCAAAAGCCTCGATCAGGAGCGCCTGTGTTTCAAGTGGATTTTGATACCACCACCATCCGGCATGGTTATCTGGCCAGTACATCCCCATTTCATCACTTTGCTGTGCCCTGTCTTTTAACAGGCTAATGATATTTAGCGCTTCTTTTGTGTTTCCGCTTCGATGTAAAATTAAAGCCGCCTGCCCTTGCTGGTAAATATCCATCGTCTTCCAGCTGTTGACAATCTTTTTCAAGTAAAAGGCATGTGCTGTATTAAATTCAGGATCATTGCTTTTTTGATGGAGATAACTACGGGCATACAAATAATGCAAAGGCAGGTAACCCATGTTGTTTTTGATCGCACTATTTTGAGCCCTGCGGAATTTAGGCGTATCTTTTTGAAAATCCTGTTTTAGCGCCTTGTCGAGGTAAACGACAGTTTTATTCATTACATCTTCTACAGGTTTACTAAATGGCAAGATTACTTTTTCATCAATCAGGTTTAAGTGTTTTAATTGTGCTAAACCAAGCATGATGTATTGGGTAATATAACGGTCTTCCCGCATCCCGGTAAACCACGAAAAAGAACCGTTCCCATTTTGCATTTTTTCCAATTTCTCAAAGCTGTTTTTTGATTCGTACGCCATCCGGTTGAGGTCGAACAGTACACCTAATCTTTTTTTCCTTTCAGATTCGCTGTCCGCCTCCCTCACCCAAGGAGTTTCCTGAAGTATGGCCGTTTTTAATTGGGGGTTCTTTTCCAGATTGGACAGGAGTGATGCTCCATTATCAGATTGTTTCCATTGTTCAAATACTTTTTTGATTTTTGGTGCACTATTGATGATATCTGTAGCAAAACTATTCGCATAAAACCGGTTTAAAGTTTGCTCAGAACATTCATCGCTGTATTCCATTAAATATGGCAGGGCTTGTACAGCGTACCAGATAGGGTTTGAAGTAGATTCTACGGTTAAGCCCTGGTTGCGCAATGTCTTTGAAGCGCCAGACTGCAGCAGATGATCAAATGAAAAAGTTTTACTGCTATTGCCACGCACATTTAATGACATAGTTTCGGTTATTAATGTCGAATTTGGTAAAACAGGCACAGTCATTTCTTCGCCATCGCTGTAATCTCCGGACTGTGCAGTAGCTTTATAAGTTAGCGCACTAATCCCCGAAGGGATAATTAAAGTCCAGCTTAACACTTCATTCCCCTTGTCCGCCACTTTAAAATGCTTGGCAGCCTTTTCTTTATCTCCAATCAGACCGAGGACTTTGCCACTTAGCGCATCCTTTAACTCCAATACGGCAGCTCCATCCAGCAGTTTGCCCGACAAATTATTGAGCTTGGCTGTAAGCCTTATTGTGTCTCCTTCACGGAAAAAGCGCGGGGCATTAACAGCGATGGCCAACTGTTTCTGTGTAACCAGTTCACGGCTCACTGTTGCAACTTTCATATCTTTGGTATGTACAAAACCCATCATCTTGTACCGCGTAACAGATTGCGGCACCGTAAAATCAATATTGATCTCACCCGCTTCGTTAGTATGCAGCTGCGGATAAAAAAACGCAGTTTCACTGAAGTTGGTGCGCGCTACAATGTTGTTCCTGGTTTGCACAGGTTTTCCGTTGATAATCATCATTCCCGATTTGGAATCATATGTTTCGACAGATAGAAAATCATAAACCTTTGTGTCCTGCACGATGTTCATTCCCGGCACCCGTGATTGTAAATCGTAAGACAAGCTGGATTTACCGCGTATAAGAACTTTATCACTTGCACCCGGCGTACCATACCCTACCACAACCTCATTCAACGCAGTACGATCTGCCCCCATCACGATATCCATGCGTTTTATTCCAGTAATTAAAGCAGTCGTTTTAGTAAATCCGATAAGAATTACCGCTAACTCTTCCCCCACCTCCGCATTGATCTGGTAAATACCATACTGGTCCGTTAACACAGAAAGATTACCTGCCTTTACAGTTGCCCCCTGAATTGCAAACCCAGTATTATCCGTTACCACCCCGTATAAAATTTTACTGTCATGCAGTTCAGTCAGTCTTTTTATCGCCTGATCCGATAAAATCTTCATCCTTTTATTTTCTAACTGCTGCAGGTAAAGACGATATACACTAACCACGTCTCCCCCATATTCAGTTTCCAATAAACTAAGCTGCTCATAACTCCTGTTCACAAAACTGTAATAATTATCCTGATTCCTTAAAAACCAAAACCCGGTACTGCCATGCTGACTGTTCAGGTTATATTTAAAAGTATAACCGGTATAGTTAAAAACCGTAGGCTGCAGCTTATCCCACTGCATTTTTTTTAAGTTATCCAGCGATGCGTCATAAAGTGTCGCCACCATTTCTGCCATTTGATTTTTGCCGGAGCGGTTACTGATTTTTATTTTCCAGCTCTCCTTTTCTCCGGGCTGCAGCTTGTCCCTAAAAGTTTGAAATTTTACGTCTAACTCTTTATCGCTGTCGATTATAGGAATCGTTTTAAGTTCATTATAGATCTTCCCATTTTCGACCAGGGTAAATTGTACCGCAAACTCCCCCACGAACCCGGGTGCAGGTTTGATTTTGACTATCCGTTGTTTCGGTGAGGTTTGCAAGGCTACCCTTCTATTAATTTCCCTTTATAATAGACAATATACCATGCTTTTCCTTTAGGGGAAGCACTTGCTATCCGGAAAACAGCGCTTTCTGACCGTTCTATGCTACTTTTCTCCAACACCAGCCATTCATTCATACTCTGAATGGTGGTTGGTTTGCCTGCATAAACCCGGATGGTTTTCTCTGCAGACAAGGTATCGCCACTACTATTTAACCCGGTAAACAGCACTTTATAATACGCTTGCTGAAGCATTGATGGATTGATTTTTAACGTTCCATTTACCCCCTTTACGGCCATGCTATCTTTTGCCACCGTACTTTTTACCTCCCAATTTTTGGGATCGCCATCTCCATTGTATTCCTCAAAAGGAAACAGCTTAAAGTACTCTGCCTTGCTCAAACTATATCTTTCAGGTTTTAAAAAGAACGGACTACGGTTGGTTAACCTTCCTGGTGCTTTTAATGCCTTCCACTCTACCTGTAGATTGGTCTTGATTTGTTCCCCATTTTCATTGGTGACAGTTAAGGAGAGCGTATCAGTAACAGCGTCTAAAAAGAGTTTATCAGGCATAGCGATAGCAAGTTTTCTGGTATTGCTACCCAGATTGACCACATGGGTATTACTCCTTGTTTCCCCATTGATATCCGTAATTTCTACCTTAACGTTGAAGCTGTAACTATCGTTGCTATCTTTAGTACCCTCGGTAAAAAAAGGAATCTTGAAATCGCCGCCTGCCATTGTTTCTCCAGTACCATACGCCACCTGCTTGTCTGCTATACGCGGATAGGGACGGTTGCGGTTTGGCAGCATATACCTATTTACTATGTAATTGAATTTAGCCCCAGCTACCGGATAACCTGCAAAGGTGACAGCTTTACCTTTAACTTGTACGCTATCATTGAGTTTATACATTTGCTGCTGATCAAAAAACACCTCAAATGTCGGCCTTTTGTATTCCTCTACAGCGACAATAATGTTGCCATATTGTGTGCTGATTTCCATGTTACCATTTAACCTGCCTGCCGGAATTTCAAACGAACCCTGGAAAGTACCATAATCATTGGTATTGACTGGCGTTGAAGCGAGCTGCTTACGGTTAACGTCTTTAAAAGATACCTCCAGGGCTTGTCCGCTTAAAATAGTTTGGTCACTTTCCGTAATTTTCAGATAAATCCCTTTATAAAAAACTGTTTGTCCCGGACGGTAAATTGGGCGGTCTGTAAACAATACCACCTCTTTTCTCTGATAGAAATTGCCCAATTGGTAATTGTACACATCCATATAAAGTGAGTCAGCCCCCCTTGAAATCAACGCACGGGCTATCTCAGCGGTGGTTGCGATGGCCAGTCCTTCATGATTAGTTTTAAGTGTATTTAAAGGGGCAGCAATTTCCGTAATGGTACTTTTAACAGCCGAATTTTTAGTGGTTACCACAGGTTTTACCATAGCACGGGAAGGATGAGAATATTCATGGATTACCACCTCTGGTAAAGGGTTTCCATTTTCAGCATCTGTTACAAAATATTGATTGTCATCCTTTATCTTACCAGTCACTACGGCCATTCCAGTTACCCTAAAACCGACATATTGATAACCCGGATTTACTAAAGTTGTATCCTTATTAGAACGCAAAATCAACACATAACTGCCAGGCGGCATTCCGTCAATCTGATCATACAAATTATGGTCACGGTAATCCGTTTGAACCGGGAGTTTGGTCGCCCAGCTTTTAACCGGACGGGCACGCTTTAAAAATGCAGTATAGTCCTCTTTACGGCTAAAATAAACATTACCACCGCTAAAAACTGCAGGCACACGGTATAGCTGGGCATATACCGTATCTACATTTTTATAAGAATACACCACCTGAATGGGTTTTTCTGGCAAATTATATTCTTTGATGTAAATATTTATAGCTTGCGATTGAATCTCCCTAATCAGCTTTAATGCATTGATTGCACCAGTACTGCCAGGATAAGCGGCTACAGCTTTATTGGCCACTTTTAGTACCTCAGATAATGGCACTTTGCTGGTACTGCTGCTAGTTGATTGTAATTTATAGAAAGCGGCAAGCTCATAAAGTACATCAGCATATACAACGGTTTTACTGGATTCCTTTTCCATTCCCAGCAAAGCTTTCTCATAAAGCGCTTCTTTTTCTGCACTTGTATTCCGCTCATATACAAACTTTAACCTTTTCAGGTTTGCGTCAGCCAATGCTGCATCATTTTGCGTTTGCGCATGAAATTTAAGCAGGTCCTGAAAAACACTTATAGCCCCCTGATAGAATCCAACGCTATCTTTAACAGGTAACTTTGTAGTGCTAAAGGTTTTATAACCGGCAAAACATAAAGGGTTATTTGAAATGGCATAGTCATCCGTAGAAAAAGCAGCCAGATCGATACGGGTATTCATAAAAACATCCAGCGCACGGTGCGCCAGCAAGTCATACAACGTTGGGCGTAGGAAACGCGTTGCTGTATCTCCATTGAGCACCCTATTTAACATTCCGGTCTGCGTTTTTTGCAGCAGTTCCTTTTCCGATAATGAAGCTAGAAACACCTTGATCGTTTGATCAGTTAATTTGGCCGTAGACCAGGTCTCTACATCACTATTATCAGTTGCCCCCAAGATAGTTGTCCGCCCCATAATGCGGTAACTATTCTGCTTATAATAATCCCAATACGTTTGTGCAAGCAGAGATTGCAATACACTTTTTTCTGGTTGCCGCGCTACGCTGATCTCCTGTTTAAGATCGCCCGCCAGCTGGTTAATCGTATGCTCATTTAAATAGTTTTGAAACATCATCCGGTACATCACGGATTTGATCAGCATGGGAGTTTGGTGTGCTGCCTTTGCTCTTTTATGGAGCGTATTGATTAAAGCAAGCGCAGCCTTAGGCTGCGCTATACTAGCTAAAGAATCTACTCTTTGAAAATCTTTTTCTTGAACGCGGGCACCTCCCTGTTTCTGCAAATGAGAATTTCCCTGACTATTTTCCAGTTTATTCTTTTTCTTCTTCAGTTTCTTCTTCTGCTGCTGCTGATAGGAGCGCTCTTGATCACGGGTGCTGCCTTGCTTCTGCATATGAGATTTTTTTTGACTACTACCTCCTTTCTGTTGTTGTGGAAGCGCTTTCTCTGCACTTAAAATAAACGCGGACAACAAGAGGATTAATCGGACACAAAATTTCATAAGCGGGATTTTACATCTAGATGCAATCAATGTAAAAATTCCATATCGCTTTTAGAAAAAATAATTACTTCCATCGGAAAGGAAGGTACCAGCCCTCTTTCGTCAGCAGTTTAGACCTTACCTTTCCGGCGTCAGGATTTCCATCTTTTACCAATTTATCATAAATCTTATCTGCGAGATAAGAAGCATCGTTCCTTCTGCGGGCAATACGTACCAGATCCGGCCAGCGGTTACCCTCGTACGCCAGCTCGAGCGCGGCCTCATCAATCAGTTTGTCTTCTATACTTAAAATCAAACCATTTCGGTCGACCACCGCTTTTTTAGGATTAGCAGGCACACTCATATCAAAGTATCTTGCAGAATCGATTGTATTGGGGCGAACATAGCCCCTTGCCCGTACCCCCGAAGAATTGTACCAGGGATCCCTGAAATAAGGAATTGTACCCTGTCTTGCATTAAAATCATATGGAAACGGAAGTAAAGTTGCCTGTTTATTCGTTTGGTCCGGATTAGCAGGATCGGTATCGAAAGTCGCTTTTATCCCATCATTTAATAAAGCATAAGCCACTTTGTCCTGGTTATCCCTGTTGGCTGCTTCGGCGTAGCGAAGCGTTAACGTTGCTGCCCGGTAAAGATACCAGTAGCCCGATTTTTCGAGCGGTTTAACCGGCAGGCCGAGAGTAGTACCATCGAGGTAGCGGTAGATGTATTTCATGATTACAGGCTGACCGCCAAGGTTACGTACAGTAAAGCGCCCCCGCTGATCGTATGGGAAGCCATTGTATTGCTTCTGGCTGTTCCACCTGTTTAATGCAGATTGAGAGGCCGTAACCTGGTATTTCCCACCCTGATTAGAAAACAAGTCTATAAAAGGGTTTTGAGGTTTAAACCCTTTATCAAACGGTAATGCCCAAATCCATTCGTGGTTAAAAAATGCCTCTGTCTGCGTTCTGCCGAAGATGGAACGCCACCCCTGGTTGTTATTATCTACCAGTGCATTGATATCCTGCTCGCTGTAACGAAGGTAACTTACCCGGTTATCATTATTATTAATTACATCAGTCGCTGTCATTTTATACTTGAAATACTGAACATTTGTATTACCATCCGCATCACTGAGCGATAATACTTTTTTATAATAAGAAGCAGCAATTTTGTAGTCCCCTTTCCATAAGTAAAGATCGCCCAGGAGACAGTTTTTATTGATAAAAAACTTCTCTGTACTATAGGTATCCACCGTAGTCATCAACGAAGTGCCTGTAGGATAAACCTCTTTAAAAGGCAAAGCCTCCATGAATATCAGCAGTTTATCCAGCAGCTGGTCGAACTCCAATTTCTGGTATTTAGAATCATCTTTTAAATCGTTAATATTAGCAACCGGATCAGTAATATAGGGCACTTTCCCAAAATGGATACCCAATTGCAAGTACACAAATGAGCGGATTGCACCAATATCAGAATACCGCATATTGTATTCGTTGATAGACATTTTATTATCCCTGCGCATGATATCAAAGTTTTTAAGAGCATCATTACAGTTCAGAACTACCTCATAAAATGGGCGCGGATCTGCGTATGGATTATCTTCCGTAACCAAACCTGTGGTAATCTGTTTCAAGTACTCATCGGAGTTCTGCGTAACGTCCATCAGATCTGCACGGAGCTCATTGAGTATGACATATTGTTTTGCCAGGTTCATAAACTTACCATAGATACCAATTACAGCAGCATCTGCATCGTAAACATCCCTATAAGTTTGTGAGGAATCTACCTTATCGGATGGCTCTACCTCTAATATTTTTTTACAGGAAATAGAAGCCATAATAAAGACCAGTAGCATGCTGTAAATCAATTTTGAATATGTTTTCATATCGTATATTTTTTAATATTGATAAAACCCTATCAGCTATATCAATTAATTATTATCATCATTTATACTAAGCTATTACTCGTATCAATTGAGTAAACTGCTACTATAAGCCAATCCTTGCCCCTAGCTGTACCGAACGGAACTGTGGTTCTAATGTGGTATCTGTCCCCTGGGTATAAATGCTTCCAGAAGCACTAAACTCAGGATCGTAGCCCAGGTATTTACTCATTGTAAATACATTGTTTGCCGTTGCGTAGATTTTTGCATACTTGATAAACTTGCCCTTAATTGGCAAGTCGTACGTAATTGCCACCGTACGCAAGCGCAGGTAAGAACCATCCTCTATCCATCGGTCCGAAAACCTTGCATTCCCCATTGGGTCGCCATAACTCGCCTTAGGCACATTGGTTATTTGTCCGTCGCCCTTCCAGCGGTTATTTACCGCAAGTGTTTGGTTGTTCGTCGTAGACAGCGACTCCAGGTTTCTACGGGTATAGTTATAGATGTCGTTACCTGAGCTGAAAGTAAACTGCAGATCGGCCGACCATCGTTTCCAGGATACTTTATTGTTAAAACTCCCAAAAAAGTCTGGATTGGGGTTGCCGATCACCACACGGTCTTTATCGTCAATTACCTGGTCACCGTTTGTATCAATAAAACGCATATCGCCACCCGTAAAATTAATCGTGTTCCCTTGCGGGTTTTTAGTCATCAGTCCCGAAGCGGCGGCGGCAGCATTACTTTCAAAAACACCATTGGTTTTGTAGCCATAAAATAAGTTGGCCTGCTGGCCGACCTGGCTAATGTATACACCACCGGCATAACTGTTGTAAATAGCTTGCTGCGGCAATTGTGTAATTTTGGTCTGGTAAGTCCCTACGGTTACCCCTGCATCCCACTTCCAGACTGCCGTATTAATTAGTCTCCCGTTAATACCCAGATCGATACCATTGGTACGTAGGCCACCGCTATTGGTTAAAGCAAAACCGAAGCCGCTTAATACTTCGATAGGCTCATAGATCAGCATTTTTGAGGTCTTGTGGTTATATACATCTACACTAAAAGACAGGCGTTCGTTAAAAAATGCAGCGTCTATTCCCAAATTGGCTTTTCTTACATTTTCCCATTGCAGTTCCGGGTTGGCAATATTGCCACGGACCAGACCTTGCATTCCCAATAAATTTTGTGAAATATAATATTGTCTCGCATTATAATTACCGATATCATCATTAGCCGTTAACCCAAAACTTGCCCGCACTTTTAGCAGGTCTATTGCTTCCATATTTTTCATAAAATCTTCTGAAGAAACCAGCCATCCCAATGCAACAGCGGGCAGGACAGCGAAAGCCTGACCACCTAATTTTACACCTTCCTTTACCTCTTTGCCAAAACGCGATGACCCATCGAGGGATACATTTGCGGAAACAAAATACTTGTCGAGGTAACTATAATCTGCTGTAAGGTAGTTGTTAAGCCATCGCCAGTTACCAATATCGCCACCCAATGCCCTTAATGAATTTAGTCCGGTACCTACACTGATAAACTGGTCTGTCGGCGAATTATACCCATAAGCAAAATCCTGTTCTGTTTGCATATTGTTGAACCGGAAACCTATGGCAGCAGTTACCTGGTGGGCATGGTTATACGTTTTTGTAAAACTTAGCCGCGTATCATTGTAAACACTAAATATTCGTTTCACCTGGCTGCCTAACCGGTTTTGGGCGATTGAATTGAGCAAAGTATCAGGTACCGTTCCCTTACGCGGGATAAATACATTTTCCCTCACTTTATCATAGTTCACACCAATCAAAGTAGATAGGGCAAAGGCATTACTAATCTCATACTTGAAATTTATCGCACCAGAAAAGCGGTAATTTTTGTTCCTTAACTCTGCAGTTTTTATGAGTGAAACCGGGTTGCTCACATTAAAAGTATCCGCTTCTGCTAATAATGGAGATAGTACCCCCTCGGCATTATACTGGTTAGGCGCTAATAATGGCGATTTTACAAGGGCAATATATATCGGGTTGGTCTTTGGAGATAGCCCCTGATCAAAAATCTTTTGCTCGCTATAAGTAAAAGCCAGATTGGCATTAGCAGTTAATCTTTTGCTCATGTTAAAATCTGCATTGAACCGGGTATTGTAGCGTTGCTGACTAGTCTCTTTGGTTATCCCTTCATTGCTGTTGTACCCCACTGAAAGCGAGTACTTGGCAATATCATCTCCGCCGGTAACTTTTAAGTAGTAATTCTGGTTACGGCTTTGTTTAAATACTTCTTTCTGCCAATCGGTATTGTTATGGTAATTATAATAAGTACCATTTGCCGGGTTATCATTCATATAAGGCAATGCTGCGATTTGTGCATCTGTGGCCCCACTGCTTTTTAGCAATTCAGAAAGATAGATCCGCTGATCTCCCGCCTCCATTACAGGTAAAGATTTTGGCGCAAGATTAAGGCCGGTAAAAACCGAAAAGTCGATCTTGGTAGTCAGCTCTTTTGCATGTGACGTTGTAATCATAATCACACCATTTGCCGATCTTGCCCCATAAACAGCCGCTGTAGCATCTTTGATAACCGTGATTTTATCAATGTCTTTCACATCGATATGCTGCAGTGCATTATCTACATGTCCGCTGATAATAGAATTGCCATAACTGGTATTGTCGTACACCATTCCATCCACTACGATCAGCGGCTGGTTACGCGTATTTAACGACGTAAAACCACGCAGAAAAAGATCTGCACCCTCGCCCGGGGTGCCCGATCGGCGGATTACGTTTAGTCCGGCCACCCTGCCTTGCAAATAAGTTTCGGGAGTTTCTGCATTAAGCTGCCAGTTTCCCTGCGTATTTATTGCTGCTACGGCAGAGCTGGTTTTGCTTAGCTGTGTGGTTCCTGTTAACAATGATGCCTGGTCGTAAATTGAAGTGAAGGCTTCTTCAAATAAAGAAACCCTGATTTCCCGGCGCGACTTTAAAGCGACGTCTTTTCGCTTATAGCCGGGCCCGGATATGACCAGTGTTATTTTATAATTGGGCACATGGACCGAGAAACGTCCTTTATCGTCTGTAAAAGACGATGAAAAACCAGGTACGGAAACACTCATCCCCGTCAGCGGTTTACCTGTGGCTGCATCTTTGACTGTACCTGTCGCGCTGATTTGCCTGGCGTTGCTTTTTACAGCGGCAGCCTTTACTTTGTCCGTTTTTACGGAATCTGTTTCCTGGGCGCTTAGGTTAAAACCGATCACAACCAGGAATGCTGTAAATAAAGTATGTTTAATATTTAGATCTCGCATAATTTTTAATGCTGGTTGATGATTAATTAATTGGGACAAGTTTTACATAATCTAAACTGGTTGTATTTAGACCGGCTGTGGTTACGTTATCCCCGATTACATAAAGCTGGTTCGCACCCCAGGCCGCAACAGTAATATCACCGAGGTAAACTTCTTTTAGCTGTTCACGCACACGGATACGATCGTCTGGGTTATTATAAGCAACCGTGGTATACGGGATAATATCTACATAAGGCAGCAACGCACCCGGAGCAGCCGAGAAACCTAACTTCTGTTTAAAATTTACCGGTGCAGGAGGCACGGCCGCAGACCATCCCTGGTCGTTCAGCGCCCGCCAGTACACCTGGTATTTACCTGCATACAGATTATTGACCCTTCCCCGTGCCCAGAACTGCGCATAACCAGTTCCCGATATTACCCGGTCGGTAAACTGTGTACCCGCTTCATCCAGCCGGATGCGTGTCAGGATATTTCCACCGCGGTCGGTACGCGAAAATGAATTCATTTGCTCCCCCTCCAGAACAATCGGGCGGATCTTATCACGGTAAACATCAAAATCAACCTTGTTCATAATATAAACCATACCGTTGCTCGCCCGATAAGAAGACACAACCGCATTTTTATCGATTGGGATACTTACCGCAGTGGTAGCTAATAACGTAGCCCCTAAATCTGCCGGCAACACCACATGATCTGCCACAAAATCTTTGGTCACCTGCAGCGCGGTACGGTAAACCTGTGTACTATCATATCGTGCCATTGGGTTCTCTACCAGAAAAAATTTCGATAACTTACTGTACTCCTGATCGAAACCTGCATCGGTGAGCAAAATATAGGTAAACTGTTTACTTTCGTCATTTAACCCTGCTACCTGTTCCAGGTAATCATTACGCGTACCATTTGCGCTATACACTTTGGTAGTACCTTCAATCGAAAAATTCATAGACTGTAAGAAAGCTACCTGCTTTTGTGCTACCCCAGACAAGCCTCTAAGGTACTCCCACACATTCTGATGCACCTCTAACGCGGCATCAATTTCGTGCAGCACACCATTCCTCACTACCAAATCTGTCTTCAGCAGCTTTGCATCTTCTACAGTAGTCCCTTTAAAAGTGATATACTTCCCATTGAGCGTTTGAAGCCGGTGTGCTGCAAGTCCGGATGATTTTAAACCCGAAGCCAGGTAATTCTGGTTTACGATATGATTGGCAACGAACTGTTTAGCCAGCGAGTCTTCTTGCAGTACCGCCTGCCCGATTTTACCAATAGCATCATTTGTTGGCGCCCATACCGTGAAGGTCTTGGTAGAAGCCAGCACTTTATCATAACCTGTTTTCACCAGCAATGCTGCAAAACTGCTTAATTCTGGCTGCTGTTTAATTTTATCTAATAGCGTTAACTCATTCTCTGCGTTGATCAAAGCATTATGCTCCTTCCATTGATCTTTACAGCCACTGATCAGCAGGACCGGTAAGCAGAAGAAAGTCAAAAATAAAAGCCTGATAGTATTCTGTTTCATCTAGTTATATTTTTGTTATTAATTGTCTGATGGAGCCTTTAGGGATTAAATATTATCGCCATTTATGCTTAATACTTTGTTAATCCTTTTGGGTTATTATATGCGTATAGTTTAAACTATCAATTCTTCTGTAGTCTACTACGGTCTGTTCATTCTTGTACCATCGCGATAAAAGCGCGGATACTGCTGATCCATTTCTATCGGGATAAACTGGATCATATCCAGCGTGGTAGTCCGCGATCCGTCCCTGCCCCCTACACGGTTCAGGCGGATAACATGTTTATCTGTAGTGGTTATATTTACCGTTCCCATTAACCGCCCTGCATGGTTACCACCAGTAAGCGAATAGTTCGCCGCGTAACGCTTATAGCCTTGTGCTTCCAGTAAATTGTCTGAATTTACATCCGCTAAGGCCACCCCTATGCCGGTAAGGTAAGTAGCCCATGAAACGATATTCGGCATCACCTGCTCTTGTGCTGTGCCGGGATCCATAATCGCCTGTATATTTGCACCGCTACCATTTTGGCGATAGCAGATCCAGACCTTATATCTGCCTTTTATCAGCATTGGCGTAGTAAAGTCCATGTACTGCTGACGCGCTGTGGTGCCCCCGAAGGACAGACTTAAAACGTCGTTATTTGCATAGGCATTGGAAGGCGAAGCTCCATCTACGTTATAGGTATTGTCTTGTGTAGCGCTGGAGTTTCCAAACACAATCCCTGCAACGAGACTGGTCTTTACACCAATTGATACTGATTCAGAACCCGCTCTTCTAAAGCTGGTTAGCTTCATCAGCTCTGGCTGATCGGCTACATCCCAGTAAAGTGGCGTAGGCTGGCGGATTTTGATCGCATAACTTGTGTTTACCGTATGCAATACCCCATTTTGTGCGGTGTTGTCGCTTCCGGCGCGGTTGATCTCGAATCCCGGTTCTTTAACCCCGTTAAATTCGTCATCATTAATCAATACAGCCTGCCCACTCAATTTGGATGTAATAATTTCTTGCGGTGCCAGTGTTGGATGTGAAGAAGCGGTTACAATATCAGCGAGGTAGCGTGCACCCGGAGAAATACGGTACGCTACAAATAACCAGAGACTATCAGCATGGTTTGTCGGGTTCCCGGTTTTGGAATACCGTTGTTTCAATTGCTCAAAACTATTGATGCCCGCCTGCCTGAATACATTATCTGTTTCTGCGATGAGCGTTAGAAACCGATGTGTAGTATCTGCTGTTTGATCTGCTGGCAGCACATTTAGCGAATCGTAGAACTTGGTTGCTTTTAAGGCTTCGCTGAAAATAGTATAGTTGGGATCGGTTTCGATCATTTGAGCCAGCGTTTTACTGGCAGGGGTTAATACTTTATCTAAAACATGGATAATTCCGTTGCCTGTACGGATGTTTGCTTCTGTAATAATGGCCTGGCGGTTAATCGTGTACCGTGTTACCCCACCAGTAAACGCCGCACCGGTAAGCAGATACTGCCCATACATAGTGAGCTGCTGCAATTTACCATCCTTAAAAAAAGCAGTAGAAACGGTATCATTAATTGTATGCAATTTTACCAGATCTTTCAATATGACCGGATCTACCTGATCCAGCGAAGATTTGCCAATAGATTCGAGGTAGGCTTTTACCGCGGCATTTGTTGGCGCAAATATGGTATACTTTCCATATGCCCCAAGGAAACTTGCCGTCCCGCTGCGTTCTAGTATTTTCTGAAATTCAGAGAATTTGTCTGGATGTTGTTCAAAGTATCCAGTGATATTTACATCGCTGGTAGTTGACATGGTAATTTCCTGTCTTTTACAAGAAAAAAACAAACTTATACCTATCAAAAGATAAAATGCGCTCTTTATGGCGTATGCTGTTGATAATGATTTCATAATCCTGTTTATTAATGATTATTTATAGAATGGATTTTGGACAATAGTCAGATCTGAAGTGAGCTCATCATCGAACACCGGTAAATAATGACTATTGACATCCCTGAACTTGGTCATGGCCGACTGTTGCTGGTCGCTCGGAACTGCTGCTGCAATAATATTGAGCAGCACATCCAGCCGTTTATAGTTTCCCCGTTTTGCATTTCGCAGGATATCATACCAGCGCTTACCCTCGAAAGCAAATTCCCTTGCTCTTTCTTCCAGGATATAATCGGAAATACCATCCGCATCTGTAGCTTCCGGAAAACGTTCTGTAGCCACCAGCGCATGTGCCCGCTCCCGGACCTGCCTAACCAGTTCGAGTGATTCTGCCCCGCGGTTTACCTGTGCACAAGCCTCTGCTTTCATTAGCAGTACATCAGGATAGCGGTATACAAACCAGTGTGCATAAGATACATCCGGCATCCGCATCGTATTATAATCTACCCCTACATACTTATAAATCATATTATCTTGTAACCTTACCGCAGCATCTACCCCCCTTAAATCTACCTTTGTTTCATCCACAAAATCCTGTGTATAAATCTCTTCTGCTACTTTTACTGTCGCCGAAAACCGCCTCGAAAAAGGAGCGAACATATTATAGAAAGGATTTAACTTCTGGGCATCAAACTGAAATTCAAAAATCCCTTCTGAAGAATTACCCGTGTAAAAAACCTGGTTATAAAGCTGGTTTGAATTAACCATACTGAACTTTCCAGAATTAATAACCTTATCACACATTGCGATAGATTCGTTGTATTTCTCCATCCATAAATACACATCTGCAAGGATAGTTTCTATGGTATACTTTGTAATCCGCCCGGTATCATACTGTTTATTTCCATAAGTAACAGCAGCCATACTCTCTGCCTTCAGCAAATCTGCCACCAGCTGATCGAGCACTACTGCTCTTGCAGTAAGCCCGATATTCTTGATCTCGTTATCCGTAGACGTCGATTTCAATTTTAATGGTACGTCACCCCAGGTACGCACCAGGTAGAAATACATCAGGCTCCGCAGGGCCAATGCCTCTGCCATGGCACTATTTAAACTAGCTGTTGTAAACGTATTATCTACCTTTTGCACATCAGGCGCAAAATCTATAACCGTATTACATGCATTAATGGTACGGTATAAAGACCTCCAGCTTGTAATACTGTTGCTGGAAAGGATATTAACATTCATCACATTCTGCTCATCGATCAGAACACCTAACCCCGGGGCAACCATATCTGCCCTTAACTCTCCCCATAAAAATAAATATTCTGCCAATGGACGGTCCCTGATGGTTCCCGGAGGACCTAACAAGGAGGCGTAACAACCAACTAAGGCAGCTTGAACGTCTTCTTTGGATGACCAAAATTCTTCCCGTATAATTCCATCTTGTGGTTCTAGTGTCATCCATTTCTTACACGAAGCGCAAGAGAATAATAAGACCAGCAGTAAAACTTTATAAGTAATATGTTTCATAATCTTTATCTTAAATATTAGCTATTAAAACCTGGTTGATAAACCCAGCGTGACCGTTTTAACCGGCGGGGTCATAGAGTTATCAATTGCAACAGAGAACGGGCCGTTGATCTTTGTACCAACCTCTGGGTCCTGCCCCAGGTACTTAGTAAAAGTGATCAGGTTTTCTCCCGTCATGTAAACACTTAACCCGCTTAGCTTGATCCTTTTGAGCACCGCAGTACCCAAATCATAGCGCACCGTAATCGTCCGCCATTTCAGATAAGAACCATCCTCTACGTACCTGCTTGATCCAAGCCAGTTGTACCCACTATTGAAAAGTGCCCTGGGTACATCCGTTACATCACCTTCGTTACGCCACCGTCTTAAAACTGCTGTACTCTGGTTGCCATAACCAAACATATTCGTAGTATTCATTTTTGTCCCGTTAATTAGCTGATAGCCCGTACGGTAACTAAAAAAAGCAGACACCCTTAAGTTGCCAAAAGTGATAGAAGGACCAAAACCACCAGAAAACTTGGGGTTACTGTTACCGAGGTACACGATGTCTTTATAATCGATAGTACCATCGTGGTTTACATCCTCATACTTTGCATCACCAGGCTGGAACACGTAATCCGTAGCTGGGTAATTGAAGCGCATATATATCTTATCACCATTAGGGCTTAGGATAGGTTCTCCATTTCTATCCCGGGCAACAGTTTCGTCTTTACTCCCGTAAACACCCTGATATTTAAACCCATAGAAAGATCCGAAAGGATTATTTACCTGTAAAAACTGTTTATATTTTCCATTTTCATTGATCCTCGCCGAGTTTTCTGTTGGGTAGAGCGGAGAGATTTCCCTGATCATGTTCTGATTTTGTGCAATGTTAAAATTGAAATCAACTTTCCATTTTTTAGATCGGACTACCTGCAGGCTGATATTAAACTCCCAACCCTGGTTATCCATTGTACCCACGTTCATATCTACCCCTTCAAACCCGTTATAAGCAGCAACCCTTAAACCCTGGAAAAACAAGTTTTTGGTACGGTTGCGATAGATCTCTGCATCAAGCGTGACGCGGCTTTTGAATAGGGAAAGACTTAACCCATAGTTGGTTCCGACTACTGTTTCCCATTTCAAATTGGTGAGTTCCATATTTTGAGAATAGACGCCCGCAAGCCCCATATAACTCCAGTCGTAATTGCCATAAGTATTATAAAAAGAATAATCCCTTTTTGGCGCATTACCAGCCTGACCGTAGCTAAAGCGGAAACTTAGGTCGTCGATAAACGTTAATTTACTCATGAACTTTTCACCAGAAAATCGGTAACGTGCAGAAAGCGAAGGAAATAACCCATAACGATTGTTTGGTGCGAAACGTGAATTTGCATCACCACGTACAGCCACATTGATCAGGTAACGGTCCAGGTAACCATAAGTCGCATTTAGCAATAGTGCCGCACTGCGCGTTTGTGTTTGTATGGAGCTCAGCTTGATCTGATCATTTTCCGTCCTGCCCGGGACGGAAGGATCTTGTAATAAAGAAGATGCCGTATTGGCATTCATCGTATTCTGGTTTACAAACCGGTTATCATTGGTCTGGAAACTCATCATACTTTGCAATTTATGTTTCTCTCCCATTTTGGGGGCAAAGATTAAATTGGTCTTTGTACCTACAATAAACTGGTCATAATCGGTATCTGTAGCCCTGTTTACCGTGATCTCCGTAAATGGGCGGCCCGTCGCAATCTGCGGTAAAAACGTTTTAATCTTTTGCGTATTGATATCAAACTGGATATCGGTTGTTGCAAATAAGATATCCTTGATCACATCATATTGTAAATTAAAATGCGGGATTACCCTATCGCCGATTAACCGGTTATTCGCAGTTAGCGCCATTGCTACCGGGTTATAAGTCCCTTTTACCGCATTCTTGTCATCAAAAAAGAAAAACCCCTGGATATTTGCATTTGGCGAAAAATAATTCTGTGTGAGCTGCCCGTAATCATCATATTGATAGATACCCATATTTGGCATTTTATTGTACGCCACATCACGAACATTACTATACAACTGAGTATTATTTACATGCGTATAAGAAATATCCGTACGGAACCTGATCCGGTCGGACACATTATAGTCCAGATTGATACGTGTAGTAATCCTTCCCAGACCAGTCCCTTTTGTAGTACCTTCCTGGTTAAAATAACCCAGGGAAGCAAAATACTTCGCCTTTTCGCCACCACCAGACACCGAAACATTATGGTCCTGCAGATAGCCAACCTGTGTGATGGCACCTACCCAATCCGTATTGTTACTGTAATTCTTATACCAAAACAGATCTTGCGGATCATACTGAAACTCTTTAACCGTTTGCGTATTTAGCGGAACCCCGTTGCGGTTCATAAACTCTTCTGGGATCAGCATCGAATATTGGTCGCCCGTTAACATGGGCACCGCACTTGGCTGTTTAGAATACGACCCCTTAAACGTATACGTGATTTGCGGTTTACCCATCGTCCCGCGTTTCGTATTGATAATCAGCACCCCATTTGACGCCCTTGATCCCCATACTGCAGTTGCCGCAGCATCCTTTAACACACTGATATCCTTGATATCAGAAGGCGCAATATTCAGCAACTGCGCATACCCTTGTTCATCGGCCGTGGCAAAATTAAAATCGCTGGGCACAGTAGTTTCAAAAGGCATCCCATCTACCACAATCAGCGGATCTGTAGAACCATTGATCGACGAAGTACCACGGATACGGATGGACATTCCTGCTCCCGGATCCCCTGAAGTTGCCGCAATATCTACACCCGATAACCGGCCTTGCAAAGCCTGGTCGATAGATGGCGCCTGCATTTCCTCCAAATCCTTCGCATTGATCGTAGCCACAGCCGTGGTACGGTCGCGGTCGTCTATATTTAACCCTGTTCCATTATTCACCTTTTTCCGGGAACTGATCACTACATCGTTCAGCTCATTGGAAGTAGGCATTAACTGAATATTGATCAGTCCCCGCCCGTTAATCAGGATTTCCTTTTGCGTATTGTACCCGATCATGGACACCATTATTTTATTGGCAGGATTGGCAATGCGCAGCACATAGTTTCCCTCTATATCAGTAGAAACACCATTTACAGTCCGCTTTTCATTATCAACTTCTACCACACTAGCGCCGATAACCGGCAGCTTATCCTTTGCATCTATTACCTTCCCCCTTACAGTGGCAATTTTAGTCTGCCCGAAACCCGTACTCCTTATTAAAAAAAGGTTTACCAGCAGGGCAGCAATGAGTATAAATATTCTCTTCATCATTGATCAATTAATAGGTGTATTTGAGATAATTATTAATCTGGTGGATCAGCGTGCGGTTAGACAACACATTACTATTGGACAGCACCACATTAGCACCCCGTCCGTTCATATCTACCACCCTTAAATTGTTCAGCTGGTTCTGTATAAGCAATGTTCCCGTATCCCCATTAGAATCCTTGAACAGCGTCTCGAAACTTCCGCTCTTCAGACCATCGTTCGCGATAGTTGTCTTATTAAGGATATGGTACAAAATGAACTTGCTCACATTGGCAATATCATTTGGATCTGACGGATTATAATTCGGCGTTACCACAGCTCCATTTACCGTACCGGGTAATATCCCATCTCTAACTGCCTGTTTAATAGCCGCATCAGTCGGTATAAAAACAGTATAATTTACCCCTATAGAAACTCCTTGTATCTCTACCGTTGTTTTGTTAGAACATACAGGATTATTGATCAGGTATTGATAAAAATCATAAAAAGGATCTGTGATCAGGGTGCCATACTTTTTAATATGCTCCCCTACATTTTTGTTCGTAAAAGACAGTAAACCATTCACATAGAAATCCTTACCATTGACAGCCTGTCGGTAATCGTTCCCTTTAATTTTAACCACAGGAATAGACTGACGCGCAACATCTGTACTATCCATTGTACCAGACGACGAGATCCTGTTATTTTTATAACTGATATACTCGCCGCCAATAGTTTCATAAACCCCGGTGCCGGAAAAAGAACTGACGCTGCCTTCGATCACGTGGGTATTGAGCATCCTGTATATATTTGCAGGGGCAGGCTGACCGATCACTGTTGTTCCCCCGGGAGGGGTATACTGGAAGGTAGAATTCAGCGTATTCCAATCATACCCTGCCGCTTTAAACGAGTTATCGTTCATTAGTAATAAGGTGTAATTTACTTTTGGAAGTACTACCCTTGTTTTTACGCCCGACAGTTCCATGGCCCTGATCATTAAGCTATAGGCAGGATTAAGATAGGGCGCACCAAATACAGTATGAAACACATTAGCCTTTTGCACCTGGTTAGTCCCGTAGAAAAAGCCATTGCTTAAGATCTTTTTATCGATCACATTTGCGGTAGGACTAAACCTGGCTTCCTCGCCAAGGGTATTTATCGTATTGGCAAATTTAGTAGGCCATACCGGTGATTGCCACATATGACAGTTCATCAGATCTTGTACTATATTGATTGGCAGCTGCTCTACTGAAGTATAATACTCCAGGATCACCTCTCTTAAATACGCAGAAAAAGCAGCATTGGCAGGCGCAAAAAGCGTCCACCCATTTCCTTGTCCGTCGTTATCCATCACCTTTAAATAATTTTCATTATTGGGTGAAAAAGCAAGTGCACCCGAGTACAGCTTATACTTTACCGAATCGGCTTTTCCGGTAGCAATCTGATAGCGTTGGGAAGCTTCGGGGCTGTAAACGTAACTCACCAGGAAGCGGTCAAATATCTTTTTAAAATCGCTATAGTCTGTATGTGCAGTTAAATACTGATCAATACTTTGAGGGGGCAGAACTACCTTATCCACAACATGGATTACCCCATTTTCTGCGAGTATATTCTCTTCTACGACCTTCCCTCCTGGCACATTAAAACCAGTATAATCTACATCAGGGTAGAAAAAATTGTAATCTGCTGCAGTTAATCCATTGGCAGACACATAGTTTTTAATGAAGTAGGTGTAATATTTATTGTTGTTATCTGCTGGTGCATAAGCAGTGTTTCTATTGTTAGCGATCACTTTCATGCTCTTGCCATTTACAACCTCGGTATAAACCGAATCATAATAAGCAGTACGGCGTTTAAAAGCAGAATTTGGCACCCAGCCAGTGCTAGACTGAAAGTCACCTAACCGATCGGTTTTAAAAGCATTAAAAATCAGCGCATACTTTACGATCCCAGTTGCCGTCTGCTCATCAATTTTATCCGCCCCAGAGATATTGTTCTCCTTAAAATACTTCGCAAAAGCCTCATCATTAGGCGCGAACATGGTCCAGTACCCAGACTTGCCAAGGATATCTTTATAACCCGCCTTATCAATACAGGCTAACAAACTGGTAAAATTACCGCGGCTCTGCAGCTGCTGGTAAATTGGATCGGCCAGCGATTCGGGCCGGCCGTAATAAGCATCGAACTCCGCTTTTCTGCAGGATGGCAGAGCCATGATAACCGTCAGAAAGACGATTAAACGATTTTTCAGAATTTTGTTCATAGCATTTTTCAAGAATAAAAAACGCCTTATTAACTAGCTGTAATTAATATAAGGAAAGAGAAAAATAGGAGTAAGAGTACCGCATATACGGTTTTACCCCAAAATGAGAGAGTAGCGTTGTTTCATACAGGATATTTGGTTAATAACGGACGTTAACTTGTGTTAATTTGGTTTATTAAATACTTGGTTCAGGAATATTTGGTTATTTAATTTAAACCTAGCCTATAAAAAATTAACGCGCAACCTGTAGCATCCTGCCTTTACCTAATATTTTAGCAAAAATTTAGCAGAACAAATGAAATCTTGCTAAATCGACGTTTTAGCAAGCGATTTTAATTTTTAAAATAAATTTATTCCATTAGATTGTAACAAGATTATTATCAAATAAACAAGAATTAACCCCCTATTAAGGAGCTGTTTAATCATTTTTTGCTGGTCTATAGCAGGCTGGTGCAGGCCATATATTTATCTATTTACACTTACTCAACAAGTTATCTTTATTTAACCGTCGAACCTTATTATACTTTGACCATATTACAATTTAACCTTACTATACTATAACCTTACGCATACACCATGTAGTCATGCAACGCAGATTTTGTACGTTAGTTGTTTTTATCGGTTCATACAACTCCCCATTAAGCAGTTCGGTATAATGCAGTAATGTTTCCTGGTTAACCAGATACCTTGTGGAACCATCTGGCAACAGATATAGCCCACCATCACCCAGTGGGATAACGAGTTCCTCTATCCCGATGTTAGAAGCCAGCCTGGCAAAAAAATAACCACCAGGTTTTAATACCCGCCAAATAGAACGCAGCATGGCATCAAAATGTTCATGGTGCGTAGCGAAGTGGAGCACAGCACTGCAAATAGCTAAATCAAAATAAGCAGATGGGAAAGGTAAATCCTCTGCCGCGGCGACAACAAAGTTTGCTACTGTATTATGCGGAGCAAGCAACGCAGCTAATTGTTTAGCATTTTCTACCGCAGCCGGTTGAGGATCAATACCACAAACCTCAAATCCATTCTGCAGAAAGTATGGAAGATTTCGTCCGCTCCCAACACCAATATCAATCACGTTGTGGCAATCATCAAAAGTGCCTTTTAATAATTGATCAAACAGGTAGATATCAATATTTCCATAAAGCTGCTGCAGGTTGTTTTTCATGTTAGGTTATTTCCGACAAATATAAGATGAAACAGTTGTAGTAAATTATTCTCATTACCATCCTTCAGGATCATATGCGAAGGAATAAGCATATTTGACGAGGTTCAATTATTGCTATTTATTTATCTTTGTTATTAAATGATGAACAGGAAGGAAGATGCTTTTAACGTGGGTTATTCGAATAGCATAAACAAAGCAATCAATTTTATTGATCATAATTTAGACCAGGAACTTTCATTGGAAATCGTTGCAGCAATCGCCTGTTATTCCCCGTTTCATTTTCACAGGATATTTAAAGCGGTGATGAACGAACCGTTAAATGGGTATATCACGCGGAAAAGAATTGAAAAGGCAGCATCCATTTTAATGCGGAAAAAAGAGGTAACTATCACCGCACTTTCTTTAAAATATGGCTTTAATGGTAATTCATCTTTCACCAGGGCATTTAAAAAATTCTATGGGATTAATCCTACCGAATTCCGCAACAACTGCCATGATAAATTTAGCAAGATCAGTAAAGCGAATAGCAAGAACGGACAAGAGATAGTTGTATTTGAAAAATATATTTGTGCCATAGATCACCAACAAACCCTGATTAAAATGGATGCAAATATTGAAATTAAAGAAATGCCCTTATTAAACCTTGCTTATATATCGCATGTAGGGCACGCTAATTTAGCTGGCACTTACGGTCGGCTGATGCAATGGGCAAAACCTAAAGGCTTACTAGATACCATTGATTTTAAAATGGTTACGGTGTACCATGACAGTTTTAAAATCACAGCACCAGACAAAGTAAGGATGAGTGCTTGTATTTTGTTAAACAAAACTATTGAAACAGATGGAGAGGTGAGCCTGCGTACTATTGATAAAGGCAAGTTTGTGGTAGGCCATTTTGAGATAGCAGGGGTAGATTTTGGGAAGACATGGACAGAATTATACATTTGGCTGAACAAAAATGGCTATAAGACTACAGATAGAAACTGCTTTGAAATTTATCATAGCGATCCGGAAAAGCATCCGGAGAAGAAGTATACGGTTGATTTTTGTATACCGATTGATTAACGGTTGATAAGGAGAAGGCTGATCAACGCAAAATTTACTGGTTTATTTATATTTCCAATGCCTTATTTTACCTTCGGCAATCCACTCGACCGCAGTATCCAGTCTTTTACTTCTTGTGGCCTCAGTTTTAGCTTCTTCAAACCAGTTGATATATTCTTTCTTTTGTGAAGGACTGAATTTTTCGAACTGTTCCTTTACTAAACTATTTTTGCTGAGTATTTCAGTAAAATAAAGCGGGACAGCAAGTTCTGTTTTAACAGTTGCAGTTTTAACGCGGGGAGTAGCTTTAATGCCCTGTATATTTAGTGATAAGGCATGCTGAATATATTGTATCAGGATGTCATCGGCCGGAAGGTCCGAAAGACTGGTGATACGGCCAATACTACCTGCAGTATCTGCTTCCTGATTTAATATCTGGTGGGGATCTTCCATTACAGCGGACTTCCAGAAACCAAAAGCACAATGCTGTTTGAATGCTGCCATTTGGCATACCGGCCCCTCATGGTCAAAAAACGGACAACTCCATTTCATAGTTTCCTTCAATTCTGAAGAAGCCCGGTGTACAAGATCACGAAGATGTGTAAGAATGGGTTTTGCAAAATCTGCGCTTTTTTCGATGTAGGCATCTACGCGGTTATCATATTGTTCCATACTGCAATATAATAAAATTTGTTACCACAAAAATGCCACTGGAACCACCCAGGGCATTTAAGACTATTAACAACTATTCTCTTTGGATAAACACCTGTGGTGTGATTACGAAAAATACTGTTTATCAATTACTTCATACTTTTTCGAAGGTATATATTACCATAAGATGAACTGATATCATACGCTGGCCCGGTACCTGGTCTGGCAGTAATAGAAGTAAAAAAGTTTTGCTCTGTTTGTTCTGTTGGTTTCAACTGAAGATCACTATAGATTTTCCCAAAACGATTGGTGAGCTTAATCTGCCCAATCCTGTTTTCGTTAAGGCTTGCATCGATCCCGCCATAAGTAGCAACAACTTTTATTGGCCCATTGAAATTATCCAACTCTACCATTCCATAAACAGATTCTATAGCAGTAACCATATTTGCCGGCACTTTAATTTCGAGAGTTACCTGTATATCTTTCTGCTGGTAAAAAGAAATACTATTCAGCGTACCAGCTTTCTCCTTCTTGTAATTATCCAGATCCTTTTTGCTCTCAAAACGCGTCTTTATTCCATTGGCAACGATATAATAAGAGTCTGGTATTTTATCGATATCAATCTTATTACTAACCGATACTGTACCATCTATAATCGTTTGACTGAGCGTAAAAGCACTATCATTTTCTCCGTTATTGATATTTACTGTAGCATTAATTTCGATTTCATTTTTGTCCCAGCTGCTGATATGTATCAACTTAGGGTAGTCGAATTTTAGCGCTATCTTCTGTCCGTTTTGTACGGCATATGTCTTGGTTACTTTAGTCTGTGAAAAAGCACATATTGGTAAGATGGCTATTAACAGCCCTGTGAGTATAGGTTTCATGAGCCGAAGGATTATTTCTGTCTTAAATAAACATTTTTGTAAGTAGACTTAAAGATCAGGTCGACACCCCCACCGTTGATAGTTCCTTTTATACGTTCTACATCCCTGCCATAGTTTCCGCTATATCCGCGTACCACGATATCTCCAGTAGACCATATAGTCCCGGCCGGGCGCTCTCCGTCTGTCCTTCTTCCGGTAACAGTAACCTCATTCATCTTAGTTCCGTTACCTACATAAACCTTACTTAATTTCTCACTTTTCGACGCAGCGACATCAGCCGTTGAATTAGACTTCTCTTCATTGCTATTTTTATCGATGGCTATTTTAAACTCGTCCGCAGCATAGAGTTTGCCATAAGAAGAGCCTAATTCTACATTTGCTTTTGCAGTAGCAGGCAAAGTTACATCTACATAATTATATACCGATATGATAGATACAGGCCCTTTGATATCACCGGCAAAGATTGCATCGACACCACCATAAACCGTCTTTATATTCATTGGGCCACTGTTGTTTTCCAGTTTAATTTTATTGTAAGTAGTGGATACCTCTATTTCATTTTTCAGGTTTTTAAGGATGATCTCATCATGGTAGATGTTGCTGGTATTGGAAAAGGATATTTTCAAATTCTGAGGTACTTTAATAGTTAAAATTCCATTTAACTTTTTGCCGACCACATTTACATTGACATCCTGGCCACTTTCAGCAACCTCTATTCCAAGACCGGTATTATCAACAAAACCAGAACCACTAATTGCTTTAAGTCCCTTTGCACGTTCGTCGACTACTTCTTCTACAGATTTTTGGTTAGAGAAAATAATCTCGTTTCCGCTATATCCTTCTATAATGGCCCCACTAATGTTGAGATTGAGGCGACCTGTACTTTTAGCCAGTTTATATTCTTTCTGTGCCCAGGCCGATGTACTTAATATGATTAAGGCGGCAAGCAGCGTAAATTGTTTTTTCATCTTTTTATCTTTTTGATTAGTGTGTTATTGATTGTTTGTTTTTAAGAAAGCGGAATTAAGATCCTATATAGGTTAAGCACGTGCTATGTTTAGTCTGATTGTTAGTTTAAGTTTAGGTTGGTGTGGTAGCGTACATTGATGTTAAAGTTTATTTTGGTTCAGCAATGCCAGGTAGGCTTCATCTTTAACTGCCCCAAAAGTATTCGGGTCGTCTGCAAGTGCAAATAGCCGGTCTTCTACTTTTACATTATCGATTTTCCCTAGTAAGCCAATCATACCCAGTTGTACCAATGGATCATTTTGTGTAGAGAAAGAGCTAACCAATAGAGAAGAAACATGTTTATTGTTTACATACTGCCCCATCACTTCGAGCGCAGCAAGACGAACATTGCTATTTGAATCGTGGTTCAATGTTTTAGCCAGGTTGTTGATCGTATTTTTATTAATGCTGTTGGTCTTCTCTATATCCAGGATGGCAGATAACCTGATGCTCGACGAGCTACTATCTCCCAAACGTGCATACAAGTCTTTTGTCTGCTTATCCACTGGATTTTTAATTGCCTTTGCAGCAGATCTGCTTTTTATTATGCCAGCCGGTTTTGCGGCAATCTCCTGATTTACTGCAACTTCACCATTCGTTTTAACTGCCTGGTTCGCATTATCGTGTTTCTTTTGCTGATTGGTACTGCTTTCTACCGTAGTCTTGTGAGCAGCTTTTGGTGTTGACTGCTGTGCGATTACATCCACATCGCTAGTGTTGGTTTTGCCATTGTAAAAGAAATAAGTGGTTGTTATTGCCAGCAGAATTGACGCAGCTATCGCCCATTTGGCCCTGCTGAAAAGAGGAACAATTTTTATTTCTTCAGTTTTTTTTTCGTTAGCTTTCTTTTCTTCACCGGCCTGCGCTTTCAACCTGTTTTTTATCTGGTCGAGTACATTTGCAGGCGGTTCCATATGATCGAAAGCCTCTCTATGTTGCTCAACGAATTTTTTAATCGGATCATTCATAATAAGACTTGTCTTTTAATAGTAATAGTATTTTTTTCTTTGCCCGGTGGTACTGGGTTCTTACTGTACTGTGGGATATACCTAATAACCCAGCGATCTCTTCATGTGGCATGTTCTCAAACAGATATAAGTTGAGAATAGTCTTATAACCATGCGGTAATTGTTCTATGCTATGCCTTACATCTTCCACTCTGCAATCAAATATTTCACCTTCCTCTTCATTGTTTCCACTGTCATCGGCTAGTTCCATATCACCTAAGTCTGAAAACATAATTTTTTTCTTTCTCAGATGAGAGATGGAACGGTTAATTGCAATCCTTTTAACCCATCCTTCAAAGTTTATGATCTCGCTCAGTTTATTGATATCAGTAAATACAGTAAAAAAAGTCTCCTGCAATATATCTTCTGCCTCTCCCGTATGTGATACAATACGGCTGATAGAATTATATACCCCTTTTGCATACCTATTGTATAATGAGGTATAGGCAAAATCACTACCGGCCTGGCACATAGAAATCAGCGTTTGATCGGTAACTTTTTCTGTTGACTGCATTTATAACTGGTTGATTGTATCTTTTTAATTGCTGCGCTATTTCCTTCAAACTCCCTTTTCTAATTGGAAGTCGCAGCTTTTGATATAATGTTGCACCTGTACCTGATATTTTTTTTATAATAATAAAATTAAGACTGGCAGACAACAGGTTAAGTTAGGAAAATCGGACGATCTTAATTATCTTTATCATATGATGAAAGCAAAACAGGTACTGTCGTGCTTTGATTGCAGCCAGCTTAACGAGTGATTGTATTATTCGGATTGATGGTGATATTATTATCCACCCCAGTTTTATAGCAGACCATTTTAAGTTTGCATGCTGTGGCACGTTTAGTTAGCTGGAGTGACTGAAGATTTTAATAATCAAAAATATGTTCAATGGTTACCTGATGAGCCAGGAGTAATTTTACTACACTGCTTAAATTTTTAACAGTTGTAACTACAGCAATTCGACTTAGGCCGGGTTTAGTAATAATGGGCTGTGTAAACAGACACTTGTAATAACTACTTGCAATTAAAGGCCGGGTAGTTAAAACAGTGAGCATTATAGCACCTTTATTACCTGCAATTTCATTAAATAAAACCCCTTTTTCAGCTAGGTAAGCCACTGCCGACTTAAATTGGGCGTACCTCGGTAAGTTAGCGACAACCCTACCATCCGGCAGTATTTTAAAGCTACCAATACCATTCGAATCCAGTTCGGCTTTTGGCTTATCTAACACAACTGCAGTCTGCAATGAAGCAGTTTCATAAGCAGACTTGGTTCCCAAACCAATTAGCCAGCCATAACCGCTTTTAACCATTAATTCAGTAGTTAGATAATACCGTCTTTCCAATTTGCGCAATAAATGTGGGCCTTTAAGTGGTGTATTGCTCCAGAGAGACGTCAGTTGATGCTTAAAGTCATATTCATACCAAGGTAAGGCTTCAATAAATTTCACATAGCTCTGTTCATATTGGGAATTGAATTTATCTTCTTCGGTCATTTTCTCGTTGGCTTTCGTATCCGTTACCCGTCCAATAATAGTTTCATAAAATGACTTAGCCCCATATTCTATAGTTGTGCTACCAGCAATAACCATAATCATGGTATGGTAACCAGTATTAAAACTATAATTACCTTTGATCTGATCGTAAACTATGCCGTAACCTTCCCACAGCTGAGCCACATGTTTCAGGTATGGAAATGTGGTAGAAGTACGGGTACTTAAGTAATCAGCTTGTTCTGCCGGACTAAATACGAGGAACCATTCCGGGTAAGTTAAAAAAGTCTGATCAGGCGGGCGAACATCTTTTTGTGGTGTTATAGCATCTGTATTGTTGGTTAACCAAGCTTTATCAACCAATAAACCTTTTCCTTCGGGCACAGTAGATGGGTTGCTATTTTTAACAGTAAACGTTATTATTGCCAGTAGCAAAGCAACCAATGTTAATATCCTTAGCCTTTTCATCTTTATACTTTGGTAAACAACATTAAGGTATTTTCGGATGGATCGTTATCTTGCAATATCCTCTTTCCGGCATCTTTAAATCCTGCCTTTTCGATAATAGCTGCCCACTCATCTGCTGATTTAAAATTCTTAAAATCTTTTTCTTCAAACGCCCAGGTCTCGTTTAATCCCACATTGAATACTGTATGTACCAAAGACACAAATGTCGCCATATCGGGTGTTTTAACGTCATGATCGCGGATAACAAATGAGCAGCCTGGTCGCAGTATACGATAGACAGACCGCATAAATCCATCTAATTTAAGTACCGGACAATGGTGCAAACCGATATGACAGGTCACCAAATCCAGACTATTATCAGCAATTATTGAACTACTTATCGGATCATATCCATTGATATCTATAAAAGAACCTAGCTTGGTTAATTGTCCCCTTTCCATAATATCGCCAGGTGAGTTTGTAGGTGCAAAATCGTTAATAAGATAGATAGGCCCGGCAATGCTGACTTCTTTTTTGAGCTGGCTGATGTAGCGACCGGTAGAGCCAATCTCTGCATACCCATTAATCAGTTTTACATCACCCAGCAATCCAAGTGTTTGGCTGGTGATCTCTTTCTTTTGTTTCTTAAGTGCTGGTAAAGCGTAAGTAAGTTCCGACAGAAATGGTTTTATACTCTTTAGTTTCCTTTGAATTGATTTATAAATCTCTTCATCAGTTTTACCAGCAGCAGTTTCTACCTTAATTAGCTGGTAAAATTTATCCTCTGGATATAAATGAAAAATTACCTGTAGAAAACGATAAAACGCATCGCTCCATTGTGTATCATTAAATACTGCTTTAAACTGGGAAGTGATATTAGCCATTGCTTTTTGGTTTTGATGGTTTATAATAAGTATCCCAAAATATATTTCTGAATTTAAATTCAGGATCAAGTTTTGCCTTAAGATCAAATAGCTTTACTGCATCAGGGAAAGCTTTATGAAATTGTTCGACACTGGTATGTACTTGATAAGGCAGGTAATAAGCACCGTTCACGCTAATTACAGCATCCGCAAGTTCGCGCGTCCAGACACCTACTGCATGTTTTGATGCCGCATCTGTACGTTGCTTATAATAAACTACGAAAGCGAAAACCTCTTCCCGGGCCCACGCCATGTAAGTCCCGGGATCGGCTTTGGCATGGCGTATAGAAACATTTAAAACATTAACATTGAACCGGATAAATATTTCTGCCATCAATTTTTCAAATTCCTCAAAACGATGGATTGGCACAAAATATTCCAGTAAAACATAGGTACTGTCTGTTCTGGAGCGCGGTTCCAGCTCCGCAACATCATACCCTGCCTCATAGTTACGCCAATGGATCTTTGTTCCGGTAAACAATAATGGGTCGATCAAAAACTCTCGTCGCCATTTGCCAAGCGGTGTTTCTGTGAACGACCACAGGAAGTACCGTTCTAGCGGGTAAGACTCTTTCAATGGCATTAATCGCGTTTTAACAGTCGGCTTTTTAACGGTTTCAATCCAGCTAACCGCACGTAAACGTTTGTAAGCTGGCGGATAAATGTCGCCATTATGAAATACTACCTTCTCATCACTGCGAATGGTTTTAAAAAAGTACTTCTTATAGTCTTCCACCATCATCTTTTTATCTACCCGTAGGATGGCTAGATTATCAGCCAATTCCAATTCGGCCTGAACGATGATGCCAATCCCATTATATCCACCAATTGCCCCAAAGAATATTTCTTTGTTTTTTATAGGTGTAGCTTCCACTAATGAACCATCAGCAAGTACGACATCAATTGAACGCACAGCTAACACCAATGGCCCCATCCCCATATACCGACCATGCGCATTGACACTTAACGCACCCCCTACTGTAAAATTGGCGTAAGTCTGCATAATTTTGATACTCAGGTCATATTCATCTATATACTGCTGAATATCACACCAACGGATACCAGTCTGTACTTTAATCAGCTTATCACCTGCAGAAAAATCCAATATTTTATTCATTCTTCGCATATCAATATGAACACTATGCTGGCTAGCCGTTTGTCCGCCCATACTGAACCGCCCTCCGCCAACTGATATTGGTCCCTCTGTCTTTTTCACAATATCGCAGATTTCTTCTACAGATCCAGGTCGAAATACCTGATCTACCAATACTGGGTTGAGCCTGGTTATATCATCAATAATACGTTCATTAGTTTTCAGATGCGGGATTTCTTTACCGTCGTCATTCTTTAGATAATCTGGTGCCAGGTCAGGCACAGATCCGTATGAATTTGAAATATAATCCCCTCTCTTAAACCCCAATCGCCAGATCAGCCATAATGGGCCGAAAACAGGAATTAAAATAGCAAATAACCAATATCCCGAAATGTTCTGATCATGTAAACGTTTGATAGAAGTTGCGGTAATAATCCAGAATAATAGGGGGTATAACACAAAAGTGGCTTGTTCTCCAAGAGTGGAAAACAACAAGTTATATAATATATAAAATGTGCACCAGTAAAATACGGAAGCCAGCCAAAATGCACTTTTAGCTATACGCCCCTTTAAAGTGAATAGCAGATAAGTAACAGGCAACTTTTGTTTAAGGCGCATATATAGAGTTGAACATATGCTAATATATCATTACTTATTAAAATAGAAACTATAAAGGATTGATTTCGATTACTTATTTGCACACATTTTATCAATCGCCTGAATATACTCAGGACTCAGAGACCGGCCTCCAAGCGCCTTACATTCACGATAATACTTTAGCGCATTTTCACAGTCATTTTTCAAAAAATAAGAAATTGACAGCTTAAAAAGTGTGACTTGATTCTCTGGATCGATCAAGTAGGACTGGGTAAATAAATCATTAGCGATTGCTAATTCTTTCGGGTCATTCCGGGATTGAAAAAGCGTAAGATGAATGGTGGCTTTATCGGTAATGATCTTAGAGCTTTTAGGATTCAGGAGCAGTCCCTCATCAAGTTGTTTCATTGCATTTTCATAGTCATCAAAATTGAAATAGATACTTGCAAATCCCCAAAAAACATTCTCATTTTTTGGATCGAGCAGCCAAGCCTGATTGAACCTGTACATAGCTGTTCTAACATCTCCCTTATACAAAAATTGAAAACCAAGATTTATAAGTACTTCTGAAGCATTTAGACGGGTACCTTGTTGTTTTGTGTAGGTATCAATTAGTTCTTGATCTGCCTTTTGCTAGCTTTCATTTTTCACAACATTACCAACTTTCGGAAAAAGCCTGCTATCGGTTTTAGCATCTTCTTTCCACTCCTCATACGTAATTTTATGATCAGCAGTAATAAGATCAGGATCGGTCTTATCAAGACTCTCGCTATTACCACATTCGTTTAATAAACAATAAAAAATTATAAAAAGCAAAGGAGTCTTCATGTGGAGATACGTAAAGTGTGCATCACAATTAATTTCTTGTAATTTTCTAAATATAGTATAAAAGGCTTTCATAAAATAGGTTTTGACTATTTCACATAGAAATAATTGATTGTGATTATCCAATCTTAAATCCTAATTTTATAATGCGTCACAATTATCATGGCGCGTTATATTTCCAATATAAACTTATATAATATGGATAGTGAATCAAATGACATCAGTAAATGCCCATTTCATAATGGCAGCATGAAACACAATGTTGGTGGCGGTGGCACCCGGAATAACGATTGGTGGCCAAACCAGTTAAAGCTTAGTATCCTTCGTCAGCACTCTGCTTTATCAAATCCAATGGGCGAAGATTTCAATTATGCTGAAGCTTTTAACAGCCTTGACCTGGAAGCGGTGAAACAAGATCTTCATGCACTCATGACCGATTCGCAAGATTGGTGGCCGGCAGATTTCGGTCACTATGGCGGTTTGTTCATCCGTATGGCATGGCACAGTGCAGGAACTTATCGTGTGGGTGACGGACGTGGTGGTGCTGGTGCAGGTTTGCAACGTTTTGCACCGCTAAATAGCTGGCCAGACAACGTCAGCCTTGATAAGGCCCGCAGATTGCTTTGGCCGATTAAACAAAAATATGGTAATAAAATTTCGTGGGCAGATCTGATGATCCTCACTGGAAATATAGCGCTGGAATCCATGGGCTTTAAAACCTTTGGATTTGCTGGCGGACGTGCAGATGTATGGGAAGCAGATGAATCTGTGTACTGGGGTTCTGAAACTACTTGGCTGGGGGGAGACTTGCGTTATGCAGATGGATCACCTGGTGTAGTAGAAGGCCATGGTGTGCTGGTATCGGATGATGATGCTGATGGCAAGATCCATTCCCGCAATTTAGAAAAACCCCTTGCAGCGGTACAAATGGGTTTGATTTACGTAAATCCTGAAGGTCCGGATGGAAATCCTGATCCTCTGCTTGCTGCTAAAGATATCCGCGATACATTTGGCAGGATGGCGATGAACGATGAAGAAACAGTTGCATTAATAGCTGGTGGCCATAGCTTTGGTAAAACACATGGCGCTGCGCCTGCTGATCATGTGGGTAAAGAGCCTGAAGCTGTCGACGTAGAATTGCAAGGTTTAGGCTGGAGCAATAGTTATGGATCTGGCAAAGGTGCAGACACAATTACGAGTGGTTTGGAAGTAACATGGACTAAAACGCCAACGCAATGGAGTAATAACTTTTTCGAAAACCTGTTTGGGTTTGAATGGGAATTGTCTAAAAGTCCGGCTGGTGCACAGCAATGGGTAGCTACAAATGCAGAAGCTATTATCCCGGATGCCTATGATGGTTCAAAAAAACATCTGCCAACTATGCTAACTACCGACCTAGCGCTGAGGTTTGACCCTGCATATGAAAAGGTAGCCAGAAGGTTTTTTGAAAACCCAGATGAGTTTGCAGATGCTTTTGCGCGTGCATGGTTTAAATTGACCCATCGTGATATGGGTCCCCGTGCCCGTTATTTAGGCCCGGATATTCCCCAGGAAGAATTGCTATGGCAAGATCCAATTCCTGCAGTTGACCATGCACTGGTAGATGATAGTGATATTGCGTCTTTAAAAGCCAAAATATTGGCATCAGGATTAAGTGTATCTGAACTGGTTTCTACTGCCTGGGCCTCGGCTTCTACCTTCCGTGGTTCTGACAAACGCGGTGGTGCCAATGGTGCACGCATCCGCCTTGCTCCACAAAAATACTGGCAGGTAAATAATCCTGTACAATTGCAAAAAGTATTGAACGGATTGGAAAGCATTCAAAATGAATTTAATGGTGCACAGGCAGATGGTAAAAAAATATCATTGGCAGACTTAATCGTATTGGCTGGTAGTGCCGGGGTCGAAAAAGCTGCCCAGGATGCAGGATATGCTGTTACAGTTCCTTTTACACCGGGCCGTATGGATGCTTCGCAAGAACAAACTGATGAAGAATCATTTAGTTATTTAGAACCAGCAGCTGATGGTTTCCGTAACTACCGCAAATCAAAAGTAGCGGTATCGACGGAAGAGCTTCTGATAGATAAAGCTAATTTGCTTACGCTCACCGCACCTGAATTAACCGTATTGGTTGGTGGTATGCGGGTATTGAAGACTAATTTTGATGAATCTAAAAACGGTGTTTTCACCGCCCGTCCGGGATTGCTGACTAACGACTTTTTTGTTAACCTGCTAGATATGCGAACTGAATGGAAAGCTGTAGCAGACGACAAGGAACTGTATCAGGGCCGCGACCGTGTTACAGGCGATGTAAAATGGACAGGCACACGTGCAGATCTTGTTTTTGGGTCTAATTCTGAACTTAGAGCTGTTGCTGAAGTATACGGAAGCGAAGGCGGTCAAGATAAATTCGTTAAAGACTTTGTTGCTGCGTGGAGTAAAGTAATGAACCTCGATAAGTTTGATTAAATAGTAAGTTATCAATTGTTAACACGTTTTGAGAATTGTTGATAGATAATGGATAGCTGAAAATTAAATGATATAATAAAAAAGGCACCGTAATCCGGTGCCTTTTTTTATTGGAGACAACTATTTAATTGGAGATACTATGTTATTGAAGACACTATTAGCATCAACTAACGATCACTTAAGCAGTTTTTTAACAGTAGCTAATTCAAACCCATTTCTCTCCATTCGCGAGACGGAAGCATGGCTAGGTAACCTTATAATAAAATATAATTAATAATAATGAAATTGCTATATTCGAATGCTATGAAAAACATATTGTTCTTATTGCTATGTATCCCAACTATTTGCCTGGCACAAATTAATGCTGATACTGCCCATACAGCCGAACCGGTACAGGACAGTATCCTGGGAACATCGTTTATACTCAAGGACCATTCAGTAATATTTCAAAAAGTTTATCCTTCAGCGTTAAGCAAAGATCAATTAATAAGTCGGCTAAAATACTTTTTGCCAACTGTTAAAAACTTTAAGCTTTCTGCATTAACTATAGAAAATTCTGATCTGCTTACAGGAAGAATAGTTGATTTTATGGTTAATTATCAAAAATTTGGCGGATCCGACGACTATAACACCAGTATGTTGGCCTATCCTATACAAGCCAATGTAATCATTCAGATTAAAGATAATAAATACAGGGTAACCGTTAGTGAAATAATATTTAAGGGCTTTCAGAACTCCTCCCCGATTATTGCGATTAATACGCCGCTTGATGATTTAGTTAGCAGAAATCAACGCACGAAAGTTAGAACTGCAGATAGATATTTGAAGATAGCTAAGTTTGTTAATGATGATTTATCCATGTCTTTTGATGTAAGTGCAACCAATAACATATCATCTAACTTTTAACTCATTTTTTCGAGGGGATCTAGAATAGATTCTTGTAGCAGCTTATTATATTTCTAAAAATTTGGATTTTGTAAATTGTTAACTATCTTCATATAAAGCTTTTATTGCAACTGGTAGTTGTTAAATTATTCTTCGGCGA
>Ga0247730_1000238_pt1 | contig 49899 bp, 41 predicted proteins | sample UWRJL073202C2_FD_180959 | JGI IMG/M metagenome (GOLD analysis project Ga0247730, IMG submission 180959) | Plant litter microbial communities from Arlington Agricultural Research Station in Wisconsin, United States - UWRJ-L073-202C-2 | ecosystem: Environmental > Terrestrial > Plant litter >... | reverse complement strand
GTTCTTTATTTAATGTTGGGTGGTGAAATTGGCAGACACACCTTCTTGTCTCGGTGGTGGGGATCATGGGATAAACACAGTTTATGGGTTGACCACAAATTAATTTTTTGAACTGAGGCTAACTTCCCCTTGAAGGTTCGACTCCTTCCCCAACAGCCAGTTTTTTTATTTAATAAGTTAGTTAATTAGGCAACCTGGAGGCGGGTTGCCTTTTTTAGTAAAGACAGTTTTTAGTAAAAGCCACGGCCATTATTCTGTAATGTCACCGTGGCTTAATGGTATCAATTGGCTGCTTTCATTCCATATTTTTCACTGAATTTCTTATCCAGCTGCTTGTGCAGGTTATCCAGGTTGATGTCCCTTCCCTTTATAAAGGCTTTTTCCACATGGTTGGTCAGCATGTCCAGCGCATCTCCCGTTGAGATAAATAAGGTGGCATCTTTACCTGCTTCCAGGCTGCCTGTAGTTTTATCTATACCCAAAACCTTTGCCGTATTCAGTGTGATGGTTGAAAGGGCCTTCTCTTTGTCCAGCCCCCAGGCGGCTACTGTTCCTGCCATAAAGGGCAAATTCCTTTGCTGCCAGTAACCCTCAATACTAACGGCAACATTGATTCCTGCATTTGCAAGGACCGCTGCATTTTTGTAAGGCATGTTTACATCATCATCAGTGGCGTTTGGAAGTGCATGAGGTTCTCTTACCACTACGGAGATGCCGTTCTCTTTCAGGAAGTCTGTAATCAGGTAAGCTTCGTTCCCTCCAACAATGACAGGCTTGATATTAAACTTCTTTGCAAAGTTTACTGAGGCCACAATATCTTTCTGCGTGTCCGCAGAGATAAACAATTGCTGTTTGCCATCAAACAAGTGTTTCATTGCCGCAAAACGTGTGTTGGTTACCACAGGCTTACTGATGGCCGCATATCCTTTTGCTTCTGAAAAGAACTGCTCCAGTTCGTTAATCGTATTTTGTCTGCGTTCTGCCAGCAGCTCTGGTGACAGTATCTGCTGACGCCTGCCAAAGCCGCCTCCCTGTTGCGGTATCACCGGCCAGGTCATGTGCATGGCATCGTCAGTTTTGATCGCTGCATCTTCCCAGTTCCAGGCATCCAGCTGTACCACAGAAGAGCTGCCCGATATGGTTCCTCCCTCAGGTCTGATCTCGGCCATTAAAACGCCATTGCTCCTCAATGTGGCCGGAACTTTTGAATCCGTATTGTAGGCAACGAGTGAACGGATATGGGGATTAAAGTTTCCGATCTCAGTAAAATCAAGGGTGGCCCTCACCGATGCGAATTCTGCCAGCCCCAGATAGGTAACCGGTGCGATAAAGCCGGGGTAAACATGCTTGCCATCTGCTCTGATCACAAGAACATCATCTTGCGGGGCCTGGCCGTTTGCCGTTACGGAAAGGATCTTCCCGCCGCTGAAAACAACGGTTCCATTTGTTATTACGGTGCCGTTACCTACATGTACCGTTGCCCCTGTGATGGCTATTGTTTTTGTTTGTTTTGCCGCAGGGATGATATTTGCCTGTGCAAAACAGCTCATCGTGCCTGCCGCACTCAGCAGCAGGGTAAATAAATACTTATTCATGTGCTTTTGCTCCTTCCATTTGGTTTAATTCTGCCGAATAGTCTTCCAGTGATTCACAATTGTAGATCCGTGGCGTATCTGCCGAAGGACGCTGTGTTCTGGCACCTTTACTTTTACTTTCAACCATCTTCTGTATGATCCTTGCTTTTTCTGTTTGCTGTTGCGCACGGATCTGCGCATCCTTATCCATATCCCAGTAGGGGATTCCATCTATAAAGGTTTTTTCCACCCTGGCATAGATGGACAGGGGATTGGCTGACCACAGCACAACATCAGCATCTTTACCAGCTTTGAGACTGCCTACACGCTGATCGATGTGCATCATTTTGGCAGGGTTAAGGGTCACGAACTTCAAGGCTTCTTCTTCCGGTACATTACCGTAGAGCACAGCCTTACCTGCCTCCTGGTTCAGGTGGCGGGCCATTTCTGCATCATCAGAATTGAAAGCGGTGGTGATCCCTATATTGTGCATGATCTTGCCATTGTAGGGGATCGCTTCGGCAACTTCCATCTTGTATGCCCACCAGTCGGAGAAAGTAGAGGCTGCAATTCCGTGGGCCTTCATTTTGTCGGCCACTTTATAACCCTCCAGGATATGGGTGAAGGTATTGATTTTGAAACCCATGCTGTCTGCAGCATGAATGAGCATATTGATCTCGGATTGTACATAGGAATGGCAGGTAATGAAACGTTTGTTGTCCAGTATTTCTACGATAGCATCCAGTTCCAGATCTCTCCGTACTGTATTCCCTTTTGTGGCTAAGCCTGCTTTGTATTCTTTTGCACGGGTAAACTCATCGATATAGGTTTGTTCTACTCCCATCCGTGTAACCGGGAAGCGGAGGCCGGAACCAAAATTACTTTGTTTTACATTCTCACCCAGGGCAAACTTGATAAAACCATCATTGCCACCGAATTTCAGTTCTTCAGGTGTTTTGCCCCAGCGTAATTTGATCAGTTGCGACTGGCCGCCTATAGGGTTTGCCGAGCCATGCAGCAGGTGGGAGGTGGTTACGCCACCCGCAAGCTGGCGGTAGATATTCACATCTTCAGAGTTGACCACATCGGCAACACGTACTTCGGCCGAAGAGGATTGTGCACCTTCGTTCACTCCGCCGGTAATAGCAATATGTGAGTGCTCGTCTATGATCCCTGGGGTGATGTGTTTGCCGGTGGCATCAATTACCCGGGTATTGCCTGCTGAAAGTCCTTTTCCAACGGCCTTGATCTTGCCATTTTCGAGCAGCACGTCTGCATTGAGCAGAATGCCTTCTTTTTCATTGGTCCATACCGTTGCATTTTTGAGCAGCACGGTTTCCTGTTTGGGAAGGGTTTCATTTCCGAAGGCAACAAATGGATAGATGAGTTTTCCTGCGGGTGATAGTGGTTTAGGAATGTCTTTTTTTGGAGGCTCTGTATTTGCCGCACTGAACTGTGCCGACCATTTACCGGCCGTTCCTGATGCAAAGACAGATTCGCCGCGCAGCATCACCGGATTTTCTGAGCTGAGGTAGCCGCTCAATCTTACCTCTCCTGAAGGTGTTTTTTTCAGGTTGAAGGTGATCCCTACCCAGTCGCCATTACGGCTGAGGTTTGCTGTGATCTTCGTGGTATCTGCACCCGGGCGCTGGATGACCGCGGTAGTTCCGTTGATCCTGAGGTTCAAAGCGCCGATGCTGTCAACCGTCAGGTTATAGATACCGGTAAGGTCGTTCACATTCATTTTGCTCACTACAAAACGTTTTCCCTGGATCCAGTTCTCAAAGATTACATTGTTGGTTTTGAAAAGGTGATCTGAGGTGATCAGGAAATTGGCCAGTTTGCCCTTTTCGAGTGTGCCTGTTTGAGCGGTGATGCCGATCATGGCAGCGGGAATTTCAGTCATGGAAAGCAGGGCTTGTTTCTCCGTCAGCCCGTTTTCAATGGCGGTGCGGATGTTCGTCCAGAAGTCCTTCATACTTTCCATTCCATAGGAGGTAAGGGAAAACCTGATTCCGGCTTTTTCGAGGGCTGCAGGATTGGAAGGGGCCATTTCCCAGTTTTTCATCTGTGCCATTGTGATGTTCCTTGCTTCGGCAGGGTCTTCAACGTCGTAAGCTTTAACAAAATTCACCGGAATGATGAGGCTTGCGCCTGTAGCTTTAACCGCATCAATGCGCTGGTATTCGTCACCTGTTGATTTGATGATATACTGCTTTCCGAATTCTTTGGCAATCTTATCCGCGCGGAGCACGTTCTGCCAGCCTTCGGCTTCAAATATCTGCGGCAGGCCCTGTTGTTTATTAAATTCTTCGAGGGAAATGTTATACTCTTCCTTTTGCTTACTGTACCATTGTGCATCATAATAGGTCTGTCTGAGCAGGGCAATGGAGCCCATCAGGGAGGTAGGGTAGTCGTTTTGTGAACTGCCTTTGTTAAAGGAGTAATTGGCAGCAGCCTGGTCTTTAAGAATGATCTTGTTCTCTCTTTCATCACTGAGGCTTACGGCCGCTGAGGTGCCGCGCGCAATACCATCCCGGTTCAGGGTATTTACGCTTCCGAATCCGGCCTTGCGCAGTTCATCTGCTTTTTTGGCATCGATGGTGAAGACTGTGCGTACTTCCGTTTCGGGGCGGATAGCCTCATTCCAGTTATAGGACCCTTTTTTTGTAGACACAAAAATAGACTGCCTGGCGCCAAAGCCACCACCGGTTGCAGCGGCAGGTTCGGGAACTCCGTAAGTGGTAAACGGATCAATCAGTGAAGGGTAAATAAATTTGCCCCTGAGGTCTGTCACTACATATCCGGCGGGGATGGTTATTCCTGCGCCTACGGACTGGATGGTCTGACCTTTTACCAGCAATGTACCATTGCTGATGGTTTGGTTAGCATTCACTACAATTGTAGCATTGGTAAAAGCAAATAGTCCCGGCCTGGTATCATATGATCCGTTTACAGGGTAGGTTTGCTGACCAGACAAAAATGTAGCTGAAAAAACTAACGCGAGCGTTAATAGCGTTTTCATCATGTATAGTAAATATTTAGTTAATGATTTAAATTTATAAAAAATAATCGTTCAGATTTTTGTCTATCAATCTTATTACCTGAATTTATCGCGGCAAGTAATTAAAGGCATTCTTTATAATGATTATAAATTTCATTAAATAAATCCCGGTTCACATAACAGCAAGTAATTTGTTATTTTTGAAGAAAAAACTACTATGGGTATTTATGAGATCTTGAAGAGTGCACACTCCGGATGGCGTTATCTGGTGATTATTTTATTACTGGTGGCATTTATCAATGCGTTAATGGGCTATCTGGGCAGAAAGCCTTATACAGAAGGTAACCGTAAATTAAATGTATTTGCCCTGATCAGTGCACACATTCAATTGGTTTTAGGCCTGCTGCTGTATTTTATGCACGACTGGTACAAAGGCGATATGTCAATTGCCATACAGCGCTACTGGAAAATGGAGCACATCACCATGATGCTGGTTGCCATTGTCCTGATCACGGTAGGCAATGCAAGATCCAAGAAAGTAGACAGCGCTTTAATGAAACACCGCACCATATTTGTATTTTTTGGCCTGGCGCTGTTACTGATCACCGGAGCAATTTTCGGGATGATCAAAGCTGACCCGAGCCGCCATTTATTTGCGATGTAAATAAAATCACGATTTAATTTTGGTTTATTGGATTTATTTCTATTTTTGCTACACATGATTTACAATATACATACTTGGCAATGGCGCGGTTATTCTGAAAAGAGTATCGTCGTAGCCCTGTGTACCTTATAGTTTATCAACCTAAACCAAACCACACATACTAACCCGACGTACACACGTCGGGTTTTTTTCGTTTAACAGCATATGGAAAGAGTTAAAATTAGCACCATTTTTAAGAAGAGACTTGCAGATACTATTACTCCGGTAAGCATTTATCTGCGTTTAAGAGACGTTTTCCCGAATACACTTTTACTGGAAAGTTCGGATTACCACAGCCGTGAGAACTCTGTGAGTTACGTGTGTGCAGATCCTGTGGCAGGGATCACACTGCAGGACGGGAAGTTATCTTCTTATTACCCCGGCGGTGAAAAAGAGCTGAAGGATACGTTTGTCCTTACCGACGAGATCGATGCATTTAAAGCCAGGTTTGATATTGAACCGGTTGAAGAAAAGCGGTATATCTCAACGGGCTTATTCGGTTATTTTACATGGAACACAGTACAGCACTTTGAAGATATTAAACTGGCGGCAACGGCGCCTGCAAATGAGGAGATCCCGGTTATGCAGTACCATGTTTACCGGTACATCATTGCTGTAGATCACTTTAAAAATGAAGTGACCCTCTTCAGGAACAATTTTAACGGGGAGGAGAACGGCGGCCTGGAAAAAATTGAATACCTGATCCAGAACAAAAACTTTCCTGAGTATAGCTTTAACACCGTTGGCGAAGAACATTCCAACCTCACGAACGAGGGGTTTATGGAGATTGTGGAGAAGATGAAGAAACATATTCTCCGCGGGGATGTCTTCCAGATCGTCCCTTCGCGTGCCTATAACCAGGGGTTTTCAGGGGATGAGTTCAACGTTTACCGTTGCCTGCGCTCCATCAATCCATCACCTTACCTGTTCTATTTTGATTATGGCAGCTTTAAACTGTTCGGCTCCTCGCCGGAGGCACAGATCACGATAAAAAATGGAGTGGCCAATATCTTTCCCATTGCCGGTACTTTTAAACGTACAGGAAATGATGAGGAAGATGCGGAGATCGCGAAACAACTGGAGCAGGACCCTAAGGAGAGTGCAGAACACGTAATGCTGGTAGATCTGGCCCGGAATGACCTTAGCCGACATTGTACTAACGTTGAAGTTAAATCGTTTAAAGAAGTACAATATTATTCACATTTAATCCATCTGGTATCAAAGGTGAGTGGTAAACTGCAAAAAGGTGTTTCGGCATTTAAAATTGTAGCAGATACTTATCCTGCCGGTACTTTAAGCGGAGCGCCAAAATATAAAGCAATGCAGCTGATTGATGAGTATGAAGGATTGGGCAGAAATTTTTACGCAGGAGCTATTGGCTACATGGGCTTTGGGGATGAGTTTAACCATGCCATCATGATCAGGACCTTTATGAGTAAAAATAACCAGCTTCATTACAGGGCCGGGGCCGGAATAGTGGCAGACTCAATTGCGGTAAATGAAATGAACGAAGTAAATAATAAGATCGCTGCCTTACGTAAAGCAGTAGAGATGGCTAAAGGAATTAATGTTATTTAAGAGATAAGAAGAAGATGAAAAAGATATTGGTTATCGACAATTACGATTCATTCACCTACAATTTGGTACATCTGATCAATGAACTTGGCGGCGAGGTAGAGGTATGGAGAAATGATAAATTTGCGATTGAGGATGTGGAACAGTTCGATAAGATCTTATTGTCTCCCGGACCGGGTATTCCTGAAGAAGCCGGCTTATTGCTGGAAGTGATCCGTACTTATGCCCCGCATAAAAGTATACTGGGAATTTGCCTCGGGCAGCAGGCCATCGCAGAAGCATTTGGAGGTTCCCTGCTGAACCTTGGGAAACCTATGCATGGCATAGCCACACCGGTGAGCGTAGTGGATGCAGAGGAAACGCTGTTTAAAGACTGCCCTGTTACCATCAACGTTGGCCGTTACCACTCCTGGGTGGTGAACCAGGATGACCTGCCTTCATGCCTTCAGGTTACCGCTACTGATGCTACCACCGAGATCATGGCATTGAAACACAAAACTTATGATGTACGCGGTGTACAGTTCCACCCCGAAAGTGTGCTGACCGAGTACGGTAAACAGATGATTAAAAATTGGCTGGAAAGTTAAACCCATATTTATTAGAGATGAACATTTTAGATAAAATCGTATTACGGAAAACAGAAGAGGTTGAACAGGCTAAACAACTGGTATCTATAAAAGAACTCGAAAACGGTGCTTATTTTAACAGGACACCTTATTCCCTCAGAGAGTTTATGCTGGCGGAAGACCGCAATGGAATTATTGCGGAATTTAAACGGCGCTCTCCGTCAAAAGGAATTATCAATGACCACTCCGGTGTAGTGGAGGTAACCAACGGTTATGCGGCAGCAGGGGCCTCTGCAATTTCTGTACTGACAGATATAGACTTTTTCGGCGGCCATCCGGATGACCTGCTGCAAGCCAGGGCGGCCAATACTGTTCCGCTGTTGCGGAAAGATTTTATGATCGATGAATACCAGATCCTGGAAGCAAAAGGCCTCGGCGCAGATATTATTCTGCTGATCGCTGCCATCCTGACACCCCAGCAGATAGACACCTTCGGTAAGCTGGCAAAAAGTTTAGGATTAAATGTACTGCTGGAAGTTCATAACCTGGAAGAGCTGCAACGCAGTATTAACCCCAATGTGGACGCAATAGGCATCAATAACCGGAACCTGACGGACTTTTCTGTAAACATTCAGACCTCGTTTGACCTGATAAAGGAGATTCCTGCAGAATTTCTGAAGGTTTCGGAAAGTGCGATCAGCGATCCGAAGATCATCAACCAGTTGAAAGCTGCCGGATTTAACGGATTTCTGATTGGTGAAAACTTTATGAAGACTTCTGATCCGGGTGCAGCGATGCGGAGTTTTACTGAGGAGATGATCTCGGTATAACTTTTGTATCTTTGTACTTTACATGGGAAAAGAGAAAACTTATGATACCGCGGTTAAACAGGAACGGGCAATCCTTGTAGGCGTGGTAAGACCCGGGGAGAAACCGGAAGAGACGAAAGAATACCTTGATGAACTGGCCTTTCTGGTAGATACGGCAGGAGGCCTTGTGGAGCATACCTTTACACAGAAAATGCTGAAGCCCGATCGGGGGACCTTTGTAGGCACAGGGAAACTGGATGAAATAAAAGCCTACGTTAAATCTGAAGAAATAGACATGGTTGTGTTTGATGACGAACTGTCACCCTCACAACTGCGCAATATAGAGCGTGAACTGGAAGTGAAGATCCTGGACAGAAGTAACCTGATCCTTGATATTTTTGCGGGAAGGGCACAAACTGCACAGGCTAAAACGCAGGTAGAACTTGCACAGCTGCAATACCTGCTGCCGCGCCTTACCCGTTTATGGACTCACTTAGAGCGCCAGAAGGGTGGTATTGGTATGCGTGGACCGGGTGAAACGCAGATTGAGAGTGACAGGAGGATGATCCTTGAAAAGATCTCCCTGCTCAAAGGGCGGTTGAAGCTGATTGACAAGCAAAACGAAACACAACGCAAGAACAGGGCTGCACTGATCAGAGTAGCCCTTGTTGGGTATACCAACGTAGGGAAATCTACGATCATGAATATGATCTCCAAATCTGAAGTATTTGCAGAAAATAAATTGTTTGCAACGCTGGATACAACGGTAAGAAAAGTGGTGATTGAAAACCTCCCGTTCTTGCTGTCAGATACCGTTGGGTTTATCCGCAAGCTGCCCCATCACCTGGTAGAATGTTTTAAATCTACGCTTGATGAGGTGAGAGAGGCCGATATCCTGATCCATGTGGTTGACGTTTCTCATACCAGTTTTGAGGACCAGATCAATGTAGTGAATGAAACCCTTAAAGATCTGGGCGCAAGAGATAAAGATACCATCATGGTTTTCAATAAGATTGATGCTTATATAAGTCCGGAGGCCGAAGAGCTGAACGAAGGGGAGAAGGCTACCTTAACACTTGACGAATTTAAAAAAAGCTGGATGGCGCAGCACAATGCACCGGCATTATTTATTTCAGCGCTGCATAAGGAAAACCTGGAAGAGTTCAAGCAGCTTTTATACGATAAGATAGTAGCTTTACATGTAGAGCGTTATCCTTATGACAAATTATTATACTAAATACTAACATCTAAAATCATGGAAAGTAAACGTCAACAGAAATTTGCTGGTGTACTGCAAGAGGAATTAGCGACAATATTTCAGAGAGAAGGGGCAGAGTACTTACCGAATACACTGGTTACAATTACAAAAGTTCGTGTATCTCCGGATTTGGCTGTAGCAAAAGTATATTTAAGCTTTTTAAGCACAAACAACACAAGTTTATCTATCGCTACCGTGAATTCTCATGCAAGCGAGATCAGGTATAAACTGGGTACGCGTATCCGTCACCAGGCAAGGGTAGTGCCTTCGCTTACTTTTTTCCTGGATGATACCAATACTTATGTAGAGCATATGGATAAGATCTTTGATAAGATCTCCAGGGAGCGTAAAGAACAAGGTGACGAAGAAGAGACTGAGGGGTAAATCCCAACATTGCCCGCGATAGAAGAGCTGAAAGCATAGAACTAAAGAAATGCGTTTAGCTGTAGCAGGATGGTGGATTTTAACCTGATAATTTAGTAAATTAGAAAGATGAACAAGATCCTTACCCTATTCCTTCTTTTCCTGGGCTGCTGTGTAAAGGCGCAGCAGCCTGTCCTTACAGGGGGAATGGATAGCTTTATCAGCCAAAACATCATTTATCCTGCATATTCCTATCAGAATTGTGTACAGGGAATTATCCGCATTAGCTTTAAGCTCAATAAACAGGGAGAAGTATATTCATCCAAAGTGAGCAGCGGGCCGGGGATAGACCTGGACCAGGAGGCACTGAGGCTCATCCGGATGAGCAGCGGTAAATGGAAAGTACCTGCAGATTACGATACCACCTATGTGCTTGTGGCACCAGTCAATTTCAGGTTATCCAGTGAAGACTGTAACCGGGTGACCCAGCAGGATATGAATAAAGCCATTGCAGTGTACAAGGCCAATCAGGGCTTGACAGATGCTATTACAAATTTCTATCGTAACAAGGCGCAGGGCAAATACAATGAAGCGGAAGAGAAAAAAGTTATTGCTTTAAAAACGGAGCTGGGTTATGACGATGATTTCCTGAATAAAAAGATTGAGGAAGGGCAGAAAAAGCTAAAGCAGAAGGACAGGCAGGGAGCCTGTGAGGATTTTCTTTTTGTAAAGTATATGGGTTCCGCTCTGGCGGACGATCTTTTAGACAAGTACTGCAGGTAAATTACATGGCCTGCGCTATGCCCCAACCACCGGGGAGTTGCTTTTCCAGAGACTGTTCATCTCGTCAGTGTTCATGTCATCAGGCTTAACGATAACAGAAATGGCTGCCGGCAATAAGCGTGCATCAATCTGGTTAACTTTTCCCATATATTCCCCGTCCACCTGAAAATGGGCCTTATGACGCGCCTTGATCCTCAGCTTTTTGGTATGAAAAAGTTCAATTTTCTCCGGATTGAAAGGAAGACGCGTAAAGCGGATCTTAAGTATTTCAAGGAAGGAATACTTTTTCACCAGGATCACCTCAAACATATCATCATCCAGCTTGCCTTCAGGGTTGATCTTTACGCCGGTGCCATACATCGTTGCATTTGCAATCACCACCATTGCTGCTTCTGAAGAGATTGTCTCCTCGCCCATATTCATCTCTACTTCCATTTTATGATGGCTCCAAAGGGCCTTCCAGGTGGCCTTTGCATAACCCAGCATTCCGCGCTGCGCCAGGTCATCAAACTTCTTGACGATATAAGCATTGAACCCTATGTCTGACAAATGGATGCAGAGCTCTCCATTTACATCTACCGCGTGGATCTCTTTAGGCTCGCCGGTTATGGTGAGCTGCAGGGCTTCCTGAATGATCGCCGGGATGCCCAGTTCCTTAGCCATTCCATTAGCGGAGCCCGCAGGAATGATTCCTATGGGGATCTTTGTGCCCTGGAGGCATTCGGCAACGAGTTTCAGTGTCCCGTCCCCGCCAACGGCAACTACCCGGTCGGGATCGGCGTCGCTGATCGCAGCTTTGATCTGGTCCAGGTTACAGTCCTTCTGTAATTCATAGATCCCGAAAGTATGCGGGCCGGAACTGAAGAAATCTGTGATCACTGCATTGAAATCCGTATCATCGCTCCCCGAACCCGGATTCACTATAAAGAGTAATTTTATTCCTTTTTCTTCAGCTGTCATTCCTGTCGTTTAATACCAAACAACTTCTTCTATGCTCTGTTTGAATTATAATGAATAATTCTTTCAGCGTTAAAATATATCGCGGCTACGGGCATACCAATAACCTGGTGGTTTATGGGCATGCCTTTAAATACCGGGCTAAAAGCACACAGAATTTTAGTGATAACCTCTTTGTAAACATCCGCTACCTGTTCCGGTTATTCCTGCTCAAGCCTTATCCATGGGCCAAAGTGAACCTGATCTTTAATGACCAGGTCATCAGCCAGACCACGGAGTATGATGGTTTTTTTAAGTTTGAATGGAAGGCTGCACAAAACGTTAGCGCAGGCTGGCATCAGGTAAAGGTAGAGCTGACCGACGATGCCGGCAATGTACTGGCTGTAAATACGGGAGAGGTGTATATACCCCATATCACACAGTACGCATTTATCTCTGATATTGATGATACGGTCATGGTGTCCCATTCTGCAACCATTGGCAGGCGGTTAAGAGAATTGTTCATTAAGAACCCGCGTACCCGGAAAACTTTCCCGGATGTGGCCAGGCATTATAACTTTTTATCCCTGTCCCATACCGATGCCGCGCACCCTAATCCATTTTTCTATGTGTCCAGCAGTGAATGGAACCTGTATGACTATCTTGTGGAAACCTTCAGTTATAATAAACTGCCCGAAGGGGCATTCCTGCTGAACCAGATCAAGCGCTGGAAGAACCTGATCAGGACCGGTAAAACTGGTCATGAAGGTAAGCTCATCCGGGTGATGCGTATCCTTGATGTTTTTCCCAATCAGAAGTTTGTCTTTTTTGGTGACAACTCCCAGCAGGACCCTGATATCTATTCGGCCATTGCCATTAAATACCCGAAAAACATAGAAGCGATTTATATCAGGAACATCAGGCCTGAACGGGCAGCCCATACCCGGCAGGTACTGGATCAGGTGGAACAGCAGCAGATCCATACCTGCCTGTTTTCTGACAGCCAGGAGGCAATTGACCATTCGGTGAAGATCGGACTGATCAGGCTTTAATCTGCTGATGGTTGTAAGCGGCAGGGATGCCCGGCATCAAATAAAGTCCAGGGTATTGAAACGTTTGTTGAGTACCTGCCCGTTGTTCACGTCGAGCCATTTGTCCAGTATCGTCCCGTATACTTCGCGGAAATCTACCTGGTACTTCAGGTCGCCGTTTTCCAGATCGCCCAGGTTTGGGGCTGTATTATAGATGCCCTGTTTTTTGAGCCTTCCGCCAAACAGGAACATATTGTTGGCCGTACCGTGGTCTGTTCCGTTACTGGCGTTTTGCGCTACACGCCTGCCAAATTCAGAGAAGGTGATCACGAGCGTATCTTCGAGTTTATTGTTCTGATGCAGGTCTTTTACAAAGGCGTTCATCCCTTCGGCGTATTGCTGTAGGAGCCTTCCCTGCTGGGCATTTTGATTGACATGGGTGTCAAAACCACTCAGTGATACGTAATAAACCCTTGTTTTTAGTCCGGAGCAGATAAATTTAGATACTGTTTTCAGCTGGTTGGAAAATGCTGTTGTGGGGTAGCTGTAATTGGGCTGGTATATTTTTGAGGTATTCTGAATGTAGTTTGCAGAAGATGAGGTCTCTATCATTGTTTTGTAGAGGTAACCGAGGTTATCTTCGTCCAGGTGTTCTTTATCGCCATTGATCATTTCCCTGAAAAAAGGTTCGTTGGTATTCCTGAAAAGGGCTGCAGGATCTTTCAGGGCGATACCCTTTTTGCTGCTGCCTTTCATGGCCAGGGATAGACTGTCATCTACCTCAATAGCGGTATAGGGCGAATTGCAGGTAGCGCAGTTGGAGTCGAGATAACGGCCTATCCAACCCGTAGAAAGGTATTGGTTGGCGTCACTTGCGGTTTGCCAGATGTCCATGGAGCGGAAATGGGAGCGGTCTGGGTTGGGGTATCCCACATCGTTAATGATTGACATCCATCCCTGGTCATACAATTCCCTCAGGCAATTCAGATTAGGGTTCAGCCCCTGCATGTCATCCAGTTTGATCACCTCGTCAGGTTTGATGGCAATGTTTTTTCGCATTTGATAATAGATGTCATTTCCAAAAGGCACCACCGTATTGAGGCCGTCATTGCCACCTGAAAGCTGTACCACTACCAGGTTTTTGTACAGGCTCAGTTCATCAAGCGCCAATGCCTCGAATGGTTTCATGAAAGCAGGGACGAACACTGTACCTGCTGCCGCAAAGGCTGCATTTCTTAAAAAATCTCTTCTTCTCATCGTGTTTAAGCTTTAGGAGGGCGTTAGTTTAACACAACTGATATTCCGGCATGCTCGTTACTGCAATCGCCGTATTTTTTAAATTCACGTTATGGTTCACCAGGTCGCTGATCTTTGTACCTACGGCAGGCTGTAAAAGGAAAGAAGCCAGTTCGGCCTGTTTCATGTCTTTTGGCAGATCTGCCAGGAACCTGTCCCAGTCTGCTTTTGCATTGATATAAGATTTGACGGGCCTTGGCCTGGGTTTCCTGTTGAGTGCGATCACGGCTTCATCTTCGGGGTCTGCCTTGCCATTAAAATCAAGTATGCCGTCATTTAAGACCAGCGAAGGGATTTTCATGCGCAGCATTAAGGAAGAGCTGTCTATCCAGTTTTTGCCTCCGGGCCAGCCGGCAACATTTGGTGGATTGAACAGGTATTGCCCTAAACTGGTTTGCAGCTGGATCAGGATCTGCGGTTTGTTATAGGTGACGTAAAACTCCCGGCTCATATTGACCAGGAACTCCACGGGCGACTTGATCTTGTTGCCTGTATTCTCCTTTGCATAAAACCAGTCCGCCGTGAATAATTTTTTCATTACTGCAGAAATATCATATTTCTGCGCATAAAAATACGCTGCAAGCTCTTGCACATGGTTTTCATCCGGTGTATCATTCACAAAGAAGATGTAGAGCTTGCGGCAAATGAAGGTGGCAGTTTCCGGTTTTGCCAGGATCATGTCTATGATGGCTTCGCCATCGAACAGGCCGGTTTGCCCGAAAAAGGTTTTTTCTTTTTCATCATGTACCTTTGGGTTGAATTCAAACTCACCGTTTTTATTATAGGCCCAGCCTGTGAATGACCGTGCAGCTTCCCTGATGTCTGTTTCTGTGTAATTGCCGCGGCCAAGGGTAAAGAGCTCCATAAGTTCCCTGGCAAAGTTTTCATTGGGGCGGCCCTTCCTGTTTTGCTGGTTGTTCAGGTAATCCAGCATGGCGGGGGATTTGGAAACTTCCAGCAGCAGCGTTTTAAAGCTGCCTAATGCATTTTTTCTTTGAATGTTATTTAGTTCCTGTGCGTAGTAGGGCAGGTTGGCACGACAGGCGAAATGACCGTGCCAGAAGAGCGTCATCTTCTCCCGCAACGGATGATCTGTGGCCATCATCTGTTGTATCCAGGCAATATTGAGGTCGCGGCTCTTCTCATTGCGTGCTTTAGTGATCTCTTCCCGCTGCTGTTTTTCTTCAGGTGTTTGTTCTTTTTTTGTGCCCAGGCTGGCCAGCAAAGCCTGTTGTGCAATAAATTCATCCCTGGTCACGGTATGGAGGTCTGTGATGGGTTTCTCAGGATTGAGCAGGGCATCGGTCACTTTGCTGAGCCTTTTCTTGCTGAACTGGTGCAGGTCAGGATAGGCAATTCCAAAGCCTGCCCTGTTATAAAGATGTTTTATATTGAGAAAATTGTCTTTCCTGTCCATAATAATTGTCTTATACACTGTTACTATGACTCTTGTTAGTAGTATAAGTTTAAATCCTTTACTTTTGTTTATGATATTCCGGCTGACTGATGAACTGATTTTTCCTGATCCCTCCTTAGCTGAGCCTGATGGCCTGCTTGCAATTGGGGGCGATCTCAGCGGGGAAAGGCTGGTGCTGTCTTACCAGAACGGGATCTTTCCATGGTTCAGCGAGGGCGATCCGATCTGCTGGTATGCACCCCATGAACGCTGTGTGATTTTCCCCGACCATGTTAAAGTTAGCAAAAGTATGCGAAAGATCCTTGCCGATGGTATTTTCACGGTAACGATGGACCAGGCCTTTACTGATGTGATTGCCAATTGTGCACAGGCACCAAGGAAAGGACAGGACGGTACCTGGATCACTACGGCCATGCAGGATGCCTATATCAACCTTCATGAAAAAGGCTGGGCGCACAGCGTGGAGGTATGGCATGATGGAAATCTGGCCGGGGGATTATACGGGCTGGAAATCAATGGTGTGTTCTGTGGGGAGAGCATGTTCAGCCTGATGAGCAATGCGTCTAAAACTGCATTGATATGGCTTTGCCGTAATCCTGCATACAGGCTGATCGACTGTCAGCTGCCTAATGACCACCTGATGAGCCTGGGTGCTGAGATGATCCCGCAGGAAGGTTATCTTTCCATTTTAGCGGGCTGAGTGCTGAAGCAGTTCCGGCAGGAGCAGGCCTTTTTCTAATTCAGGATTTCCCTGATATCTTCTTTGCTCAGGGATTTGAAGAAGCTTTCTTCGGTAGTGATCAGTGAACTTGCCAGTCGTTTTTTGCGGTTCTGCAATGCCAGGATCTTTTCCTCGACCGTATCTTTGGCGATGAACTTATAGATAAAGACTTTTTTCTCCTGCCCGATGCGGTGCGACCGGTCGATGGCCTGTTGTTCTACCGCAGGGTTCCACCATGGATCCAGGATGAACACATAATCTGCCTGCGTTAGGTTTAAACCTACGCCACCGGCTTTAATGGAGATCAGGAAAACTTTCAGCTCCGTATTTTCCTGGAACTCGGCTACGATCTCACCGCGGTTCTTGGTAGACCCGTCCAGGTAAGCGAAAGGGATCTCCTCGGTTTCGAGGTGGCTTTTAAAGATTTGCAGGTGTTTAACGAACTGTGAAAATATCAGTACTTTATGCCCGCCCTTCAGTACATTGTCCAGGGTGTGGATTACGTTCTCAAATTTACCGGAGTCAGAGCTGTAATTCTCGTCGATCATTTTCGGGTGGTTTGCCAGTTGTCGCAAAGCAGTTAGTCCCTGCAGCAGCTGCACCTGTTTTTTTGCATAAGTGCCGTCGTCCATGCTGCTCAGAAGGTCATTCCGGTAGGCAGATTTGGTTTTCTCATAATAGGCCGCCTGGTCTTCGCTCATATCGCAATAGAAGATCTGTTCGGTTTTCGCCGGAAGTTCTTCTGCTACCTGCTCTTTGGTCCTCCTTAGTACAAAAGGTTTGATGATTGCCTGTAGTTTCTTGGCTTTGTCCTCATCTTTTCTTTTTTCAATAGCCTGTACATATTCTTCATTGAAGAAGGCCTGTGTGCCCAGTAAGCCGGGGTTGAGGAAGGTGAGCTGTGTCCATAAGTCGGCCACAGAATTCTCTACGGGTGTACCGCTGAGCACCAGTTTATGCCTCGATTTGAGTAAACGGACGGCTTTAAAGGATTTCGAAGAAGGGTTTTTGATATTCTGGCTCTCATCCAGGATAATGTAATTGAAATAAAAATCCTGGATTTCATTCACATCAACCCTGGTAATGCCATAGGTGGTGATCACAATATCGTATTTAATGAACTGGCTTACGTCCTTATTCCTGTTGCTGCCGGTATGGGCAAGGATCTTCAGTTTTGGCGTGAATTTTTTTGCTTCGTTCAGCCAGTTATAGATCAGTGAAGTAGGCATAATGATCAGCGAGGTGCTGTGGGTATCATTGGATTCATCTTCCTCCTTGAGCTTCTGCAGCATGGCTAGTGTCTGGATGGTTTTACCCAAACCCATGTCGTCCGCCAGGCAGCCCCCAAAGTTATACTCGCGTAAGAAGCTGAACCAGTTATAACCTGCTTTCTGGTAACTTCTGAGTTCACCTTTAAAATGAACGGGCATCTGGGTATCGGCAATATTCTCAAAATCATTCAGCTTCTGCAGTTTACGCTGAAGTGTAACGTTGGCAATACCATCGCCGGCGAGGTCATTGATCAGCCCGATATGGTGTTTCTTTAGTTTCAGGGCTTTTCCGCCATCTGAGAGACTGAAGAGGCTTCCGTACTGGGAGAACCATTTTTCGGGAATAATGGCAATAGTGCCATCCGGTAAAGAGAACTCTCTTTTTTTATGAAGGATATGCTGCTTTAATGAGATGAAGGGGACGGGATGGACCCCAAAATAAACGATGGCATTGATATCAAACCAGTCGTTATCTTCCCTGATCTCAAAATCGATCTTGCTGGATGCAAACAGGAACTTTTTATTCCCGGTAGACTGTTCGATCTGGTATCCTTTCTCTTTGAGCTGCTCGATATGTTCATTCACCCAGTTGAGCAGGCCATAAGATTGGTGTTCTCCCTCGGTTACGGTATTGAGTTCCAGGTTATAAAAAAGCGGGCTTACTTTTTTCAGTCCCATTTTGATGAGCTCATTGTATTTCTGTTTCTCCCAGGCGGTATCCCTTTTGACCCTTGTGAAGAGGTAGTTATTATCCTGTTTGGTTACATGTACGGTAATTTTTTTCTCATTACCCAGTGCGAAGATGTGGTCTCCGTAATTGAAGTATAACTGTAGCTGTGAGATCCCGCCTTCCACATAGATCACTTTGATAATAGCAGAGGGGGTATGCTGTTCGGTTTTGATTTCAAAACCCTCTGCATAGACATGATATTTTTCAATTAAGGGGGCAACAAATTTGTCGAAATATGTTTCTTCTTTTGCCGTAGGGATAGAGATATACCGTTTATTGAGAAAGGGGACCAGCTTTTTGCCTTCTATATCCTGTTCAAAAAAGTAGAGAATGTCGTTCAGTAACAGCCATGCGGGCTGGTTGCTGACGATCTGTGCCTCTTTAAACATAAAATCAATCCGCAGTCCCTCGTATTTGATGGTGGGGAAATAACGGGTTTCTTCTTCGTTTCTCCTGAAATGGAAGAGGATGGTAGCGGGTTCTGATGCCAGCTCAATTTTGCGCTCTGCGGGCCATCCGTCTTTATCCATCAGGTAGAGATCGTCCTTGTCCTTTAAGATTTCGAGAACCTCTGCCAGTTTTTTCTCAATCCTGGGGCGTACCGACTCATAGAAGCGGTCGTCATAAAACTTACTGAAAAACTCAAATGGCCTGATCGCTTTTTTATGGAACTTTTTGATCACATGGTCCTGTTCTGTTTCGTCGAGGATTTTGATGATTTTCAGGTCTGACTCAGAGAGATGCCTGGTGAATTCCTTCGCAGTATGACTAAATAGCCGCTGATAAGTCAGGGAAAAATCGCCCTGTGGATTGAGTTGAACAATATGTGGTTCAATCAAATAACCCAGGTATTCATGTTTGCACAATGAATAAACGATTTTGCAGGGTTTAGAGCTATCTACGCGTAACATGAGCTAATTAATTAAAAAAGGAAGGAGTTTAAGCTTATTAAATCTCTAAACATACGTCAAATTTGAATTGCTGTCAAATGGAATGGAAATAAAGATGATTTTTTAGTTCCTGTTTGTCGAAAATGAAGGGGAGTTGGTCGGATTTTATGGCCCTGTGGTATAATACACCAAATATTTTGCAACGTTCAATAGGAGTTTGCGTCTTAATTGTAAACTATTTAAAAACAACGGTTTATAAAGAACCTTAAAAACTTAAAAATATGAAAACGTTAAAAACATTACTCGCATCAGCATTAACAGCAATCGTTTTATCTGCAACAGTATTCGCCTCTGCTGCTGCAGCAAGGGGAACAATGATTGAGATCAGGTCTGCCAATCCCGACATTAAAAAAGTTGTGGTTAGAGGTAACCTGAGAGTATTCATCGTTCAGGGAAATAATGAATGGATCTCAATGGATGAAGAAGATCAGCCACTGGTATCTATTAAACAAATAGGGAACACACTGACGATTGGCACAACAGAGAAAAAACCGGTAACAGTAACCGTTTACGTTAAAGACATATACCGTATAGACGCGGCCGACAATTCAATGGTAAAAACTGTTGGAAAGTTCAATCTGAAATTCCTTCAGGTAATGCTGAAAGATAATGCCACTGCACGGATCAAAGCCAATACACATAGCATCTACACCGTGATCAATGACCGTGCAGACCTGGAGCTGCTGGGCACAACGGAAAAACATATTATCAGGTCAAATGGTATCGCAACAATGAACACCGAAAAATTCGCTGCCCTGGTAACCAACCATGAGCAGGCTGAAATTGAAACTGCAATGAACCTGGATTCAACCGGCAGGAGACAGGTAACTAAAGTTGCTTTGAAATAAATAGCTGCTTACCGTAAGCCCGGTTAAGCTTCAAAGGATGCTCCGGCCTGGTTGAAATTCAAAATGCATTACCTGCATGATGGAGAAAATGGAAAGGGAAGTTCTGGCTTCGCTGAAAAAAAGGTAATGTTAGTTCAATGCTGCCTGCCGCTGAAGGGCGCCAGAGAAGGCATTGAACTAACATTACCTTTTTTTTGGAGTCCATCCACGGGATTGTCTATAGCAGGGTGGCCGGCAATCCTTCATAGCAGGACGGCTTGGCAATCTTCCGCGGTGGTTGAGCAACCTGCCATGAAAAGTGGGTTAAGCGTTTTGTTTAGGAGATGCCCTTACATAAACTGTTAAAAAAAGAGATATACTGTATCGGGGCCTTCTCTGCTGCGCTTCAGCAGCAGGCAGCCCCGATACAGTATATCTCTTTTTCAATTTGAAGGGCTTTCACTAAAAATCAGCCCTGGAGATCAAATCCGACGAGTTTTCACTAAGAATTACCGGCTTGCAGAGATCAATTTTGGGGATCCTTAAGAATTAACGCTGCTAAAGATCAAATTTGATCCCCTGTGCCAGAGGCAGCGTATCCGCATAGTTGATCGTATTCGTTTGCCGGCGCATATATCCTTTCCAGGCATCCGAACCACTCTCCCTGCCGCCGCCGGTTTCTTTCTCTCCCCCAAAAGCGCCGCCTATTTCCGCTCCGGATGTACCGATGTTCACATTGGCAATGCCACAGTCTGATCCTGCTGCTGAAAGAAACAGTTCCGCTTCCCTCAGGTTCAGGGTCATGATAGCTGAAGACAGGCCCTGCGGAACATCATTTTGCAGTTTTATGGCTTCATCCAGTGTTTTATACCTGATCAGGTACAGGATGGGGGCAAATGTTTCTTCCTGTACAATTTTATAGTGATTTTCCACTTCGGCCAGGCAGGGTTTAACGTAACATCCGGAAGTGTACCCTTCGCCGCTGAGGGTGCCGCCTTCTACAACGAAAATTGCCCCTTCGGCTTTGCCTTTTTCAATGGCTTTGGTATACATTGCTACGGCCTGCTGATCGATCAGCGGGCCCACGTGGTTATGCTGGTCTAATGGATTCCCGATTCTCAGTTGCCCGTATGCCTTTACAAGCCTGTTTTTAAAGTCCTCGTAGATATCTTCATGGATGATCAGCCTTCTGGTTGATGTACAGCGTTGTCCTGCGGTACCCACGGCGCCAAAAACGGCCCCAATGACAGACATGTCCAGATCTGCTTCCCTGGAGATGATAATGGCGTTGTTACCGCCCAGTTCCAGGATGCTTTTCCCGAAGCGGGATGCTACTGCTGTGGAAACGATCCTGCCTACGCGTGTAGAACCGGTAAAAGATACCAGGGGGATGCGTTTGTCATTGCTCATCAGGTTGCCGGCAAATTCCTCGCTGATCAGCAGGGAACTGATCCCTTCAGGCATTTCATTATTCTTTAACACCGCGGCCAGGATCTGCTGGCAGGCGATGGCGCAAAGTGCTGTTTTGGAGGATGGCTTCCAGATGCAGACATTGCCGCAAACCAGTGCCAGTGCGGCATTCCAGCTCCATACTGCCACAGGGAAATTAAATGCTGAAATGATGCCCACAATTCCAAGGGGATGCCACTGTTCGTACATCCGGTGATGAGGCCTTTCGGAGTGCATGGTCAGGCCATACAACTGCCGGGAGAGGCCAACTGCAAAATCACAGATATCGATCATTTCCTGTACTTCTCCCAGTCCCTCCTGCAGGCTTTTGCCCATTTCATAGGATACCAGGGTCCCGAGATCCTGTTTATGATGGCGCAGGGCATCACCCAACTGGCGTACAATATCGCCCCTCTTTGGCGCCGGTATGCCACGCCAGAAGCCGAACGCTGTTTGTGCCCGGGTAATGACTGTATTGTAATCTTCCTGGTCTGCCAGCTGCACGGTGGCTATCTTCCGGCCGTCCGCTGGAGAGTAGCTGCCGAGTGTTCCTAAACTGCCTGTACCTCCCCAGGTACTGCCTGTACTGAAGGCCTGGCTGACCTCCGGAATGCCCAGGTTTTTTAAAACGGAATTGATATCAGTTTGCATAACTCATGGATATTGATTTATACAAATCAACAAAAAAAAACGGGAAAGGATGAAAAGCCGGGGCCCCATTTCCTGACCTGAATTTTACCGTAATTACAATAAAGTTGCGTTCCTTTGTAGTTAATTCTGGAAAAGATCCCAACAGCAAGAAAAAGATGCTGACAAACGCCAGTCAGCCAATCCTAGTTAAAATTAATATTATCAGCGATTTACAGACCAATATGTTTGAATGTTGAAAATTATTTCGGCTAGATGCTACACAATACTGTAAACTTATACTGTATTTTAGAAAAAGGGAGATGTTCTTTAATTATTAAATACAATGGAAGAGGAATTTTACTTTGATTTTAGTGATGATGCGCAGCGTTCGGTAGAACGTTATGAAGAGATGTTAAGGAATCAGGATCAGTATTTTTTTGATGCCCAGGCTTTCGAAAATATCATCGACTATTATATAGAAAAGAGCGATCCTGTAAAGGCACTCCAGGTGATAGAATATGCCCTGAACCAGCATCCTTATGCTGCAGTATTTTTAATTAAACAGGCACAGTTATTTTTTATTACGGACCAGATAGACCGTGCATTCTTCTCCCTGCAAAAGGCAGAGATGCTCGAAGCATCGGAAGCGGAGATCTATGTGCTGCGCGGAAACATCTACAATAGCCTGGAGCGTTATTCCGAGGCATTGGATAATTTCCAGATCGCACTTACATTTGCAGAAACTACGGATGAGATATTGCTGCAGATTGCTTATGTATATCAGAACATGCTTGATTATGAAAGTGCCATCAAGTATATCAAGCAGAGCCTTGAACAGGATATGGAGAACAAAGACGGCTTGTATGAGCTGGCATTCTGTTACGATATCCTGGATAAGCAGGAAGAAAGCATCCAGTTTTACCAGGAATATATTGACAATGATCCCTATTCTTATGCGGCATGGTACAACCTTGCCAATTCATACCATAAGCTTGACCTGTTTGAAAAAGCGATCGATGCCTATGATTATGCGATCCTGATCAAAGACAATTTTGCATCGGCTTATTATAATAAAGGCAATGCACTTGTGCAGCTGGACCGTTATGCGGAAGCCATCGAGGTATATAAACAAACCTGGGAATATGAGCAGCCCAACGCAGATACCTATTGTGCAATAGGAGAGTGTTACGAAAAGCTGGAACGTATGGACGAGGCGCGTGCCTACTACAAGAAATCTGTAAAGATGGATGGTAAGCTTGCTGATGCCTGGTTTGGGATAGGTGTTACACTGAACTTTGAGGAGCGTTATTTTGAATCGCTGCATTTCTATAAAAAGGCAATAGAGCTGGATGACGAAAATCCTGATTTCTGGTTTGCGATGGCCGATGCCTATTATAAACTCGGGCAGATTGAACAGTCTGTTGAAGCCTATTACAAGGTATTGGAATATAATCCGCTGGATATAGAAGCATGGCTTGATTTCTCCACGGTTTTGTATGAGCAGGGAAGACTGCTGGAAGCTTCGGAAACGATTGCTGACGGGATAAAAAACAACCCTGACGCTGCGGAGCTTTATTACAGGATGGTAGCTTACCTGTTTGCACTGGGACAGAATAACGATGCCATTGTTTACCTTGAGACAGCATTGGTGACCGACCCGGATAAACATTATATCCTGTTTGAATACCTTCCCCAGTTACAGGATAACAGGGCCATCATTGAAGTGATCAATAAATATATTAAATAAAGGTTTTATTTGTAAACGGTTCATTGTGATGTGTTTAGTGGCTATAAAAACTGCAAAAAGCCCGCTTTGACGTTACAACAAAAAGGTGACGAAAATCCAAATATATTCTAATGAACAGTCTTGATTTTTTTTATCACCTTTGCAGCAGATATGAATTACCCATTAAATAATATTCCGGAACGTCCGGTTAAACCACGCCAGAGCGGCATTACCATGGTAATGGACAAAGGCCTTAGTTTAAGACAGACAGAAGACTTTATAGATGTTGCAGGCATACATTCAGACATTGTTAAATTAGGTTGGGCAACATCGTTTGTTACGCCAAAACTGAAAGAGAAACTCGATATCTATCGTAGTGCAGGTATCCCTACTTACTTTGGAGGGACATTATTTGAAGCTTTTATCATCCGTAACCAGTTTGAGGATTATATCCGTGTACTGGAACAATACGGAATGGAATATGCGGAGGTTTCAGATGGCTCTATAGAGATTGAGCACGATCTGAAATGTGAATATATCCATAAGCTGGCCAAACATGTCACCGTAATTTCAGAAGTGGGATCTAAAGATGCCACCAAGATTTTTGCTCCTTATAAATGGATCAAACTCATGAACGCCGAAATTGAAGCGGGTGCATGGAAGGTGATTGCAGAGGCGAGGGAAGGTGGAAATGTAGGAATCTACCGCGGTTCAGGAGAAGTGCGTGAAGGGCTGGTAGATGAGATCCTTACCCAGATCCCTCAGGAAACCATTATATGGGAAGCTCCGCAGAAAGAACAGCAGGTATGGTTTATTAAACTGATCGGCAGCAATGTCAACCTGGGTAATATCGCTCCGGCAGAAGTTATTCCATTGGAAACTATTCGTCTGGGCCTTCGCGGAGATACATTCGATTACTTTCTTAATTTAGGTAAGTAAGCCTATTCAGCTCAATACCCTATGAGAACATTTGGCCTGATTGGTTTTCCGCTAGCACACTCCTTTTCAAAGAAATACTTTACTGATCAGTTTGAAAGGGATGGAACAACAGATTGTAAATATGAGCTGTTCCCTATGGAAGATATTTCTTCCATTCTTCCGCTGATTGCCGGCCAGGAAGACCTGGAGGGACTAAATGTGACCATTCCTCATAAAGTTAATGTATTACCTTTTCTGCAGGAGCTGGATGATGCAGCCAGGCAGATTGGCGCCGTAAACTGTATCTCCATCAGCAGACAGGGTAACGATACCCTGCTCAAAGGATATAACACGGATGCCTTCGGCTTTGAAGAATCCTTAAAGCCTTATTTAAAAGAACACCATACCAAAGCGCTGATCCTCGGTGACGGGGGAGCGGCCAAGGCCGTGCGTTATGTGCTTGGCAAACTGAATATCCATTACCTCACTGTAGTAAGAACGGCAGTTCCGGATGCAGTTGTGTACGGAGACCTGAATGAAGACATTCTCGGCAGCCATCAGCTGATCATCAATACTACACCTTTGGGAACCTTTCCGAAGGTTGAAAATGCGCCTGACCTGCCATACCATTTGCTGACGGCGCAGCACCTCGCATACGATCTCGTTTACAATCCTGAAGAGACCGAATTTCTGCGCAGGGCCCGAGCCCGGGGAGCTGCTATAAAGAATGGCCTGGAAATGCTCCATCTGCAGGCTGACCGCTCATGGATGATCTGGAACGGCTTAGCATAGAGATGATGAGGAACCTCCTGCTGTTTGGTGCTTTTATTATGTTATGCTGCAGCGCAGCATGTAACAATGAGAGTTACGTACCAAAACCAAGAGGGTATTTCCACATCAAATTTCCTAAAAAGGAATACCTGAGCTACGATGCAGGATGTCCTTTTTCTTTTGAATATCCCAAATACGCAAGGATAGAGCCCGACCGGGAACGGGATGCGGGAACTTGCTGGAACAATCTCAGTTTCCCTCAGTTTAATGCCCGCCTGCACCTCACTTATTATGATGTTTCCTCTGCAAAAGAGTACTATAGCCTTGTGGAAGATGCGAGAACGCTGGCCTTTAAACATACCGTTAAGGCAAATGCTATTGACCAGAAGCTGATCAATTTTCCGGAAAGAAAGGTTTATGGCATTTATTATGCGATAGAGGGTAATACCGCCTCCTCGGTGCAGTTCTTTTTAACAGACAGTGCCAAACACTATTTCAGGGGGGCACTATATTTTAATGAACGCCCGCAATATGATTCCATTGCACCGGTTGTGAGTTTTATAAAGAAGGATATTGAGCGCATGATTGATACCTTTAAGTGGAAAAAATAAATTTTATTCGAATGATCACCATCCAGCAGTTTACTTTTAATCCTTACCAGGAGAACACCTATGTTTTGTACGATGAAACAGGAGAATGTGTAATTATTGATCCGGGGATGTATGATGCCTCCGAACAGAATACCCTGGTCAGGTGGATCAAAGAAACCGGGCTGAAACCGGTGTTGCTGCTCAATACCCATTGCCATATTGACCATGTTTTCGGGAACAAATTTGTTTTTGACAACTGGGGCCTGAAGCCACGGTTCCACAAGGGGGAGCTTCCTGTGCTTTATGCCATTCCAGGATATGCACCGCAGATGGGCATGCATTATGAACTGTCACCTGAACCGGAAGTATTCCTGGAGGAAACAGGAACGGTGATTTTTGGTAACAGTGAGCTGGAGCTGATCTTTGCTCCGGGGCACTCTCCGGCACATTTATGTTTCTATGCCAGGGAAGATAATTTCCTGATCGGCGGTGATGTATTGTTTTATTCCAGCATTGGGCGGACAGACCTGCCTGGCGGGAATCATCAGCAGCTCCTGGACAATATCAGGGAGAAACTTTTTGTCCTTCCTGACGGCGTTGAGGTTTATCCGGGGCACGGCCAGATCACCAATATCGGGTATGAGAAGCAAAACAATCCTTTTTTAAAATAAGTACCTGTATATTTGAATAAACAAAAAACATTTGAACACAGCCCTCTATATTGCCCGCAGGTATCTTTTTGCTAAAAAGTCAACCAATGCTATAAATATTATTTCTACAATATCGGTATTGGGCGTTTTTGTAGGTAGTGCGGCACTGATCATTATCCTTTCAGTGTTTAATGGCTTTGAGGAAGTGGTGCTGAAAATGTTCAATACGATTACCCCGCAGCTGGTGATCGCTCCTGCCAAAGGTAAAACCTTTGAGCCAAACACAGCTTATTTTAAACAGCTTAAGGCAAATAAGGATATTTACTCCTATACCGAGGTACTATCAGAAAACGCCCTGTTAAGATACCATGACAAGCAGTCTGTAGGGCTGGTGAAGGGGGTGAGCACAGCTTATTTAAAGAACAAGAGCCTGGACAGCATTACCATCCAGGGTAAGTTTGTGATCCGGAACAGTGGCGGCCCTAATGCAGTCATCGGCTCCGCCATACAAAACTACCTGATGGTAAATACCAACGATCCTTTTACACAACTGCAGATCTTTTCCCCAAGGAAGGGAATTACTTCGAATTCTGTCAACCCGGCAGACGACTTTGTAGACATGTATATTCCCGTTTCGGGCATCTTCGAGGTTCAGCAGGATTTTGATAACATTGCGATCGTCCCACTGAGCTTTGCCCGTAAATTATTGCAGGAAGACAGCAAGATCTCTTCCATTGAGATCAACCTGCAGAAGGGCATTGATGCGGATAGTTTTAAGGAGACCATAGAGGAACAACTGGGCGCCGGGTATGTAGTAAAAGACAGGATTGAGCAAAATAAGGCACTCTATAACATATTGGGTACCGAGAAATGGGCGGTATATATCATTTTAACTTTCATCCTGATCATTGCCATCTTTAATATCATAGGATCGCTCACGATGCTGGTGATCGATAAAATCAAAGACATTGCTATTCTGAGCAGCCTTGGAGCCGGGAGGGGGCTGATCAAAAGGATCTTTCTTTTTGAGGGGATGATGATCACTATGGCGGGCTGTATTTTCGGGCTGCTGGTAGGATTGGGTTTTTGTGTCATGCAGCAGAAATTTGGCTGGATCAAAATGTCACAGGAGAATCTTTTAATCAGTAATGCCTACCCAATTGGCCTGAAATGGAAAGATTTTTTATTAGTATTTGTTACGGTGAGTATTTTCTCTTTTATGGCATCAGCTTTGTCATCTAATTTGAGCGTTAAGAACATCAATAATTTAAACCAAGATCTCTGACATGAATTCCTTTAAACGTACAGCATTATTATTATTTGCGATGCCTGTTATTTTTGCTGCATGTAATCCTGAATCGTCGCAAGAGCAAAAGAGCAATACCAAAATAATAAAAGGACTGTATAGCTATGGGCCGGAAATACACTCATTTACAGACTGCGAAGAGGGAAGGGAGTTCTGGGTGGCTGATAGCGCTAAAACGCTGGAGCTTGCTTACAGCAAGTTCAATTTCGAGAAGCCATATGAGCCTGTTTATATTGAGGCAGAATGTCATGTGATCAAATCTGACAGCCTGATGGTATCAGCAGATTTTGATTCTACGCTGGTAGTGACCAAATTACTGAAGATCACCAAAGAAATTCCTGACGGTCCCTGCAATCAATAAGGGCTATTTTGTCACGTACAGCTCTTTTGTAATAGCCGGTATAATTCCTTTTTCCTGAGCCATGTTAAACATAATATCGATTGCTTTTCTGCCTTCGGTACCCAGGTCAATGGAATATTTATTGACATACAGTTCTATATGTTTGTACATCACCGCTTCATCCATCTCCTGTGCGTGGCTCGAAATAAATTCGATTCCCGATGCGGGGTTTTCAAAAGCAAATTCTACTGACTTGCGGATCAGCCTGTTCACTTTGAGCTGAATGTCATGATCGAGCTTCCGGTTGATCACAATACCACCAAGCGGGATCGCACAGCCTGTAAGTTCTTCCCAGTAGCTTCCCAGGTCTACCACCTTGTGAAGCCCTTTGTCCATATAGGTAAACCGGTTCTCATGGATGATCAATCCAAGATCGATGCTGTCATTTAAGAGGGCATTCTCAATGTCTGAGAAAACCATTACCTGTTTATTGCGTAAATTGGGAAAAGCGATACCCAACAGGAAGTTCGCCGTTGTCAGTTCGCCGGGAATGCCTACCCTTAGCGGAGAATTTTCCATGGTCAGCCGTTCACTGGCAACAAGCGCTTCATCTTTACAGATCAGCAGGGGGCCAACGCCAAATCCCAGTGCACTTCCGGCATCCAGCAGCGCATATTTATCTGCCAGATGGGCAAAAGCATGAAAACTTAGTTTTGTAATATCCAGTTCTGACCTGACAGCCTTTTGATTTAACGTCTCTACATCGTCAAAGAATACCTCAAACTCCAGGCCTTCGGTGTCAATTTTGTGATGGATGAGGGCGTCAAATATAAAGGTGTCATTAGGACACGGGGAAAAACCAAGTGAAAGTTTCATGTGGTAAATGTAAGGAGTTCGGGGAAGCGCTCGGTTAGCGGTTTGTCAAAAATTCAATTGCCCAGTCATTTAAGTTTTTTACCGCCAAACCTATTTTCCATGATTCGCGGTTCCTTTCTTCCACATAATTCGATATGGCGCGTACCTGTACGCAGGGGATGCCAAGCTGTTCGGAACAGTAGAAGACTGCAGCACCTTCCATGCTTTCGGTAACCGGATGGAGGCGTTTTTCGATGGCCTTAATACTTGATTTATTGCCATGTACCTTATTCACTGTAATACCGCTGACCTTTGGCAGAAGGCTGAACTGAGCTGTGCCCGGTTCGTTTCCGGCAGTATAACTACTTTTTCCAAATCCGAGTGCCTCGATTGTTAAAAATTCATCTTTATCTTCTGCTCCCAGTTCTGAAAAGGTGTCATGTGTTACATTCAGCAGGCTGCCCAGGGGGTATTTCCATTCGTAACAGCCTGCTATTCCAAGGTTGAGAACGAGGTTATAGCGCTCAGACAAATATTTTCCCAGGGCAAATGCTGTTGCAGTCATGCCAACACCGGTAATGAGCAGGTCAAATGCTGCTGTCTGTATGAAATCTCCTTCAGGCAGGGCGAAATGACCGCAAAGACCGGATAATTCGGCCCTGGTTGCGGCCACGATCAATATCTTCATTTAACGAAGTTACAAGAATTTTTATCAGTAGTGTTCAATGTTTTGTCTTCAGCATACCTCAGGCATTCCGCATTATGATGGGGCCTGCCCCATATTTTGCGTTTTACAGCCGAACGCTGGTGACGGTTTTGCCTGAAAACTTTCTACTTTAAGCTTTCTGCGTATATTTGCATTCAATAACTAACATAATGATTTATATAACCCGTAAGGAATCCTTCAACGCCGCACATAAACTGGCCAGGCCCGATTGGTCAGACGACCATAACCTGGAGGTTTACGGCAAATGTGCCAATCCTAACTGGCACGGTCATAACTATCAGCTTTTTGTTACTGTAAAAGGTGAGATCAACCCTGATACGGGATTTCTGGTAGATCTTAAATGGCTGAAAACAGTTATCAATGAACATATCATTGATAAAGTGGATCATAGAAACCTCAATCTGGACGTGGACTTTATGAAAGATAAACTGGCCTCTACCGAAAACCTTGCTATTGCCATCTGGGAACAGCTGTTGCCACATATCACTGCCGGCGGTGCACAATTGCACAGCATCAAAATTTACGAGACCGAAAATAATATTGTAGAATATCTCGGTTAATCAAATACATCAATGGAAAATCATACACAAGATCCTTTTGACGAGGAGAACGATGGATATATTAAAGTAGACCGTTACAATAAGACAAAGATCGACTCTATATCCAGTCATTACGCAGATATCCTGAGCACGATTGGAGAAGACCCGTCACGCGAAGGTTTACTGAAAACTCCGGAACGTGTGGCAAAATCGCTGCAGTACCTTACCCATGGGTATGACCTGGACCCGGCAGAGATCCTGCGGTCAGCCATGTTCAGGGAAGACTACAGCCAGATGGTGGTGGTAAAAGACATTGAGGTGTACTCGATGTGTGAGCATCATATGCTTCCTTTTTTTGGCAAAGCCCATATCGCCTATATACCGAACGGACACATTGTAGGCCTGAGCAAAATCCCGAGGGTGGTAGATGCTTTTGCCAGGAGGCTTCAGGTACAGGAGCGGCTAACGAACGAGATCAGGGATTGTATCCAGGAAACCTTAAATCCGGCAGGTGTTGCGGTAGTGATTGAATGCCAGCATTTATGTATGGCAATGAGAGGTATACAGAAACAGAATTCCGTAACTACCACATCTGCATTTACCGGTGGATTTGCGAGTGACAAAACCCGGGCAGAGTTTTTGAGGTTGATTACCGCGAAACTGCATTAGATTAGATTTTTTAATAATATCCGGGCTCCGGAGAGCCCTTAATAAACAACAGACCAATATAATGAAAGCATATTTATTCCCGGGACAAGGCGCGCAATTTTCAGGCATGGGCAAGGAACTTTATGAAAATGAAGAAGCCAGAGTAATGTTTGAAAAAGCAAATGATATTATCGGTTTCCGTATCAGTGACATCATGTTCTCCGGCACGGAAGAAGAACTTAAACAAACAAAAGTTACGCAGCCTGCCATATTTCTGCATTCGGTTATACTGGCCAAATCTTTAGGCGATGATTTTAAGCCTGATATGGTTGCAGGACACTCCCTGGGTGAATTTTCTGCCCTGGTTGCTGCTGCCGCCATTTCATTTGAGGACGGGCTGAAGCTGGTGATTGCAAGGGCAAATGCGATGCAGAAAGCATGCGAAATGCAGCCTTCTACGATGGCCGCAATCCTGGGACTGGCAGACGATGTGGTAGAGAAAATCTGTGATGAAATAGATGAGGTGGTGGTTGCCGCGAACTACAATTGTCCTGGTCAGCTGGTCATTTCCGGTAGTATAGAAGGTATTGATATCGCCTGTGCAAAGTTGACTGAAGCCGGTGCAAAAAGAGCGCTGAAACTGAATGTTGGCGGTGCTTTTCATTCGCCCTTAATGGAGCCTGCCAGAATTGAATTAAAGGAAGCGATTGAAAATACTACAATTTTGCCTCCGGTGTGTCCAATTTATCAGAATGTTGACCCGCGCGCGCAAACAGATCCTGAAAAGATTAAATTTAATTTGATCACACAGCTTACCGGTGCCGTGAGATGGACGCAGACGGTAGAGCAGATGCTTGCTGACGGTGCGGATGAATTTATTGAAGTTGGACCGGGCAATGTATTACAGGGACTGGTTAAAAAAGTAAACAGGGCTGTTCAAACCAGTTCAGCGGCTGTTCCCGTTTAATTTTTATTATATTTTAAATTATCCGGTGTGAATATTGGGGCTAAAATTAGATTTCTTTTATTGATCCTGGGGGTGTGCTGTATTGTTACAGCATTATCTTTGAAGCATTCTATTACCAAAAAAGACCTTTTACAGCATGAGGCAGAGATTCTTCAGGAAAACCTGGCCTCAAATGAACGGATAGTATACAGCTATTTATCAGACGTACAGCAGGTAGAAAGGGCCAAGCAGTTTCACCTGAATGAAGGGTTTGCGTTAAGTTATATTAATAATTACAGGCCCAAGGGAATCAACGTCCTTACGTATTACAACTCCGATTTAAAATTCTGGAGTTCCTATAAAGCTATACCACCAGATCCTTCCAAGATAAAGGAAGGATCTTCTTTTATCCAGTTCCCCAACGGCTGGTATGAAGTGATCAAAAAAACACAGGGCAATTATTCCATTATTTTTCTGATCGATGTAAAAAACCAGTTCAGTATTCAGAACAGGTATCTTAAAAATGGAATCGTAAAATCCCTTTCTCCTACAAACTCACTTGTTCTGGCGTCTTTTATGGATGAGGAGGTGTTTGGTATTACAAATCTCGATGGAAAGTTGCTGTTCGAGGTAAAGCTCAATCCCAGTTATACGCAGGGTATCTATGCCACCATACAGATCTGGCTATGGGTAGTTGGCCTGTTCTGCTTTGCGCTGTTCACGAATTCATTTTGTGCCTGGCTGGTTAAAAAAGGGCACCTGATCAAGGCTACGCTATTGCTGACAGTGTTTTTCTTTGTGGTGAGGATTACTGACCTGGAATACGGATGGTTTAACCATCAGTTCAACCTGGAAATTTTTAGTCCGGCTATCTACGCAGAGAGCTTCTTCTTGCCTTCGGTTGGAGATTTTCTGCTCAATGTGCTGGGGTTAACCTGGGTTGTACTTTTTATTTATACCTATAAGGACAAATATAAGTTCCCCGCAGGGGCCTCCCGGAGCAGGTCATTTGGGCTGTCCTTTCATGTGATTGCCCTGCTGCTCTTTTCAGGGATAGCATTCCTTATCAACACGCTCTTTTTCGGACTGATCTATAACTCAAAGATCAACTTTGATATCACCAATATCATTAACCTGAGCTGGTTGAGCTGGGTCTGTATTATAATTCTGTGCCTGGTCTGGTTTAATGTATATCTCATTGCCAGCATCGTAATTGAACTGACGAAACAGCTAAAAGTAAACCACAAAGAACGGCTTCTTGTGTTCTTTTCAATGTTCTCGCTGTATTTCATTTATATGCTGTTTACAGCTTTTACAGTGTTCTTTATCGCTTATGCCTTATTTCTTTTTATCATCTCCTATAATATCTATATCCAGAAGAATAAGTTTACTATAGGCGTATTTGCGGCTATTTTCTTTTGCCTCGCTTTTATTTCATCGATCAAATACCTGAAATTTAATGATATCAAAGAACGCAGCAGCAGGTATGTGATTGCGCAAAAGCTGCAGTCTTCTGATGATCCCAAGGTGATCAACTCCATAGAAAGCCTGGGCAACGGAATCTCTAATGACCTGTTCATCGCAGATTATTTTAAGAGCCCCAAGGGAAACAGGCATCTTGCGCTGCAGAATTATATTACTAAAACCTTTCTGGACGGCTACCTTTCGCCCTTTGAGCATAATTTCTATGAATTCAACGGCAAAGATTCCGTCAGCAGCCAGCGGGAGGAAAATTCGCTGAGGCATTATCAAAACCTGGTGCGGTCAGGATCTGTGAAGATCTCCAATTTCTTCTACCGGCTGAATGATACTTTCGGATATCAGAATTATTTTGGGATCGTACCGATCTTTGATGACAGCCATATCCTGGGTACACTTGTGGTTGAACTGAAATCCCAGCAGTACAATTACAGCAGCCAGTTTCCGGAAATACTGATAGACGGAAAACTGAAGACTGACGACGACTACAGCAATTATTCATTTGCGTTTTATAACAACAACAGGCTGATCAAGCAAGCGGGTAAGTACACTTATAAACTTGCCAACAATGAATTTAAGGGCAAGTTTGGCGAGCCTGTTTTTGAAAATGAACCGCGGCAGGGTTACAGCCACCTGATCTATACGGCGAGCAGTTCGAAAATTATTGTGATCAGTAAAGAAAAAGTAACCTATATCGTCAGACTGGCGGCACTGTCCTTTTTCTTTCTTGTTTTTATTATTTTTTCTGCGGCGCTGTATGTGCTGATCTGGCTGTTAAAGAACATTGATGAGAGCTGGGGCGGCTGGTTCAATATCAACAGGTCGTTAATGATCAATGCCAATAAGATCCTTTATAAGACGAGGATTCAGCTATCAATAGTTTTGTCGGTTGTGGCCACACTGCTGATCGTTGGCTGGTCTACCTTCTTTTATATCAGGGATGAGTACCGCAAACAGCAGGACGACTTTATCAGGGAAAAGATCAGGAAGGTGGAGATGTCTTATGAGAAACAGATTTTTGCTACCGGTATACCGAAGAACACAGACCAGGCGATTGTGAATTTCAACCAGTTCGCAGACATTAACTCGGCTTATCTGAACCTGTTTGACGTGAATGGGGACCTTCTGTTCACCTCTCTGCCCAAGATGTATGACTATGGTATCATCGGAGAGCGAATGGGTGCCAAGGCATTTATCTATCTCAAGCAGCTGCAGCGTTCAGAATATACAAACCCCACAGAGGCTATCGGTGAGTTTATTTATTCATCGGCCTATGCGCCTATCCGGAATGCACAAAATCAGACGGTGGCTTATATCGGCCTGCCATACTACGGGAACGAGGCCGACTATCAGTCGAAGATAGGCCTGTTTATCAATACGCTGATCAACATCTATGCGCTGGTGTTCGTGGCGATCGGGGTGCTTGCCGTATTCCTGGCAAACCAGATCACGAGCCCGCTTACATTTATCCAGGAAAGCATCAGGAAGACCAAACTTGGGCAGAAGAACCAGCCCATTGTATGGTCCAGACATGATGAGATTGGCTCCCTGATCAAAGAGTACAATAAGATGATCGCTGCCCTGGAAGACAGCGCCGTTAAGCTGGCAAAGTCTGAGCGTGAAAGCGCCTGGAGAGAGATGGCGAAACAGGTGGCACATGAGATCAAAAACCCGCTGACGCCTTTAAAACTTGGGGTACAGCTTTTGGAGAAATCCTGGAAGGAAAAAGACCCGAATTTTGAGCTCAAGTTTGAAAGGTTCTATAAATCTTTTATAGAGCAGATTGATAGTCTGGCAACCATCGCTTCGGAGTTTTCAAATTTTGCTAAAATGCCGGATACCAAGCTGGAACAACTGCTTCTGATCCCGATCATCGCACAGAGCAGGGACGTTTTTGTGAACTCTACTGGTGCAGAGATCTATATCTCCAACCTGACGAACAAGGAAGTGCTGATCCTGGGTGATAAGGACCAGCTGCTGCGGTCATTTAATAACCTGCTGAAAAATGCAATTGAGGCAACAAGCACCAGGGATAAATGCCTGGTATATGTTAAAATAACGAATGACACGGACTATGTATTTGTGGAAGTGGAGGACAATGGCAAGGGCATAGACCTGGATCTTCAGGAGAAGATATTTGTGCCTAACTTCACTACGAAGTCTTCAGGAACCGGGCTTGGGCTTGCATTTGTAAAACAGGCTGTTGAAAACGCCGGAGGATCAATAAACTTTAAATCCTCCGCCGATACAGGTACGGTGTTCTACCTGAGTTTCCCGCTGGTACCACACTAATCAGTGGGCCTTTTACTTTAAATCCAGTGAAGCTTTACCCATGGTGAAGCCGTTGGCATAAAGGATAATCGAATAGGTTCCCTTGATAAAGGGTTTTGGATTTACCCATTCCAGATTGTATTCGGTATCGTCATTGTTATAGGACACTGTGATCATATCACTGTATTGCATTTCCTGTCCGTCTGCTTCAAACATATTGTTCTCATTGGCAACCAGATTACCTGCAGGGTCGAAAATGCGGATATAGATCTTATGGTAGTCCTTTTCTGCCAGTTGATTTGGAATGATATTAAAATAGGTGATCAGCTTTTTCGCTGCTGAGGCCTTTGAAACTTCAACATTCTTGCCGCTGTTCTTTACCTTGAAGGCAACCAGGCGGACGTTAAATGCTTTCAGAGCGGCGCTGCTTTTGACTTTTGCGGCCAGTTCTGAATTCTTCTTTTCAAGATCCGTCGCTTTGGCCTTCTCTGAGTTTACCGAGGTTGCCAGGCTGTCCCTTTCCGATTTCAGATAGCTGTTCTCTTTCTCCAGGTGACCGATATCTTCCTTGTAATCGGATAAAAATTCTTTAAGTTTCTTCAGCTCATCCTGCGCCGCGGCAAGCTCTGCGTCAGTAACATTTCCTTTCTGCAGGGCTTTTTTCAGTTCAGCAATCTTTGCCCTTGCCTGCTGCTGCTCATTCTGAAGTTTTTCTGTTAATGCAACGTTCATCAGGTTTACCTTGTCGAACTCCACTTCAATTTTCTCTACTTCCAGTTTAAGTCTGTCTTTCTCCGTATTGGTAGTTACAAACCGCTCTTTTTCGTGTTTGTCCCTGAAAAATAAAAATGCATTGGTTCCTAGTAATGCTAAGATAACTACGATTAAAAAATATATTTTATTACGGTCTCCTTTGTTAACAGGATCTTTTGGGTCTGACATTTGAATCAAAAAATTGAGGTCTCTTTGCTGGGTTATTTGTTCTTACCTATTTCTAAAAAAAAACGAACATAGGATAAATTATATAATTTGTGGTAAAAAATTCTGAAAATTGTATAAGACCTTAAAAAAAAATCGTTTACTTGCTGATGCCGGGAATTCCGTCATTGGCAATTCCCCATTTTGAGTTAAACTGTACACTACCAAAAACAACTATAATGCTGAAAAAGATTGTTTTTACAATTTTCACAACTTTCATTACCCCTTACCTTCTAATTGCACAGATACCAACAAAAATTGCTCCAAAAAGGGAGTTCAGAGGGGTTTGGGTTGCTACCGTAGAGAATATCGACTGGCCTTCAAAGGCCGGTTTAACAATAGACCAGCAAAAGCAGGAGCTGATCGGTTTGCTTGAACAGCATAAAAGAAGTGGGATGAATGCGATCATACTGCAGGTAAGGCCCGCAGCAGATGCCTTTTACCGCAAGTCAAGAGAGCCCTGGAGCCAATGGCTGATGGGCAAACAGGGGCTTGCGCCAAGCCCTGGTTATGACCCCCTTGAATTTGCGATTAAAGAGGCACATTCACGCGGAATGGAACTGCATGCGTGGTTTAATCCGTACCGCGCATCAATGGGTTCAAGGTCTTTTGTAAGTGATGACCATATGACCAGGAAAAGACCGGATCTTTTCTTCACATACGGAGGCAAGAAACAATTTGATCCCGGGATGCCCGAAGTACGTGAATACATAGTTCAGGTGATCCTGGATGTAGTAAAAGGATACGATGTGGACGGGATACATTTTGATGATTATTTCTACCCTTACCCGATCGAAGGCCAGCGCATTGATGACGGCCTGACCTTTGGTAAATATCCAAATGGTTTCACGGATATAAAGGACTGGAGAAGAAACAATGTTGACCTGCTGATCAAGGAACTGGATGATAGTATCCACCACTATAAGAACTATGTGAAGTTCGGTATCAGCCCTTTCGGAATCTGGAAAAACAGCAATGAAGATACCCTTGGCTCTGCCACTCATGGCCTTTCCAATTATCATGAGCTGTATGCAGATTCCAGGAAATGGATCAAAGAGGGCTGGGTGGATTACATCAACCCGCAGATCTATTTTAGCTTTACAAGAAGGGCGGCCCCTTTTCCTACCCTGGTAGACTGGTGGAGCAATAATACTTACGGCAGGCATCTTTATATAGGCCAGGCCGCATACCTGGTAAACCAGCGAATGGAAGTTGCTTGGAGGAACCCACAGGAGATCCCGAACCAGATCCGGTACCTGCGGGCGAACAACCGCGTACAGGGAAGCATATTCTTTAGCTCAAAATCTTTATCCACGGTGGCCAGGGGTACAGCGGATTCTTTGAGAAACGACCTTTACAGGTATCCGGCCCTTCCTCCGCAAATGCCATGGCTGGACGAGGTTGTTCCAAACCCACCGCAGACATTCACTGCCGAGGTTACGTCTAATGGTGTACAGCTGAAATGGACGGCACCGCTGAAGGCAGAGGATGGGGAGACAGCTTCGGGATACGTGATCTATCGCTTTAATGAAGGCGAGAAGATAGGCATCCTTGATCCTAAGAATATTCTCAGGGTGAGTTTTGAAGATTTTACGTTTTTCCTGGATACGACTGCTGAAAAAGGCAAAAGATACAACTATCTGGTGACAGCGCTGGACAGGCTGAAGAACGAGAGTGATCCCAGCGGCCCGGTAGGTGTAGAAGTGAAACTGGAAGTGAAATAGGGATACAGCTTTTGATTAGTTTCTCTGGCTTCGCTGAAAAAACATGTTAGCTGTATTGATGCTGCCGGCTGCTGAAGGACAGCCGAGAAGGCATCAATACAGCTAACATGTTTTTTTAGAGATCATCTAAGCGATGCTGATAACCAACTCGCTATAGCAATCCAACTATTTACGCCCTGCTATTGGATAACCTCAAAAAAAAATAGATTTGATTTCGATGCCTTCTCGGCTGCGCTTCAGCAGCCGAGAAGGCATCGAAATCAAATCCATTTTTTTCAGCGAAGCCAGGAAAACCTTTTTTAAACTAATCGGCTCCCGGCAACCGCTATTTCTTTGGCATCAATACCAGGCGGATGTAGTTGTTCTCATCCAGGTATTTCCGGGCAGTAGCCTTTGTGGATTCAACAGAAACTGCATCAATGCGTTGTTTGTTGGTCAGCACCAAATTTAAATCGTCGCCATATTTCAGCCTGTTGGTCAGGTAACCAAGCCAGTATCCGTTATTGCGGAGGCTGAGTTCCATTTGACGGTGCTCTTCAGACTTGAATTTGGAGATATCGTCTGCCGTAGCACCATTGGTTTTTATGTTCTTTACTTCTTCAAGTGCTGCTGCGATCAGTTTTTCTACATTGGCTGTAGCACAGCTGAAAGAGATCGTGAAGAAATAATGCGGGTTTGGGTATTTGCCCACACTGAGGCCAACTGAAGGGCTGTATACGCCACTTTCCTTTTCACGCAGCCTTTCCAGGATCTTATTTTCCAGTGCACTTTTCACTGCCTCCAACTGAACGTTGTTCCCGGCCGTGAAATCATAGTCACCATGCAGATACAGTTGTACACTGGCTTTGTCTTCCAGTCCCTTATAGACAGTTTTACTGACTATACCTTTTGGCGGATTGGCACCTATGTCTGCGAAATTTTGTTTTTTGTTCAGGGCAGGCAGGCTGGCGATATAGGTTTCTACGAGTGGCTTAATGGAAGCCAGGTCGAAATTACCTACGAATACAAAGTTTTGTTCTCCAAGATCAGCAAAACGGTCTTTATAGAAAGTAAATGCTTTATCCAGTGAAAGTTTATCCAGATCGGCCATTGTAGTGGGCATATTCCGTTTGTTATAGGAAGAAAGTACTGCCTGTACGGTGTCTGCAAAAACACTTGCCGGGTCGGCGTCCTTATTCTCCAGGCTTACCTTGAAATCGCTGATATTCTTATTGTAGATTTCTGTGTCTTTACGCGGGTTTGTGGCGTATGCATATACCATTTTGAAGGCAGTTTCTATATCTTTCGGAGATGAACTGCCGGTAAAGCCCTGGTAAAGTTCGTCAATATATGAACCGGCCCTGCCTGTGTTTCCGGCCAGTAGTTTGTTGAGCTGTGATGGGTTGAAATCACCTACACCACTTTGCGGGATGATACCCGAAAAATCGGCCGACTGGTAGTCGGCCGGATCTGCCAGAGATGTTCCGCCTTTGCCGAAAGAGCTGAATATGATCTGGTCGTTTTTAAAATCGGTAGGTTTAAGCAGGACTTTAATGCCGTTGCTCAGTGTCCATTCCGTAACACCTATATCTTCAAATTTCTTTTCTGCTGTTACTTTACCTGCAACGGGAATTTGAGCCAGCAGGGGTCTGTTAACCGCGTCGTCTACGTAAGGTGTAATGTTTTTACCCGCATTGTTAAATGCTGCAAGCAGGGCCGACGGCGCCGGCAGGTTAGCTTTGTCCTTTTCAGGTGCTTCTACAATTAAGATCTGATTGTTTGGTGTGATCAGCGTTTTTGCCAGTGCGTTTACCTGGGCCAGGGTAATTGAAGTCAGGTTTTTCTTTGTTTCGGCATAGCTGAAATCAATAGATCCCATGGGGGAGCCTGTGAGGAAATTGCCGAGGTATTGCTGAACGAACGAAGAGGAAGCAGTTTTGTCTTTTTCCTTTAGTTTCTTTTCATTTCCGGCCTCCACGTTCCTTTTGGTCACATCCAGCTCAGATTGTACGAATCCGTATTTCGCTACCCTTTCTGTCTCGGCGACGGCTGCGGTGATCGCTGTTTGCAGGTCCTTACCGGATTTAGCTGCCACTACAGTTTGAAAGGCATTGACCCCTGCAACCATCCCTCCCTGGAAAGGCCCGTAGCTGCTTTGAGCAAATAAGAAGGGGGCATTTCCCTTTTGCAGTATTTCCTGGAAACGTGCGGCGATCATGGTGTTGATCATGCTGTACATCAGGTTTTTCTTGAGGTCGGCCGTGGTTTTTGCAACGCTGGCGGGGTGTTTATAAATGGCGAAAGCCACGTTGTATTGCTGCTCCGGGTCAGTGATGATCTTTACCAGGGGCTCTTTGTTGTCGGGAAGTGTGTATTTGGTCCTTTCTTTTTCCTTAACCGGGTTTTTCAGATCAGAGAAATTGGTGATGATCAGTTTCTCAACCTCATTCACATCAAAGTCGCCCACTGCAATCACGGCCTGCAGATCGGGCCTGTACCAGTCGGCATAAAAGTTTTTGATCTTGTCATGTGTAAAAGTCCGGAGCAGGTCAACCTTGCCGATGGGGATGCGGGTTGCATATCTTGAATCCTTAAGCAGGACGGGGAGCAGCTGTTTGCTCATCCTTTCCTGTGAATTCTTGCCCCGCTGGCGGTCTTCTTCGATGATCACCCCGCGTTCCCGGTCTATTTCTGCTCCATCCATGGTCATACGCCCGGCCCAGTTGGACAGGATCTTGAATCCTGTTTTGAAGACCTCAGTACTGTCTGTCGGAATGGGTAACTGGTAGACGGTCTGGTCAAAGCCGGTGTAGGCATTCAGGTCTGCACCAAAACGTACGCCCGCTTTCTGAAGATAGTTGATAATGTCATTTTTGGGGAAGTCCCTTGTACCGTTAAATGCCATATGCTCTGTAAAATGCGCCAGACCCTGCTGATCATCATTTTCCATCAGGGACCCGATGCGGTTGGCCAGGTAGAGCTCTGCCCTTTTTTTGGGCTCTGTGTTTTTCCTGATGTAATAGGTAAGGCCATTTGGCAGCTTTCCTATTTTGACATCGGGATCATTGGGGATAGGTTTTCCAGCAGTTACTGGGGCCGACTGTTTAGGTTGAACAGTTCTTTTTTGCGCTGATACAGGACTGCCGGATGCAATGCATACAGCAATTCCTAATAAGGCAAAACCGGTTCTTTTTATCATGTGTTTTTGGTAAAGTATATGGTGTTAAGTTAATTCGGGAAAAATAATCGGGTTTTCGTTTTGGGAGAATGATGATTTAAAATATTTAGTCTTATCATGGTTAAATATTTGGTGCAGAGGATTAAGCAGGTCGTAAATATAAAGAAGTATCATTGTTTAAGGAACAAAATGCAATGGTTTTTAGGTTAGGGAGTAATATTTACATTAATATTAAGCGCTTGTTGCTGTTAATTAAAGATGTGCTGTTTTTTTTTATATTTTTGCAGTATAGAATTTATATATTATGGCAAGTTTTACATTCACTCCTGAAACGGCACAAAGGGTTAAAATCAAAGTTCTGAGGAAATACAGAGAGTTGGCTAAAGAGAATTTATCATTTGCTCCCGGTAATGAAGATCAATTGGTAGATCAACTGACGCATTTACTGAAAAGGGATGTAAGATATGTTGAATTCACCATCAATAAGGCGCTTGCAGATCCTGACGGAAACAGGTTATAACAACAAGCGGACCTCTCAACAATAAGGCCTGATGGGCATTTTGGCTCAAAAGGGTGTAAGCTCATCTCTTTTAACAAAATTGCACGCTCATGAAGAAACTTAAGTTTGCATTGCTGATGGCAACTGTTGCAGTTGCTACCTTAACCTGGTCTTTTAAAGAAGACCTTTTTCTGGTTTCTAAAAATCTGGATATTTTTGCGTCGCTGTACAAGGAAATCAGTATCAATTATGTTGAGGACACTGATCCGACGGAGCTGATGAAGAACGGGATCGATGCGATGCTCGAGACGCTGGATCCATACACGGTATATGTTCCGGAATCTGAGGTTGAAGATTTTAAACTGAAATATGTAAGCACACAATTCGGGGGAATAGGGGTGAGCACGGTCTTTATTGAGGGAAAGCTGTTTGTAAATGAAATTACGGAGGGTTATCCTGCATTTAAGCAGGGCATTATGGCCGGTGACCAGATCATGAAGATCAATGGGGCCGAGATCAGGGGGAAAGACCGCCTGCAGGTGAGCCAGTTGCTGCGTGGCCCGCGCGGGTCTGCGCTGGACCTGCTTATTCTAAGGGATGGGGGCCTGCTCCGGAAAGAGCTGATCCGTGATGAGATCAGGCAGCCGAACGTGATCTATTCAGGGATGGTAGGTGATATTGCCTACATCAGGCTGGATAAGTTCCTGGAAAATTCTGCCCAGGAGGTACAAAATGCTGCGATAGAATTGAATAAGCAACACCCACGGGGAATGATCCTGGACCTGAGATACAATGGTGGAGGTATATTGCAGGAAGCTGTAAAAATTGTAAACCTGTTTGTCAGTAAAGACATGGTGATCGTTACCCAGAAGGGGCGTAATCCTGAAAAGACCATTAATTACAGAACCAATACTATTCCTCTTTTACCTGAGCTCCCGCTGACTGTGCTGATCAATGGGGCATCGGCGTCTGCATCGGAGATTGTTGCCGGCGCTCTGCAGGACCTGGACCGGGCAGTCATCATCGGGCAGCGCAGTTATGGAAAAGGCCTCGTTCAGCAAACCTTTAACCTTCCTTACAACAGCCTGGTAAAGGTTACCGTGGCCAAGTATTTTACCCCTTCGGGAAGATGTATCCAGGCAATTGATTATTCGCATAAGAGTGCGCTGGGGAAAAGCGGGAAAATAGCAGATTCGCTGATCGCAAAATTCAATACCAGGACAGGGAGGAGCGTATATGACGGAAATGGCATTTATCCGGATGTAGTAGTGGGTACCACCAAGTTAAGCCCGGTAACCATCTCTTTGATCAGCAAAAGTATGTTCTTCGATTTTGCCAATAGCTATAGGAAAAGCCATGCTTCAATTTCAGCTGCGGGAGATTTCAGGCTGAGCGATGAAGAGTATAATACTTTTATCACTACCCTGGAAGGGAAGGACTATGCCTACATATCGAATACAGAGAAATTACTTGCGGACCTTAAGACAGAGGCCGAAAAGGAGCAGAAGCTGGCACAGGTAAAGACAGACCTGGATGACTTGAAGGCAAAGATGCTGATCGCTAAGAAGACAGACCTGCTGACCCACAAGGCAGAAATCAAAAGGATACTGGAGAGCCAGATCGTGAGCCGGTACTATTTTGAAAAAGGTAGAATAGTGCAGGCATTTCAGTATGATAAGGAATTGGACGCAGCCAAGTCGGTATTGGCCAATTCCACTAAAATGCTTGCAATATTAAAAGGTGAAGGTGCTTATAAAACAATTGGCGACCCTGCGAAAACCATCGCAGATGCCGACAATAATTAAGTTCCGTGTAATTTAACTACCAGCCCGTCCATGTCATGGCTTAGCTGTAACTGACAAGCCAGTCTTGAATTGGGTAAAAGATCAGGTAAAGTATCCAGCATCGCGTATTCGTCGTCTGTCATTTCCTTTAACTTTTCTTCGCCCTCCAGAACGTCTACACAGCAGGTAGCACAAAGTGCCATTCCGCCGCAGGTTGCCAGGATATCGTATTCGCAGGCTTTAAGATATTCCATTAAGCTTAAACCCATATCCACGGGTGCTTCCAAAGCAGTTAAGGTACCATCTGGATTTTGGACGTGTACGGTAATATTATTTTCTTCCATTCTTAAAATTCTGCTACTCCATTTACAGTGGTATATTTCATCGTGTATTTAACACCCGGGTTCATATACTGGTAAGCACTATGGCTCATCAAGGCTGCTTCATGGAATCCACAAAGGATTAGTTTTAACTTGTTTGTATAGGTGTTGATATCTCCGATAGCATAGATGCCCGGGATATTAGTAGAATAGTCATCTGTATTCACCTCAATAGCACTTTTATTGATGTTCAGGTTCCATTGTTCGATAGGGCCTAGTTTAGGGCTTAATCCGAAAAGAGGGATCAGGTGGTCAGCTTCAACGATGGTTGGTTCCAGCGTTTTGTTATGGATGATCTCTACTGTTTCCAGTTTTCCTTCTCCGGATACAGACTTAAGGTTACTGTTCAGGATCAGGTTGATCTTTCCGCTTTCAGCGAGTTCCATTACTTTATTTACCGAATCCGGAGCACCACGGAAACTTTCACTGCGGTGAACAAGAGTGAGTTCATCAACGATATCAGCCAGGAAAATTGTCCAGTCAAGAGCTGAATCACCACCGCCGGCAATTACCATTTTCTGTCCCCTGTATTTTTCAGGATCAAGGATCATATAATTTACACCGCGGCCATTTTCAAACTGCTCCAGTCCTTCAACTGCTGGTTTACGTGGTTCAAAACAACCAAGTCCACCTGCAATTACTACCACTTTAGATTCTATGACAGTACCCATGTTGGTTGTTAATACAAAGTCTCCTTCACCACGTTTTTCCAGTCCTTCGATCCGCTCTCCCAATGTGAAGCCGGGATGAAAGGGTTTAGCTTGCTCAAGCAGGTTATCTACCAGCTCCTGTGCCAGAACACTAGGATAACCAGGAATGTCATATATCGGTTTTTTAGGATATATTTCAGAAAGCTGACCGCCAATCTGGGGTAAATAATCAACCAAATGACAACGCATTTTTAATAAACCTGCTTCGAAAATAGCAAACAACCCTACGGGTCCGGCGCCTATGATGGCTATATCTGTAGAAATCATGTATTTAAATTTGACGCGAATTTACAAAAATAGTTTGTAATGGTTCTGAATTGCATACAATTGGTGCAAATTTTAGTTAAGTCTGACAAAGTTGACAGATGTAATCGTCTTTATTAGCCCTTTATGGGACAAAAGGGGCGCATTCTGTTCAAAATTTATTTTTGGGTACGATTGATAAAATGGTTCGCTATCTTTGAACTATTGATGACAAAGAATATATATTTTGCTTCTGATTTTCATTTGGGCTCTCCAAACCATGAACAGAGCCGGATCCGGGAAGACCGGATTGTACGGTGGCTGACTTCCATTGAATCTACCTGCTCGGAGTTGTTTCTGATGGGTGATATCTTTGATTTCTGGTTCGAGTACAAAACTGTTGTACCTAAGGGGTTCATCCGTTTACAGGGAAAGCTGGCGGCGATGTCTGATGCCGGTATTCAGCTCTATTTTTTCAAGGGCAATCACGACATGTGGGTGGAGGATTACTTTACCAAAGAGATGGGTATGCAGATCATCAGTGATGAGCTGATTATCCACAGGGGCGGGAAAAGTTTCTATCTGCACCATGGCGACGGGCTGGGCCCCGGGGATGGTAACTACAGGATCCTCAGGAAGATTTTCAGAAACCCGGTGTGCCAGTGGCTGTTTTCGGTATTGCCACCCAGGATAGGGCTGGGCATTGCCACCGGATGGTCGGTAAAAAGCCGGAACGTGAACATTCGTGAAGATGAGCCTTTTCTGGGTGAAACGGAAGAATGGCTTGCCGTTCATTCAAAGGAGATACTTAAGAAGCAGCATTATGACTATTTTATATATGGTCACCGTCACCTGCCTATGATCATTGACCTTGGCGATAACAGTAAATATTACAATACCGGAGACTGGTTTTATTATAATTCTTATGTGGTATTTGACGGTGAAGAGTTGAGCCTGAAGTATTTTGAAAAGAACGAGAGTTAGCTATCCCGAAGAACAAATATATAATTCTACTGAAACACGCAGGAGCTTCTAGCTCCCAAAATAAAGAATAAGCTCGTGCAAGCTTCATCACCATAAAAAAACAAATATATAATTCTACTGAAAAACCTTATTTTTGTAGTCCTGTTAAATACCGATTGCTTCAGTATATCCCTTTTATATATAGGTGCCACCCGTTTTATACGGTATTAAGGTCTGAATAAGGATGTTATACTGATGATGCAATTAATTATTTTCTGAATAAACGATTATGTTAGAGAAATTAGAAGCTATAAAAATTCGCTGGGAAGATGTTGAAGAACAGTTGAGTAATCCTGATACCATGCAGGATATGAAACGTTTTGCCCAGTTAAATAAAGAATATAAAGACCTCACCAAAATTGTAGATGAATATAAGATCTACAAAAATGTGATGAGTAACATCGAAGCCAATAAAGAGATCCTGTCTACTGAAAAGGATGCCGAAATGCGGGACATGGCTAAGGAGGAACTTGATGGCCTGTTAAAACAACAGGAAGAGATTGAGGAGCGGGTACGCCTGATGCTGATCCCGGTAGATCCTGAAGATGCTAAAAATGCAGTGTTCGAGATCCGTGGCGGTACAGGTGGTGATGAAGCTGCCTTATTTGCCGGTGATCTGTTTAGAATGTACAGCCGCTATTTTGAGCAAAAGCGATGGAAAGTTGAAGTGGTGGATGTGACCGAAGGTACCGCAGGCGGATACAAAGAGGTGATCATGAAGGTTTCCGGGGAAGATGTTTACGGACAGTTGAAGTATGAATCTGGCGTGCACCGTGTGCAGCGCGTGCCTGATACGGAAACGCAGGGAAGGGTACATACGTCTGCTGCTTCTGTTGCGGTATTGCCTGAGGCTGAAGAGATCGACTTTTACTTAAACCCTGCAGATATTGATCTGCAAACCTCCCGCTCAGGTGGTGCAGGTGGACAGAACGTAAATAAGGTAGAGACTAAAGTGCAGCTTACCCACAGACCTTCAGGGTTAGTGGTAGTTTGTCAGCAGGAGCGTTCGCAGCTGGGGAACCGGGAGATTGCGATGGAAATGCTGCGGAGTAAACTCTACGATATTGAAGTGCAAAAGAAAAACGGTGATATTGCTGCAAGGCGTAAAACCATGGTATCCACAGGAGACCGTTCTGCGAAGATCAGAACGTATAATTATCCGCAGGGAAGGGTAACTGACCACCGGATCGGATTAACCCTTTACAACCTCAATGGAGTGATGGATGGGGGAGTTCAGGAGCTGATTGATGCGCTTCAGTTCGCTGAAAACGCAGAAAAAATGAAAGAGGGCTCTGTTGCTTAATGAGTTAGATTTTATTTCAAAAATACTTGAAATATTAATTTTGTAATGTGATTATAGTTCCTATATTTGCATTCCCGAAAGGGAGAAACGGACCGGTAGTTCAGCTGGTTAGAATGCCGCCCTGTCACGGCGGAGGTCGCGGGTTCGAGTCCCGTCCGGTCCGCATAGTAAGTGGTAAAACATTGAGAAAGCCTTTAATCATATGATTAGAGGCTTTTTTGATTTAAAGGATTCCCGAAATATTGAATATTTCTCATATAAATAGTGAGTAATCTGGTGAGTCAATTAATTAAAAAGCCTGACTCACTGAAAAGCTTGTATTGAATTGATTGTCAGCTAGTTAATAACTTAAACATCTTGACTACTCGTGTCTGCAACGCTAATTTTGTTTAACTCTAATTTTAAGAAGATGAAAAACACTTTTAGCCTGCTCTTCCTATTTGAAGAAGCCAAAAAATTATGTTCCGGTGAAATGCCGATTTACATGCGTATTACCATGCGCGATAAATGTTGTATATTTGCATATAGAAGTTCAGTATTATGGCCAGTAATAAAAAACATCGGCTCATATTTGAGTTATCAAAATCAGAGCGTGAATCACGTCTGAAGAGTGCATTAAATGAGGTTATTCAATTGACCGTCGATATGGAGAAACCTTTTGTATATAGGAATAACCTGTGTATCCAGCCTAACTTCTTTATCCATCAATATCCGAATGGAAAGAAATTCCTCATTTCACAGAACCAGGAAGATTCCAAGGAAAGTGTCTTGAGAGAGCTAGCCTGATTCTATGGATAACTTGAGGCTTTTTATTGTTGCAGGTCGACGAACAAGTGTTTAAAGTGGAAAAGTTAAAAGCCATCACCGAGCAGAAAAGCTATGCATTTGAGACAAACTTCAGCTCCTCGAATCCAATGGAAACTGCAAATGAGTTTCGTCATGCAGGATATGAAATACATCTTATTTTTATGGGGCTTAATTCAATTGAGGAATCCATCCAGCGTGTCGAGCACAGAGTCAGGCTAGGGGGTCATAAAGTTGCTGAACCTTCCATCCGCTATAATTATGAATTTGGTTTCAAAAATCTCTATAAACATTTTCATGAGTTCGACTCTGTCACTTTGTATGACAATGCTATTGCAGATATTGCCGAACCTGTCATTCCACGAGAGATATTGTATATTCTGCATGGTCAGCTACATCTTGAAATAAAGGATTATCCTGAATGGGTAGCACCAGTGATAGAAAGATTATAATCGCCATTTTGTATTAGATAATCCATATATTAGTATCATAGCATTGCAGCTACATTGTACTATGAAATTAGTGAGTAATCATGAGTCACCAATCGAAAAAGCTTAAAAGACGACATTTAAAGGCCGTTAACCTACTTTCATAAAGACCCGTCCGGTCCGCATAATAAGTAGTAAAACATTGAGAAAGCCTTTAATCATATGATTAAAGGCTTTTTCATTTAAAGTGCTACGGGAATATTCAATCTTAAAATTTAGGGTCGAAATTGAAATATATCGGATTTGACAACGCAACCATGTTACCAGTGATAGCGGCAGAGCGGGGTACCTGCGGATAAGCAGTAGATGGTCCTTCAACAATAAGGCGGTAGTACATACGTTCCACTACTTTTGGCGTATCGGTAAACTCAACTACAGGGTTGCTGCCTGCCATTTTAAAACTGCCAAACTTACGGCCGTCTTTAATTACATTCACAGTATAGGTACTGTCTGCTTTTATGTTTCCTTTAAGTTCAACACGGAATTTGATAGGCTTACCGGTAGATTTAGCGTTATCGCCCATCATCATATCCATTTTACCGTCTTCGTTGATATCGGCATAGAACTCAACACGCGGGGCAAAAGGATTTGCACTTACCGAAACACGGCCATTTACCAGGCCGTCAACCACTCCCTGCGATGTACGTTTAGCTGCGAATACCCATGTTGTTGGGGTACCGATATAGTTAAGGTCGCTTGGCGAGTGTGTATCACTGCCACCGCGGCCGGTTACTCTGCGGCCTGAGGCCAGCATATCTTCCCAGATCAGGTTTGAGTTAGCGTTTTTGGTCCACAAGGCTGAATTCCATACTTCCATTGCGTCAACCAGATCATACGAAAATCCGAAGTGATCTTTAGGGCCTGCAGGATGATTAGCCGATACATGAATACCTAATTCTTTTTTTACCGCGATAATATTGGCATCACGCTGATCACGAACATCATAAAATTTTTGGTGATCGTATGGCTTTGCCGAAAAGGTATTGCCATGGCCGCGGGTGGTAGTCCATTCTGCTCCGTATAATAATAGTACTGAATCTGATTTGAAATCCGGATCAGCCCAGGTGTTATGTTCTACATCTCCTAACACGTGATTATCATGATCGGTGATGCCTATGAATCCAAAACCTACTGATTTGGCAAAAGC
>Ga0247730_1000237_pt1 | contig 50074 bp, 41 predicted proteins | sample UWRJL073202C2_FD_180959 | JGI IMG/M metagenome (GOLD analysis project Ga0247730, IMG submission 180959) | Plant litter microbial communities from Arlington Agricultural Research Station in Wisconsin, United States - UWRJ-L073-202C-2 | ecosystem: Environmental > Terrestrial > Plant litter >... | reverse complement strand
GAAGACGCTGCCGCGCACCTCCTCCGGCAAATTGAGCCGGGCGAAGGCACGCAACCTGTACCTCTCCGGTGAGATCCAGCCTTACGATCTGGCGGCTTAGGCACGCCAGATCCGTCGCGCGGAGCGTTGACAGCCGCGCGAGCCACCCCCTAGCCTGCCGCTTCGGAATAGCTGGCGGGACGAAGCATTTATGAAGCGGATCATTGTCGCGGCGATGAGCGCTGCCCTGCTCCCCGGCGCCGCGCTGGCCCAGCAGCCGACACCCTCACAAGCCGCTTTCCGTGATCTCTATAAGGAGTTCGTCGAAACCGATACGTCGGTCGCGACGGGCAGTTGCACCGCGCTGGCCGAGAAGATTGCCGGCCATCTGAAGGCGGCGGGCTATAAGGACGCCGAACTTACCCTGTTCAAGGACGACATGTTTCCGCTGGACGGCGGGATCGTCGCGATGCTGCCGGGCAGCGATGCGAGGGCAAAGCCGATGCTGCTGCTCGGTCATCTGGATGTGGTGAATGCCCGGCGCGAGGATTGGCAGCGCGATCCGTTCACATTCATCGAGGAAGGCGGCTATTTCTATGGCCGGGGCACATCCGACATGAAGGTGATGGATGCGATCTGGGTGGATATGCTGATGCGCTTCCGCAAGGAAGGCTACCGCCCCAAACGCACCATCAAGCTGGCGCTCACCTGCGGCGAGGAATCGGGCGCGCGGATGAACGGCGCGGAATGGCTTTCGAAGAACAAGCCCGAGCTGATCGCCGCCGAATATGCGCTCAACGAAGGCGGCGGCGGCGATAGTGACGGGCACGGCAAGCTGCTCACCCAATCGATGCAAGTCGGCGAGAAATCGAACCGCAGTTACGAACTGACCGCGACCAATCCGGGCGGGCACAGCTCGATCCCGATCAACGACAATGCGATCTACGAATTGTCTGATGCGCTGGAAAAGGTGCGCGCCACCAAATTCCCGATCCGCTTCAACGATACGACTAAGGCCTTCTTCGCCAAGGCCGGCGCGGCGCGGCGCGACGATCTGGGCAAGGCGATGATCCGGCTGGCCGCCAACCCATCCGACACGGCGGCCGAGGCGACGGTGGTGGCCGATCGCACTTACAATTCCATGCTGCGCACCACCTGCGTCGCGACGATGCTTGCGGCGGGCCATGCCGTGAACGCGCTGCCGCAACGGGCGACCGCGACGATCAACTGCCGGATCGCGCCGGGCGAGGATGGCGACACCACCAAGGCGGCGCTGGAGAAGGCGATTGCGGATCCGAAGATCGCGGTAACGATGGTCGGCCGGCTGCGCCCGGTAGCGGTGACGCCGCCGCTGACGCCGAAGATCATGGCGCCGGCGGAAAAGCTGGTCGCGCGCTATTTCCCCGGCGTGCCGCTAATCCCAACCATGTCGACCGGGGCGACCGACGCCACCTATCTCGCGCCCGTCGGCATCCCGACATACGGCGTGCCGGGGCCATGGGGCGACCCGGACGGCAACGGCGCGCACGGCCTGAACGAACGCCATTCGGTCAAATCGGCTTATGTCGCCCGAGATTTTCTGACCGATTTGGTCAAGGCCTATGCCGAGGCGCGGTAACGAAGCGCATACCACCGCCAGACTGGCGTCACCCCGGACTTAATCCGGGGTCCACGGCGCCACCAACCTTCGGCTTGAGGACGTGTTGCACGGTGGACCCCGGATGAAGTCCGGGTGACGGGTGACGTTAGGGCAGATGCAAATTCACCCGTAGCCCAAGCATATCGAGTCCGGGATTCTGCTTGCTGAAAATCTTGGCGTGGCTGAGATGAGTGAGGCTGGCTTCCATCGAGAGCCGGGGCAGCACCTGCCAGCCGATCGCAAATTCGGGTTCGAACAGGATACGACTGCCCAGATCGAGGCGCTCATTGCCGCGATAACGGCGGCGCGGTCCGTCATGCACGGCCAGTCCGATGCCGGGGCGGACATAGATGGGCCCGCCGAACTTCCAGGAGAAGCCCGCCGCCGCGAAATTGGTGTTGCCGGCCGTGTTGACCGAGACGAGCGCGTAGGGGGCCGGGCCACCGATCGGGCCCAGCCCGACGATGCTGTTGCCGCGCCAGCCGGCCTCGATATCAGCGCCGCCTTCGTGCAGCTTCTTGGCGAAGATGTTCATGTCATGCTTGTAGACGCCGCCGAACAGATCGGCTGCCTGTGCGGGCGCCGTCGTCACCAACAGCATTCCCCAGCAGAGTACCCCTTTTAACCGCATCGATCTTCCCGCCCAAGCCATCATACCGGATCTTCGATCAGGCGCTTCTGCATGTAAATGACGTCCAGCCAGCGATCGAACTTGTAGCCGACGCGGCGGATCATTCCCGCATGTTCGAAGCCCAGCGCCAGATGGAGGCCGATCGAGGCGACATTGTCCGCATCGCCGATCACTGCAATCATCTCCCGAAACCCGCCGTCGCGTGCCCGATCCATCAAGGCGACGAGCAACGCGCGGCCGGCGCCGGTGCCGACCCGATCCCGGTGCACGTAGATGGAGTTCTCGCAGGTGAAGCGGTAGGCATGTCGGGTGTGGAAGCGCGAGCAATACGCATAGCCGATCACCGCGCCCTCGCGCTCGGCCACCAGCCAGGGCCAGCCGCGCGACGTGACGGTGGCGAGGCGCACCCGCATCTCCTCCGCGTCCGGCGGATCGATCTCGAAGCTGGCCGTGCCGTGGAGTACATGCGCGCCATAGATGTCAGTGAGCGCCTCGGCATCCGCCTGGCGGGCCTGACGGATCAGGATGGCGTGCGGCATTGCGGGTTCGCTCCGGCTGGTGGATTGCGCCGCACCGACCTGCGCCGCCTGCCGCGCAAGAGCAAGACGGGCCTGACGCCTTAGGCGATCGTGGGGGGTTTCCAAATCCTACCGAGGGACTATATGAGGCCAATCCAACATCCTTGGCGACGTTTCTTACCGTTTCGGTGAGTCGCGTGCCGCCCGTCCCGCCCCGGGACACGGCCCAGTTAGCGCGCGGGCCGCGACGAATAGGGGCGATACGGGATCAGACGCTGCCAGTGTGGTTCCGACGGTCCGGACCCGCACTTTTTTGCGTGGCGTCCTGCCCCGCATGACCGCTTACCCGCAGTGAGGCGGGCGACTTTATTTGATCCTACGCGAGGATATTGAATGGCGACCCAGGCAGTTACGGCCCGCACCCATACGCTTATGAGTGCCGCCAAGAAGCGCATCCGCAAGGTGTTCGGCAACATCCACGAAGTGGTGCAGATGCCGAACCTGATCGAGGTTCAGCGCGAAAGCTACGAGCAGTTCCTGCGCTCCGACGCATCGATCGGCTATGTGTCCGGTCTCGAGAAGACGCTGCGTTCGGTGTTCCCGATCCGCGATTTCGCCGGCACCGCCGAGCTGGATTTCGTGACCTACGAACTGGAGCCGCCAAAATACGATATCGAAGAGTGCCGCCAGCGCGGCATCACCTTTGCGGCGCCGATGCGCGTCACGCTGCGCCTGATCGTGTTCGAGGTGGATCCCGATACCGAGACCCGCTCGGTCCTCGATATCAAGGAGCAGGACGTGTACATGGGCGACATGCCGCTCATGACCGGCAACGGCACGTTCGTGATCAACGGCACGGAACGCGTGATCGTCAGTCAGATGCATCGGTCGCCGGGCGTGCTGTTCGATCATGATCGCGGCAAGACCCACGCTTCGGGCAAGTATCTCTTCGCGGCGCGCGTGATCCCGTATCGCGGCTCGTGGCTGGATTTCGAGTTCGACGCCAAGGACATCGTCAACGTCCGCATCGATCGGAAGCGCAAGCTGCCGGTGACGACGTTGCTGTATGCGCTGGGCCTCAACGGCGAGCAGATCCTCAATGAATTCTACAAGACGCAGAGCTATGTGCGCGGCGAAGGCGGCTGGAAGGTGCCTTTCCTCGCCGAGAATTGGCGTGGCCAGAAGCCATCGTTCGATGTCGTCAACGGCGACAGCGGCGAGGTCGTCTTCCCGGCCGGCACGAAGATCTCTCCGCGCGCGGCCAACAAGGCTGCCAAGGATGGTCTGCAGAACCTGCTGATTCCGACCGAGGAAATCTACGGCCGCTATTCGGCGTACGACCTGATCGATGAGGCCACCGGCCGCATCTACATCGAGGCCGGCGACGAAGTGACGCCCGAGAATCTCGAGAAGCTGGACGCGGCGGGCTTTGATCATATCGATCTGCTCGACATCGATCACATCTCGACCGGCGCCTGGATGCGCAACACGCTGGCGGCCGACAAGGTGGAGGAGCGCGATCACGCGTTGTCCGAAATCTATCGCGTCATGCGCCCCGGCGAGCCGCCGACGAAGGAGACCGCCGAATCCCTGTTCGCCGGCCTGTTCTTCGATCCGGAGCGCTACGATCTCTCGGCCGTGGGCCGCGTGAAGCTGAACATGCGCCTGGACCTCGATGTCGAGGATACCGTCACCACGCTGCGCACCGAGGATATTCTCGAAGTCGTCAAGACGCTCGTGAACCTCAAGGACGGCAAGGGCGAGATCGACGACATCGACAATCTCGGCAATCGCCGCGTGCGTTCGGTGGGCGAATTGCTGGAGAACCAGTATCGCGTCGGCCTGCTTCGCATGGAGCGCGCCGTGAAAGAGCGCATGTCTTCGGTCGACGTGTCGACAGTCATGCCGAACGACCTGATCAACGCCAAGCCGGCCGTGGCCGCGGTGCGCGAATTCTTCGGCTCCTCGCAGCTGTCGCAGTTCATGGATCAGACCAACCCGCTCTCCGAAGTGACGCACAAGCGTCGCGTTTCGGCGCTCGGGCCGGGCGGTCTCACGCGTGAGCGTGCAGGCTTCGAAGTCCGCGACGTTCACCCGACCCACTATGGCCGCATCTGCCCGATCGAGACGCCGGAAGGCCCCAACATCGGCCTGATCAACTCGCTCGCCAGCTTCAGCCGCGTGAACAAGTACGGCTTCATCGAGACGCCGTACCGCAAGGTCATCGACCACAAGGTCACCGACGAGGTCGTGTACCTCTCGGCTATGGAAGAGGCCAAGCACACGATCGCGCAGGCCAACGCCGAAGTCCTGACCGACGGCACGTTCAGCGAAGATCTGATTTCCGCGCGTGAAGCCGGTGAATTCCTGATGGCACCGCGCGATCACATCACGCTGATGGACGTGTCGCCAAAGCAGCTCGTCTCCGTCGCCGCATCGCTCATCCCGTTCCTGGAGAACGATGACGCGAACCGCGCGCTGATGGGATCGAACATGCAGCGTCAGGCCGTGCCGCTCGTCCGCGCCGAGGCTCCGTTCGTGGGCACCGGCATGGAAGAGACGGTTGCGCGTGACTCGGGTGCCGCGATCGCCGCCAAGCGGCCGGGTATCGTCGATCAGGTCGATGCCGGCCGTATCGTGATCCGCGCTTCGGGTGATGTGGATGCCGGCAAGTCCGGCGTCGACATCTACACGCTGATGAAGTTCCAGCGTTCGAACCAGTCGACCTGCATCAACCAGCGTCCGCTGGTAAAGGTGGGCGACGTGGTGAAGGAAGGCGATATCCTCGCCGACGGTCCTTCCACCGAGTTCGGCGAACTGGCGCTGGGCCGCAACGTGCTCGTCGCGTTCATGCCCTGGAACGGCTATAATTATGAGGATTCCATCCTCATCTCCGAGCGCATCGTGAAGGACGACGTGTTCACGTCGATCCACATCGACGAGTTCGAAGTGATGGCCCGCGATACGAAGCTCGGGCCGGAGGACATCACCCGCGACATTCCGAACGTCGGCGAAGAAGCGCTGCACAACCTCGACGAGGCTGGCATCGTCTACATCGGCGCCGAAGTGGAGCCGGGCGACATCTTGTGCGGCAAGATCACGCCGAAGGGCGAAAGCCCGATGACGCCGGAGGAAAAGCTCCTCCGCGCCATCTTCGGTGAGAAGGCTTCGGATGTGCGCGATACATCGCTGCGCCTACCGCCGGGCGTATCCGGTACGGTCGTCGACGTGCGGGTCTTCAACCGTCACGGCATCGACAAGGACGAACGTGCCCTGGCGATCGAGCGCGAGGAAATCGATCGCCTGACCAAGGATCGCGAGGACGAACGCGCCATCCTCAACCGCGCCAGCTGGTCGCGCTTGAAGGAAATGCTCGTCGGCCAGACGATCGCCGCCGGCCCGAAGGGCACCAAGAAGGGCGCCGTCATCGACGACGCGCTTCTGGAAGAGGTGGAGCGTCGCGAATGGTGGAAGTTTGCGGTTGCCGACGATGCGCGCCAGAGCGATCTGGAAGCGGTCAAGACGCAGTATGACGATGCCGTCGCCGTGATCGTCCGCAAGTTCGAGGATCGCGTCGAGAAGCTGCAGCGCGGTGACGAGCTGCCGCCGGGCGTGCTGAAGATGGTCAAGGTCTTCGTCGCGGTGAAGCGCAAGCTGCAGCCAGGCGACAAGATGGCCGGCCGTCACGGCAACAAGGGCGTCATCTCGCGCATCCTGCCGATTGAGGACATGCCGTTCCTGGAAGACGGCACGCATGTCGATATCGTGCTCAATCCGCTGGGCGTGCCGTCGCGCATGAACGTCGGGCAGATCTTCGAGACGCATCTGGGCTGGGCCGCGCGCGGCCTTGGCCAGAAGGTCACGGCAGCGCTTGAGGATTGGCGCGATGCCAATCCGAACCCGCAGCCGGGTCCGGCGCCTCAGGCGATCGTCGACAGCCTGAAGTATGTCTATGGCGAGCAGTATCACGACGAAATCGATACGCTGAGCCAGGATCAGGTCGTCGAGATGGCGGGCCTGCTCAAAAACGGCGTACCGATGGCGACACCAGTGTTCGACGGCGCGCGCGAAGCGGACGTTTCCGAAATGCTGACGCTCGCCGGCCTCGATACGTCGGGCCAGAGCGATCTGTATGACGGCCGCACGGGCGACATGTTCGACCGTAAGGTGACCGTGGGCTACATCTACATGCTGAAGCTGCACCACCTTGTGGACGACAAGATCCACGCGCGTTCGATCGGGCCGTACAGCCTCGTCACCCAGCAGCCGCTGGGCGGTAAGGCGCAGTTCGGTGGTCAGCGCTTCGGCGAGATGGAGGTGTGGGCGCTTCAGGCGTACGGCGCCGCCTACACGCTGCAGGAAATGCTGACGGTGAAGTCCGATGATGTGGTCGGCCGTACCAAGGTCTACGAGGCGATCGTCAAGGGTGACGACACGTTCGAGGCCGGGATTCCCGAGAGCTTCAACGTTCTCGTCAAGGAAATGCGCTCGCTGGGCCTGAACGTCGACCTGAACTCGGTCGAGACTCAGGAAGACGACGGGCTGGCCAAGGCTGCCGAGTAAGCGGAACCGGCGACCGATGGTTCACAAAACCGTCGGTCGCTCCTTCTCGCCAAGATTTTTCCAAGCCATCGGCTAGGAGCTGAACATGAACGAACTGACCAACTTCGCCAATCCGGTCGCCAAGGCTGAGACCTTCGACCAGATCAAGATCGGCATCGCATCGCCCGACCGGATCCGTTCGTGGTCCTTCGGCGAGATCAAGAAGCCGGAAACCATCAACTATCGCACGTTCAAGCCCGAGCGTGACGGCCTGTTCTGCGCGCGCATCTTCGGTCCTATAAAGGATTACGAGTGCCTGTGCGGCAAGTACAAGCGCATGAAGTATAAGGGCATCGTCTGCGAGAAGTGCGGCGTCGAGGTTACGGTCTCGAAGGTTCGCCGCGAGCGGATGGGCCATATCGAGCTGGCCGCCCCGGTCGCCCACATCTGGTTCCTGAAGTCGCTGCCGAGCCGCATCGGCCTGCTGCTGGACATGCAGCTGAAGCAGCTGGAGCGCGTCCTCTATTTCGAAGCCTATATCGTCACCGAGCCTGGCCTGACCCCGCTCGAGAAGTTCCAGACCCTCACCGAGGACGAACTGCTCGACGCGCAGGACGAATATGGCGAGGACGCCTTCTCCGCATCGATCGGTGCCGAAGCGGTCAAGACCATGCTCATGGATCTGGACCTCGAAGGCGAGAAGGAGGCTCTGCTCAAGGAGCTGGCCGAAACCAAGTCCGAGCTGAAGCCCAAGAAGATCATCAAGCGGCTGAAGGTCGTCGAGAGCTTCATCGAATCCGGCAATCGCCCGGAGTGGATGATCCTCGACGTCGTTCCGGTCATCCCGCCGGAACTGCGCCCGCTGGTGCCGCTGGACGGCGGCCGCTTCGCGACCTCCGATCTCAACGATCTGTATCGCCGCGTGATCAACCGTAACAACCGCCTCAAGCGGCTGATGGAGCTGCGCGCGCCGGACATCATCGTCCGCAACGAAAAGCGCATGCTTCAGGAAGCCGTCGACGCGCTGTTCGACAATGGCCGCCGCGGCCGCACGATCACGGGCGCCAACAAGCGTCCGCTGAAGTCGCTGTCCGATATGCTCAAGGGCAAGCAGGGCCGCTTCCGCCAGAATCTGCTCGGCAAGCGCGTCGACTATTCGGGTCGTTCGGTCATCGTCACCGGTCCGGAGCTGAAGCTCCACCAGTGCGGCCTGCCCAAGAAGATGGCGCTCGAGCTGTTCAAGCCGTTCATCTACGCGCGCCTCGACGCCAAGGGGCTCAGCATGACGCTCAAGCAGGCGAAGAAGTGGGTCGAAAAGGAGCGCAAGGAAGTCTGGGACATTCTGGATGAGGTCATCCGTGAGCATCCCGTCCTCCTGAACCGCGCGCCGACGCTTCACCGTCTGGGCATCCAGGCGTTCGAGCCTGTCCTGATCGAGGGCAAGGCGATCCAGCTGCACCCGCTCGTCTGCTCGGCCTTCAACGCCGATTTCGACGGCGATCAGATGGCCGTACACGTTCCGCTGAGCCTTGAGGCGCAGCTGGAAGCGCGCGTGCTGATGATGTCCACCAACAACATCCTGTCGCCAGCGAACGGCAAGCCGATCATCGTGCCGTCGCAGGACATGGTGCTGGGCCTGTATTACCTTTCGATGATGAAGGAGGGTGAGCCCGGCGAGGGCATGATGATCTCCGACATGACGGAGGTGCATCAGGCGCTCCACGCCAAGGCCGTGACGCTTCACACGAAGATCACGACCCGCGTCCCGCAGACGGACGAGGACGGCAAGGGCTACATGATGCGCGTCGAGACGACGCCGGGCCGAATGCTGCTGGGCGAGACGCTGCCGAAGAGCCACAAGGTGCCCTTCGACACAATCAACCGCCTGCTGACCAAGAAGGAGATCGGCGACGTCATCGACATCGTCTATCGCCACACCGGCCAGAAGGAGACGGTGCTGTTCGCGGACGGCATCATGAGCCTGGGCTTCAAGCACGCCTTCCAGGCCGGCATCTCGTTCGGCAAGGACGACATGGTCATCCCCGCGGCGAAGGAGCCGCTAGTGGAAGAGACCAAGCTGCTCGTGAAGGATTATGAGCAGCAGTATCAGGACGGCCTGATCACCCAGCAGGAAAAGTACAACAAGGTGATCGACGCCTGGTCGCGTTGCGGCGACCGCGTGGCGGGCGAGATGATGAAGGAGATCCAGGCGGTCAAGAAGCTGCCGAACGGTCGCGAACAGGACATCAACTCGATCTACATGATGGCGCACTCCGGTGCCCGTGGTTCGCAGGCGCAGATCAAGCAGCTGGCCGGCATGCGCGGTCTGATGGCCAAGCCTTCGGGCGAGATCATCGAGACGCCGATCATCTCGAACTTCAAGGAAGGCCTGACCGTCCTTGAATACTTCAACTCCACCCACGGCGCCCGCAAGGGTCTCGCGGATACGGCGTTGAAGACGGCCAATTCGGGCTACCTGACCCGCCGTCTGGTCGACGTGTCGCAGGATTGCGTCATCGTCGAGCTGGATTGCGGCACGGAGCGGGCGCTGGAAATGCGTGCGATCGTTCAGGGCGGCGCGACTATCGCCTCGCTCGGCGAGCGGATCCTCGGCCGCACCACGGCGGAAGATATCGTCGATGTGAAGAATGGCGATGTCGTCGCTCCCGAAGGCACGTTGCTGGACGAAGCCCTGATCGCGAAGATCGAGGCCGTGTCTCCGCAGGCGGTGAAGATTCGTTCGCCACTGGTCTGCGAGAGCAAGGGCGGCGTTTGCGCCGCCTGCTACGGGCGCGATCTGGCCCGTGGTACGCCGGTGAACATCGGTGAGGCTGTCGGCGTCATCGCCGCACAGTCGATCGGTGAGCCCGGCACCCAGCTGACGATGCGGACCTTCCACATCGGCGGCGCGGCGCAGCTCAACGAGCAGTCTAATCTGGAAGCGGTGGCCGACGGCAAGCTGGAGCTTCGCGGTCTGCCGACGATCACCAACCCGCGCGGGCAGCGCATCAGCCTTGCCCGTAACGGCGAGATCGGCATTGTCGACATGGATGGCCGCGAGCGCGCGACCCACCGCGTGCCTTACGGTGCGCAGATCCTGTTCGACGATGGCCACATCGTCACCAAGGGCGATCGCATCGCGCAGTGGGATCCGGCCTTCATGCCGGTGATCACCGAAAAGAAGGGCATGGTCCGCTACCAGGATATCATCGAGAACCGCACGGTTCGCGAAGAGTCCGACGAGACGACCGGCCTAACCCAGCGCGTCGTGATCGAAGATAGCGGCCGCGCCAAGAAGGACGATCTGCGCCCGCGCATCACCCTTCTGGACGAAGCGACCGGCGAGACGGGCATTTCCCGCCTCATCGTCGGTGCCGTCATCTCGGTGGACGACGGCCAGTCCGTCGAGGCCGGCGAAGTGCTGGCGCGTGTTCCTCGCGAAGCCGCGAAGACGCGTGACATCACCGGCGGTCTGCCGCGGGTTGCCGAGCTTTTCGAAGCACGGAAGCCGAAGGAGAATGCGATCATCGCCAAGATTTCCGGCCGGGTTGAATTCGGCAAGGATTACAAGGCGAAGCGCAAGATCCTGATCCGTCCGGAGGATGGTTCGGAGCCGATCGAATATTTGATCCCGAAGTCGAAGACGATCGACGCGCAGGAAGGCGACTACGTAAAGCGTGGCGACAACCTGATCGGCGGTTCGCCCGATCCGCACGACATTCTCGAGGTACTCGGCATCGAGCCGCTCGCCGAATATCTCGTGTCGGAAATTCAGGAAGTCTATCGTCTCCAAGGTGTGAAGATCAACGACAAGCACATCGAGACGATCGTTCGTCAGATGCTGCAGAAGGTTGAGATCACGGCCGCCGGCGACACCACCCTGCTCCCCGGCGAGCAGGTGGATCGCGAGGAAATGGACGAGCTGAATGCCAAGGCGGCGCTTACGGGCGGCGCTCCGGCGGAAGGCAAGCCGATCCTGCTGGGCATCACCAAGGCATCGCTGCAGACCCGCAGCTTCATCTCGGCCGCGTCCTTCCAGGAAACGACCCGGGTGCTCACCGAGGCTTCGGTGCAGGGCAAGGTGGATAATCTGAACGGCCTCAAGGAAAACGTGATCGTCGGTCGTCTGATTCCGGCAGGCACCGGTGCGGGCATGAACCGCCTGCGCGTTACCGCCACGTCACGCGACGCGGCACTGCGGGCTCAGCAGAAGAGCTGGCAGGCTTCCCTGATCGCGCCGCAGAGCGCGGCCGAGGAACACGCCGCCGAACTGCGCCAGCCGGTGCAGTCCGATACGGGCAGCGATCCGCTGGCCGAGGTCGTTGCCGAAACGCATGGCACCGATGCGGATGCGGGGGATTACCTGAACGGTTGATCTTCGACTAAAGATTAGACGACAAGCGCCGTCGCCCTCCCCGGGCGGCGGCGTTTTTCGTTATAAAACGCATTGTGTCGCACCCGGAACGAAACTATTTGTCGGTTGGATAGTAGATACGGGTTCAGCGTGCGCAGCATTGCGACCCGGCCCTAAGGAAGGTCGTGGTGGAAAAGCCGGTTCGCTGAATATCAGTAAGCGCGGAGGCAAGTAAGCATGGAGTTCGGCTCGCAGGCAGACCAACCGCGCGGCAACGAACGGCGGCAGACGAAACGACGGCCGGCCTTTGCGACCTGCGGCCTGAGGGGACCAGACGGGATCGCGTCTTCGGTGACGCTCTGGAATATTTCGGAAGGCGGGTTCGGCGCGCAATGCACCGCAAGCGTGCGGGACGGCGATCAGGTGACATTCCGGCTCGGCCGCGCCGGCCATGCAAAGGCGCGGGTGATCTGGCGGAACGGACAGGTGGTGGGTTGCGCGTTTCTGCGCCCAGTCAGCCCTGCCGAGGTTGCCCTGGCTTTGGCCACCGCAAGCCCTGCCTTGCCGGACGAGGATAAGGCGGACGACCGCTAACCCATCGGCGATACCGGAGCGTCTGCCGTGATCCGGCCGCAAATGGCGCGCACATCCGGATCATGAAACGCGTCCTTGCCGCTGCCTTCCCGCTCTTCCTTCTCGCGCTGACCGGCTGCGTGAGCACCGTCGGCGCAATCGTCACCGCGCCCGTCAAAGCCGCGAGCTGGACGGTCGACAAGGCGACGACAAGCCAGAGCGAGGCCGACCGCAATTACGGGCGGAAAATGCGCAAGGAAGAGGAAAAAAGAGGCCGCGAGGAGCGCAAGCGCGCCAGGGAAGCCCGCCGCGATTCGTGAGCGGGCGGCGGCGAAAAGACAATTTCTGCCTCTTTTTTGCGCTTGCTTTCACCCGCCGAAAAGCTTTGCGATGATGAACCGCAGATAAACGCAGGACTCCGTCGCTTCACCGCAGCGCCCTTAACAGCCCCCCGTTCCTGCCGTAGCTGAAAAATATCAGCGGGATCGGGGGATCTAGCACGTGTTTAAGAACGTTCGGGCGGCGGTTGCCGGCCTACTTTTCATGGCAGCGATCTCGGCCCCCACGGCGGCCAATGCGCAGACCTATTGGCAATGCGCCCCGTTCGCACGAGTGTTTTCCGGCATTCAGTTGTTCGGCGCGGCCGCTAGCTGGTGGCAGCAGGCGATCGGCAAATATTCGTCCGGCGGCGCACCCAAGGCCGGCTCCGTGCTTGTGTTCAAGGCCATCGGCGCGATGCGCTCCGGCCATGTCGCGACCGTAACCAAGATCGTCTCTGACCGCATCATCAAAGTGACTCATGCCAATTGGGGCGGCGCCAAGGGCCGTGTTGAGAATGACGTGACCGTCGTCGACGCCTCCCCCAATGGCGACTGGAGCCAGGTGAAGGTCTGGTATTCGCCGATCCACGACATCGGCCAGCGCGCCTACCCCACCTATGGCTTCATCTATGGCAGCGCGAAGGCGGTTGCGGCGGAAGCGACTGCGGCCGGCAGGGCAATCGGCGCCCACACCCAGGATGCCGGCATCGGCGGCTGAGTTCCTCGGGGATCCCTTCTTACACACTGCGATCCGCTTGCGACGGACCACCTTCCGATAAGCGCCGATCGCGTTGCACGCAGCTACCTGCTCCTCTAGTGGCGCGGGATGGACGTTACCGACCTCCGCGTCGCCCTCTTCTCCGGCAACTATAATTATGTGCGGGACGGCGCAAATCAGGCGCTGAACCGGCTCGTCGGCTATCTCATGCGCCAAGGGGCCAAGGTCCGCATCTACAGCCCGAAAGTTGCTCGGCCCGCTTTCGCCTCCACCGGCCGCGTGGTTAACGTGCCGTCCTTGCCCCTGCCCGGCCGCGGCGAATATCGCGCGCCGCTGGGCATTCCCGGCAAGGTGCGGCGCGATCTGCGCGAATTCGACGCGAACATCTTCCACGTCTCGAGCCCCGAAGTCCTCGGCCATCGTGCGGTGACGCTGGCGCGACATTGGGGCAAGCCAGTCGTGGCTTCGGTCCACACCCGCTTCGAAACCTATCCCCGTTATTACGGCTTCGCCTTTCTGGAGCCGGCCGTGGAGGCGTGGCTGCGGCGCTTCTATCGCCGCTGCGATGCGATCTTCGCGCCGTCCGAATCCATGGCGCAGGTGCTGCGCGAACAGCGGATGAGCTACGATGTCGGCATCTGGACGCGGGGGGTGGATAGTGAACTCTTCTCACCGGCGCGGCGCGACATGGAATGGCGGCGCAGCATCGGCCTGGCCGATGACGAGCCCGCCATCGCTTTCGTCGGCCGACTGGTGATGGAAAAGGGCCTCGACGTGTTTGCCGAGACCATCGACCTGATGGCGCGACGCGGCACGAAGGGCCGGATCGTCGTGGTCGGCGAAGGGCCGGCGCGGGAATGGTTTGAAAAGCGCCTGCCGGAGAATGCGATCTTCGCCGGCTTCCAGCGTGGCGAGGATCTCGGCCGGGCGGTGGCATCCTGCGACATCCTGTTCAACCCGTCCGTGACCGAGACGTTCGGCAATGTGACGCTGGAGGCGATGGCGAGCGGGCTGCCCGTCGTCGCCGCCAAGGCGACGGGAAGCGAGAGCCTGGTGGAGGACGGCGTGACCGGGAGGCTGCTGCGCCCCGGCGCAAACGAGGCCTTCGCACAGGCGCTGCGGCTGTATTGCGAGGATCTTGGTGCGCGCGAATCCGCCGGCCGCGCGGGCCTTGCGGTCAGCGAGCGGTTTGCTTGGGACCGTGTCAATCAGGCGCTGGTGGAAGGCTATCTGCGCGTGATCCGGTTGCGCGATGCCGGCGGCAGGCCACGCAGCAAGGCGCGCTGAGCCGACGCGTTCCGGTGGCGATCGCGCTTTCAGGGACAAAGCGGGTGCGGTATCTGAGCCTGACGTGACCAAGCCCGCTCCCTCCCTCCGCAAGCCTGCCACGCGCCCGTTCGCCCGGCGCCGCGCAAGCCTGTTTCCGCCGGTTATCGGCTGCGATGAGGTAGGCCGCGGGGCATTGTGCGGGCCGGTCGTGGTATGCGCCGTCTGGTTCGAGCCGGAGGCGCTGCCCAAAGGACTGCTCGCCAGGCTGGACGACAGCAAGAAGATCGAGCGGCAGGAGCGCGAGGCGTTGTATCCGCTGATCGCGCGGGTCTCGCGCGTGTCGTTCGCGGCGCGTTCGGCGCGCTATATCGATGTCTACAATATTCGGAACGCGACGCTGCAAGCGATGACCCAGGCGGTGAGCCGGTTGGCGCTGGACGCGCCCGTGCGGATCGACGGGATCGATGTGCCGCGCGGCATATCCGGCGATGCGCTGGCGGTAGTGAAGGGCGATGCGAAGGTGCCGCAGATCGCGGCGGCATCGATCATGGCCAAGGTATTGCGCGATCGGCTGATGGCCCGCCTCGCCCAGCGCCATGCGCCCTACCGGTGGGAGCAGAATTCCGGCTATGGCACCAAGGTGCATCGCGACGCGATCATGGCGCACGGCCACACGCCGCACCATCGCCGCTCGTTCGGCGATCTCTTCGCAATACTCTCAGAGGGGCGAGAGAGCCTCGTCGCGCAGGCCGCGCCAGACGCGGAGAGCCTGCACGGTTTCGAACGCATCATGGACGCGGACGAGCTGAACGCCCTGGGCGGCGCCGAGTAACGCGACCGCGACCGAGCCGCCGAGCCGCGCCTCGACCGGCGCTTCATTGGACAGCGCACCGATCAGGCGCTTGCGGCTTGCCCCCAGCACGATGGGGCAGCCGAGCCCATGAAACAGCGACAGGCCGTTCAGGATCGCGAGATTGTGGCGGAGCGTCTTGCCGAAGCCGATGCCCGGATCGATCAGGATGCGGGCGCGATCGATGCCGGCGGCGACCGCTGCTTCGATCCGCGCCTCCAGCCAATCATATACTTCGATCAGCACATCGCCGTAGCGGGGATCCTGCTGCATCGTTCCGGGATCGCCCTGATGATGCATGAACACCACCGGCGCCCCGCGCGCAGCGACCAGCGGCAGCGCTTCGCCATCATAGGTGAGCGCCGAGACATCGTTGACGAGGCCCGCCCCGGCATCCAGCGCCGCCGCCATCACCGCTGCCTTGCGCGTATCGATCGACACCGCCGCGCCCGCCCCTGCCAGCCGCTGAATGACCGGCACGACGCGGGCGATCTCGTCCTGCTCCCAAACCGTGGCCGCACCCGGCCGCGTCGATTCTCCGCCTATGTCCAGCAGGGCCGCGCCGGCTTCCAGCATCCGCACGCCTGCCGCCGCCGCCAGCGCGGGATCTTCGTGGCGACCACCGTCCGAGAAGCTGTCCGGCGTCAAATTGAGGATCGCCATCGCCTGCGGCTGATCCATCCGGATCGTGCGCTGGGCGATCTGAAGAGCCGCGCGGGACTCCGTCAAACGCGTGAGAGCGCCCTGCCCCTGAGTGGCCAGACCGCCGGGCAGCCTGGAGAGGAACGCGTCCAGCGCCTCGACGGAAACAAGGCTTTGCGTGATCCGCCGGCCCTGGGACACCTCGATCGCTTCGATGGCGGAAAAGAAGCAGAGCCCGCCGGCTAACCGCAGCACCTTGCCGTCATGACCGAACGGCGCATCGACGAAGCCCGTCGGCCGGAGATAAAGCCGCGAGCCTGCCACGTGCGATCAGTGCAGCTTGGCGATCGGGAGCCCGTCGAGCTTGGCGCGCTCCTTCACGGATTCTTCGCTGCGGGTGAGCGCCTTGGCGATCGCCTTCAGCGGCATGCCCTTCTTGGCAAGCGTATGCAGTTTCTGGATCTCATCCTGTTTCCAGGGCTGACGATGTCGTTCGAAGCGTTCGGCCATGCGCCGTCCTAACCGCAAACGGTGGCACTAGGCGAGAGGGCTACTGCCCGCCGCGCGGCGCAACGAGCTTGGGCAGTTCGGCGCGGACGAGCGCGCCATCGCCATTGCGATCCAGTATCTTGAAGCGCGCATTGGCGGCCGCCTCAAACTCCAGCTTGGTGACGCCGCGATCCATGTTCGAATCGGCGGCGATCACCGGCTCGGGCGTGATGATCCAGCTGTAGCGCCCGGCGCCAAGCCGGGTGGGGTAAGGCGGATCGCTGACCTTGCCATCGGAATCGACCTTCATCTTCGAAACGTCGCCGTAGGTGGACAGGACCATCACCTCCGGCGCGATCTCCGTTTCATAGTGAAGCAGTTCGTCCGGACCGATCACGCCATCATGATCGGTATCGAGGCGGGCGAAGAAGCGGGCGGCGTCCGCCTGAAATTCCACGCGGGTCAAGCGGCGATCATGATCCGTATCGGCCTGCACATACCAATGTTCGGCACCGGACAGCTTGTCGTCCGAGCGGAACGGCTCTCCCATCGGACTGAGGAACACGGCCGGGCCATCCAGCGGATCGATCGGCCGGGCCTGGCCGCTGACGGTTATGTCCGGCCCGCCCTCGGGCTGCGGCGCCGTCACAGGGGCGGCAGGCGCTGCGGGCGGCTGTTGCGCCGGAGCAGCGGCGGTGCCGAGAGCGAGAAGGCAGAAGGCGCTGAGCGCGAGAGAACGAGCCATGCGGGCGCTTATAACGAGCCGTCCCTGGAACGCGCGGCCTTATTCACGAACGCACCAGCGGATACGATGAATGGATCGACGGCGATCAGACGGGCGCCGCGGCGAGATGCCGCTGGCGGAGCGCATCGATCGGCAGGAGCGCGCCCGCTTCCTCGAAATGCCAGAAGGTCCAGCCGTTGCAGGAGGGTGCGCCCTGCAAATTCGCGCCGAGCTTATGAATCGAACCCGCCGTGCCATCGGTACAGACGAGCCCGCCATCGGCCATCACATCGGCATGCCAGCGCCCCTTCGCGTCCCTCAGGCGGGTGCCCGGCGGGACCAGGCCGGATTCCACGAGCAGGCCGAACGCGACCCTTTTCTCCGTGCGACGTTCGGGCACGACCAGCATGGCGCTTTCGTCCAGCGGCAAGGTGGCATCGATCCGGGCGCGGGCGGCATCGACATAGGTGGTTTCGCGATCGATGCCGATCCAGCGGCGGCGCAGGCGGCGGGCGACCGCCCCGGTGGTGCCCGTACCGAAGAACGGATCGAGGACGATATCGCCCGGGCGGCTGGCAGCGAGCATCACGCGGTACAGCAGTGCCTCCGGCTTCTGCGTCGGATGAGTCTTGTGGCCGGCTTCGTCCTTCAGCCGCTCCGCGCCCGAGCAGATCGGCAATTCCCAATCGGAGCGCATCTGCACATCATCGTTCAGCGCCTTCATCGCGCGATAGTTGAACGTGTAGCGCGCCTTCTGTCCCTTGGAGGCCCAGATCATCGTTTCGTGCGCGTTGGTGAAGCGGGTGCCCTTGAAATTGGGCATCGGATTGGATTTCCGCCAGACGATATCGTTGAGGATCCAGAAGCCCGCATCCTGGAGAGCCGTGCCGACGCGAAAGATATTGTGATAGCTGCCGATCACCCAGATCGTGCCTTCCGGCTTCAGGATGCGGCGCGCTTCCTTCAACCAGCGATGGGTGAAGCGATCATAAGCGGCGAGGCTGTCGAACTTGTCCCACGCATCGTCGACGGCATCCACCTGCGTGCCATCGGGGCGGAACAGATCGCCGCCCAGCTGCAGATTATAGGGCGGATCGGCGAAGATCATGTCGATGCAGGCGTCCGGCAGCTTCGCCATCTCTGCAACGCAATCGCCGGTCAGGATCGTATCGAGCGGCAGCAAGGCGAGCGTCGGCCGCGCATCGCGTGTGCTGCGCACGCCTTCGATCGGACGTATCGCCCCCATATCCTTGTCTTCCCCGCCGTTGCAGCAGCTTCATGAATCCGCCGGGACTCGGCGGTCAAGCACCGCCAACCCACTTTTCCCGCACAATCGTTGTCCAGCTTCGATCGCCGGCAAAGTTATCCACAGGATCTGGCGGTGCGCAACCGCGCGGACTCACAAGACTTGGTGGTGTTGCCGAAAGGACTCGACAGGTTCAGGATCGTCTTCGCCGCGTAGGGGTTGAGATAATCCACCCTCATCGCTAAACCGCGCATCACAACAGGGACGGGGATCAAGCATGGCCGAAAGCGGCGCCAACATCGATCTAAACGCTCATGAGAGCACCTATTCGCGCTTCATCGGCCTGGCGAAGACGGGCTCGATCATCTGCGCGCTTATCGCAGCAATGGTCATCTTCCTGATCACGCGCTGATTTCCTGATGGCAATCAGGATCGCCGTCCTTCGGGAGACGGCGGCCGGGGAGACGCGGGTTGCCGCGACGCCTGAAACGGCCAAGAAGTTCATCGCGCTCGGCGCCGAAGTTGCCGTCGAAAGCGGTGCCGGCGTCCTCGCGTCCATTGCCGATGCCGATTATGCGGCGGCGGGCGCTCAGGTAGGCGATCGATCGGCCACGCTGGCGGGCGCGGACATCATCCTCGGCATACAGGGACCGGATCCTACGGGTCTTACCGGCGCGAAGCCGGGCGGGTGGATCGTCGCCGGCCTCGCCCCTTTTGCCGAGCGGGCGCGCGTCGATGCCTATGCCGCCGCCGGTTATGAAGCACTGGCGATGGAGTTCATGCCGCGCATCACGCGGGCGCAATCCATGGACATATTGTCCTCCCAATCGAACCTTGCCGGCTACAAGGCCGTGCTGATGGCCGCCGGCGAATATGGCCGCGCCTTCCCGATGATGATGACGGCGGCGGGCACGGTATCGGCCGCGAAGGCGTTCGTAATGGGCGTCGGCGTCGCCGGCTTGCAGGCGATCGCGACCGCGCGGCGGCTCGGCGCGCAGGTATCGGCGACTGACGTCCGCTCCGCGACGAAGGAACAGATCCAGTCGCTGGGCGCCAAGCCGATCTTCGTGGAAAGCGTAAAGGGCATCGAAGGCGAAGGATCGGGCGGCTATGCCACCGAAATGTCGCCCGAATATCAAAAGGCGCAGGCCGAACTGGTGTCCGCCCATATCGCCAAGCAGGACATCGTCGTCACGACCGCGCTGATCCCGGGACGTGCCGCCCCGCGCCTGATCTCCGACGCGCAGATCGCCACGATGCGGGCCGGCAGCGTGATAGTGGATCTCGCGGCCGAGAGCGGCGGCAATGTCGAGGGTGTGATCGCCGGTGAGACGGTGGTAAAGCATGGCGTGAAGATCATCGGCGCCAGCAACATCGCCGGCACGATGGCGGCCGATGCCTCCGCGCTCTTCTCCCGCAACCTGTTCAACTTCCTGTCCGCCTTCTGGGACAAGGACGCGGGCCGGCCGGTGCTGGATGCCGAAATCGGCAACGCGATCCGCCTGACCAAGGACGGCAAGGTCGTCCACGAACGCCTCGCGACCTGACGGAGAGACATATGGAATTCGTTTCGATCCTGTCGATCTTCGTGATGGCCTGCTTCGTCGGCTATTATGTGGTCTGGTCAGTGACGCCGGCGCTGCATACGCCGCTGATGGCCGTCACCAACGCCATCTCCTCGGTCATCATCGTCGGCGCGCTGGTGGCGAGCGCGGCGGGTGCGCTGGGCGGATCGGCCGTCGCTAAGTGGCTGGGGCTGATCGCGGTCGCGCTGGCGAGCGTGAACATCTTCGGCGGCTTCGCGGTCACCGAACGGATGCTCGCCATGTACAAGAAGAAGGACCGCCCCGCGGCCAAGTAGGCCATGACGGGAGAGGACAGCCGGCCGCATCGCACAGGCGAGCGGACCGGCCAGGGGGATTTGAAAGATGCATGAAGCCGTAGCCGTCAATCCGTGGGCGATGCTGGCCTATCTCGTCTCCGGCGTGTGCTTCATTCTCGCGCTGCGTGGGCTTTCCAGCCCGTCCACCAGCCGGCGCGGCAATCGCTTCGGCATGGCCGGCATGGCGCTCGCGGTGATCACCACCCTCCTCACCCACCAGGGTTCGATCCTCGAGATCGCCGGTGCGATCGTCATCGGCGGCGGCATCGGCCTCGTCACGGCCAAGCGGATCGAGATGACGGCGATGCCGCAGCTCGTCGCCGCCTTTCACAGCCTGGTCGGTCTTGCCGCCGTGCTGGTGGCCATCGCCGCCTATCTGAACCCGGAAGCGTTCGGCATTCTCCAGCCCGACGGGCTCGATATCTTCCCGAGCAGCCGGATCGAGATGGGCCTTGGCATCGCCATCGGCGCGATCACCTTTTCGGGCTCGGTCATCGCCTTCCTGAAGCTGAACGGCACGATGAGCGGCAAGCCGATCATGCTGCCCGGCCGGCACGTCATCAATCTCGCCACACTGGCGGCGATCCTGATCCTCGTCGGAATTTTCCACCTCGATACGCCGGGCCTGTTCTGGGCGATCGCGATCCTGTCGTTCGTCATCGGCTTCCTCCTGATCGTGCCGATCGGCGGCGCAGACATGCCCGTCGTCGTTTCGATGCTGAACAGCTATTCGGGCTGGGCCGCCGCCGCGATGGGCTTCACCCTCCATAATACGGCGATGATCATCACCGGAGCGCTAGTCGGCTCCTCGGGCGCGATCCTATCCTACATCATGTGCCGGGCGATGAACCGCAGCTTCATCAGCGTGATTGCGGGCGGCTTTGGCGGGGACGCCGGCGGCGCGGCGAGCGGCGAGGCCAAGGAGCAGCGGCCGTGGAAGCGTGGTTCGGCCGAGGACGCCGCATTCCTGATGAGCCAGGCCGAACAGGTCATCATCATCCCCGGCTACGGGATGGCCGTGGCGCAGGCGCAGCATGCGCTGCGCGAAATGGGCGACGTGCTGAAGGCGCGGGGCGTAACCGTGAAATATGCGATCCATCCCGTCGCCGGGCGTATGCCGGGGCACATGAACGTGCTGCTTGCCGAAGCCAACGTCCCCTATGACGAGGTGTTCGAACTGGAGGACATCAATTCCGAATTTGCGCAGACCGACGTGGCGTTCATCATCGGCGCCAACGACGTGGTGAACCCCGCCGCCAAGACCGACAAGTCGTCACCGATCTACGGCATGCCGGTGTTTGACGTGAACAAGGCCAAGACTGTGCTGTTCATCAAGCGATCGATGGGCGGCGTCGGCTATGCCGGCGTCGACAACGACGTGTTCTACCAGGACAATACGATGATGCTGCTGGCTGACGCCAAGAAAATGGTCGAGGAAATCGTCAAGGCGATGGCGCACTAGGACATTGAGGCAACGGCCGGTCGCGCACGGCTCGACAGGATCCGGGGCGCTTCGATAGGCGTTAGCGATCCTGTTCCATCTAACACGGAGAGCCAAACATGGCTGAAGACAAGAAGCCCGCAGAGACGACGGCGCCGGCCAAGCCCGACGGCGCCAAGCCCAACCCGAATGTGGGAATGTGGATCGGCGCGGGCGTGGGCGCCGGGATCGGATCGGCGGCACTGGCCGCAGCCTTGCTCTACGCGACCCGCAGCCGGACCAAGAAGAGCCCGGGCAAGGATTAATCCTCTTCCGCCGCCAGCAGGCGATCCAACTCCCGTTCGACCAACGCACTGCAACTGATCGCGATGACGGGTGCGTTCGCGTCCGGCGCGGCCAGCTTGCGCTGCGACAGGCCCGTCAACAACACGATGATCACGTCGACCAGTTCGTTGCGCTTCAATTCATGCGCCTTGCCCGGAGCGATGGCGGCAAGCGCGCGGCAGATGTTCATGGTGATCAAGCGATCCGCCTCCCGCAGCAGTGCGGAAATCCGATCATTGCGGGCGGCCTCCACGAGGATCTGCGCGAAGAGCCCCTCCTGATGGGGATCGCAATCGCGCTGAATGAAGCTCACCACCCAGCGGCGCATCGCCGGCACGTCGTTGGCGGCGATGGCCACATCGAGCGACGGCTCGTCGAGGAGACCTTGCAAATCTTCCCGGACGATATCGGCGACGATGGCTTCCTTCCCATCGAAATCGCGATAGATCTGGCCGACCTTCACGCCGGCCGCCTCCGAAATCTGGGTCATCGGGCTGTTCTGGAAGCCGCGCATCGCGAACAGGCGGCGGGCGGCATCCGTGACTTGTTTGCGGCGGGCGACAGCGCGCGGGGATCGCGGAATGCAACAAGGACGCCCCAGACCTTTCATCCTTGCAATCGCCTTTTCGAACGCTTGACCGCAATGCAGCATTCAGGCTAGCCACTGCGATGTGAATTGATATTCACACTCTTGATTGCGGATCAACGGAAAACTCCATGCGTCGAAGCTTAAGCTTGGCATTGCTCCTTGCGCTCGGCGCGTGCGGAAAGAAGGAGGCTCCGCCGGCGCCTCCTCCGCCGCAGGTGGGCGTCATCACGCTGGCAAGTGACAGCGCCGTTTTGACCTCGGAACTTCCCGGCCGAATCACGGCATTTGAGACGTCCGAAGTCCGCCCGCAGGTGAACGGCCTGATCGAGGCGCGCCTGTTCCGCGAAGGGCAGGAAGTGCGCGCCGGCCAGCCACTCTACCGAATCGATCCGTCACCTTATCGCGCACAGGTCGCCAGCGCCCGCGCCGCTCTGGCCCGCGCCGAGGCCGCGATTGCATCCAGTGCGGCGCTATCGCGTCGCTATGGCGAACTGGTGAAGATCAATGCGATCGCGCGCCAGGAATTCGAAAATTCGCAGACCAGCGCCGCACAGGCGCGCGCCGATGTGGGGGCGCAGCGCGCCGCGCTGCAGACCGCCCAGATCGATCTTGCACGCACCACCATCAAGGCGCCGATCACGGGACGGATCGGCCGATCGGATTTCACGCCGGGCGCGCTCGTCACGGCCGGCCAGACGAATCCCCTGACGACCATCCAACGGATCGACACCGTCTATGTCGATCTCACTCAATCCAGCGCCGACCTGCTGCGCCTGCGTCAGCAGATCTTGCAGGGCTCCGTTTCCAGCGGCGGCACGGCCCGCGTCAAGCTGAAGCTGGAGGACGGCAGCACCTATCCGATGGAAGGCGAACTCCAGTTCGCTGACGTGACCGTCGATCCGGCGACCGGATCGCAGACGATCCGCGCCACCTTCCCTAATCCCCGGCGCCTGCTTCTGCCGGGCATGTATGTTCGCGCGGAGATCGTTCAGGGCACGCAGGCGCAGGTGCTGCTGGTACCGCAGATGGCCGTCAGCCGCGATGAAAAGGGCAATCCCACGATCATGGTGGTGGGCCGCGACAACAAGGTCGAGGTTCGCCAGATCACCACGGCGCGCACAGCCGGTGAAAACTGGATCGTCAGTGACGGGGTGAAGCCCGGCGAAAAGGTGATCGTCGAGGGCGGCATGATGCTTCGCCCCGGCGCGGTCGTCACGCCTACGCCTTATACCAAGCAGCCGCCCGCCACCCCCGGCCAGCCCGCGACGGCCAAGTAAGCGAACGGCCCATGTCACGCTTCTTCATCAATCGGCCGATCTTCGCGCTGGTCATCGCCATCGTGCTGATGCTGCTCGGCGCGATCGCGATCTCACAGCTGCCGGTTTCGCAATATCCGGCCATCGCGCCGCCGCAGATCGCTATCAACGCCGTCTATCCCGGCGCCGACGCGAAGACGCTGGAAAACACGACCACCCAGATCATCGAGCAGCAGCTGAAGGGCATCGATCACCTTCGCTATTTCTCGTCGAACTCCAGTTCGGCGGGCCTCGTCACGATCACGCTGACGTTCGAGCAGGGCACCGATGCCGACATCGCGCAGGTGCAGGTCCAGAACAAGCTGCAGGCGGCGACGCCGCTTCTTCCCCAGGAAGTGCAGCAGCAGGGCATCCGCGTCGTCAAGGCGACGCAGAACTTCCTGATCTTCATCGGCTTGTATTCCGATAATCCGAAGCTGCACGACGCAGACGATCTCAGCGACATCGTCGTCTCCAGGATCCAGGATCCGGTCAGCCGCATCGACGGCGTCGGCGATACGCAGGTGTTCGGCAGCCAATATGCGATGCGCATCTGGGTCGATCCGCTGAAGCTGCAAACCTATGGCCTGACGATGACCGACGTTTCGTCGGCGGTACGGGCGCAGAATGCGCAGGTTTCGGCCGGCCAGTTGGGCCAGGCGCCTGCCCCGGCCACGCAGATGCTGAACGCCACCGTGACGGTGTCGTCACGGCTACAGACGGCGGAAGAGTTTGGCGCGATCCGGTTGAAGACCAATCCCGATGGGTCGGTCGTCCGCATTCGCGACATTGGGCGCGTGAACATCGGCGCAGAGACGTTCGGATTCGACGGCCGGTGGAACGGGCTTCCCGCCTCCGGCATCGCGATCAAGCCGGCGGCGGGCGCCAACGCGCTCAATACGGTCGAGCTCGTCAAGGCGCGCGTGAACGAAATCGCCAAGCAGTTTCCGCCCGACGTGCACGTCATCTATCCCTATGACACGACGCCGTTCGTGCGCCTCTCGATCAAGCAGGTCGTGGAGACGCTGGTCGAGGCGGTGGTGCTCGTCTTCCTCGTCATGTTCCTGTTCCTGCAGAACTGGCGGGCGACGCTGATCCCGACGATTGCGGTGCCGGTCGTGCTGCTGGGCACCTTCGCCGTGCTCCAGATCGCCGGCTATTCGATCAACGTCCTCACCTTGTTCGGCATGGTGCTGGCGATCGGCCTGCTGGTGGACGACGCGATCGTCGTCGTCGAAAATGTCGAGCGCCTGATCCAGACGGAGCATCTGTCGCCCAAGGACGCGGCGCTGAAATCGATGGACGAGATTACCAGCGCGCTGGTTGGCATCGCGCTGGTGCTGTCCGCCGTGTTCCTGCCGATGGCCTTCTTCGGCGGATCGACCGGCGTGATCTACCGCCAGTTCTCGATCACGATCGTCTCGGCGATGGCTCTGTCGGTGCTGGTTGCGCTGATCCTGACGCCCGCGCTGGCGGCGCTGATCCTCAAGCCGCACGATCCTTCGCAGCGCGAGGGCAAGGGCCTGGTCAACCGCTTTTTCAACGGCTTCAATTACTATTTCGATCGCGGCCAGGAGAAATACGAAAAGGGCGTTCGCTCCACGGCACAGCGCTGGGGTCGTTCGCTGATCGTCTATGCCGTGATCGTGACCGGAATGGTCATCCTGTTCGCCCGCTTGCCCACCGGCTTCCTGCCCGACGAGGATCAGGGCGTCGCGATCGCACTTGCACAGCTCCCCGCCGGCGCGACCAAGGCCCGCACGGACGCGGCCCTCGCCCATGCGCGCGATCACTTCCTCAAGGAAGAAAAGGCCGCCATTCAGGGCGTCTATACGATCAGCGGCTTCTCCTTCTCCGGCCAGGGCCAGAATGCCGGCATCATCTTCATCCCACTCAAGCATTGGGAAGAGCGGCCGGGCGCCAAGAATCGGGCACAGGCGATCGTCGGCCGGGCGATGGGCAATTTCTCGCAATGGCATGACGGCCTGATCTTCGCGCTGATCCCGCCCTCCGTGCAGGAACTGGGCAACGCCACCGGCTTCGATCTCCAGCTCGTCGACGATGCCGGCATCGGCCACGAACGGCTGCTCGCCGCGCGCAATCAGATGCTGGGCATGGCCGCCACCGATCCGCGCGTGGCGGGCGTGCGCCCCAACGATCTGGAAGATGCGCCGCAGCTGAAGATCGATATCGATCAGGACAAGGCGGCCGCACTCGGCCTCTCCCTCGCCGATGTGAACAGCACCATCTCCACTGCGTGGGGCGGCAGCTACATCAACGATTTCATCGATCGCGGTCGCGTGAAGCGCGTCTACGTTCAGGCCGATGCGCCGTATCGCATGAAGCCGGAGGATCTCTCCGCTTTCTACGTGCGCGGCGCGAACGGCCAGATGGCACCTTACTCCGCCTTCTCGTCGCTCAGCTGGGAAAAGGCGCCGGTCGCGCTGACGCGGTATAACGGGCAGCCCTCGATGGAATTGCTCGGCACGCCGGCACCGGGCGGAAGCTCCGGCGATGCGCTGAAGGCGATGGAAGAGATGCAGGCCAAGCTGCCAGCCGGAACCGGCCTGGAGTGGACGGGGCTGTCCTACGAGGAACGCCTCTCCGGCGGGCAGGCGCCGGCGCTGTATGCGCTTTCGTTGATCGTCGTGTTCCTGTGCCTTGCGGCTTTGTATGAAAGCTGGTCGGTGCCCATCGCGGTGATGCTGGTCGTGCCGCTCGGCGTGGTCGGCGCACTGCTGGCGGCGTGGATCACGGGCCTCAACAACGACATCTATCTGCAGGTGGGCCTCATCACCACGATCGGCGTGTCCGCCAAGAACGCGATCCTGATCGTGGAGTTTGCGGAGGAGCGAATGCAGGAGGACGGAATGACGCCGTTCGAAGCGGCCATTGCGGCGGCCAAGCTGCGTCTGCGCCCGATCCTGATGACCAGCCTGGCCTTCGTGTTCGGCGTCTTCCCGCTCGCCATCGCCACCGGCGCCGGCGCGGGCGGGCAGAATGCGATCGGCCGTGCGGTGGTGGGCGGGATGCTCTCCGCGACCTTCCTGGCGATCTTCTTTGTGCCGATGTTCTTCGTCGTCGTCAGCCGCCTGTTCCGTCGCCGCAGCGCAAAGACGCCGCCCGAGGGCCGCGATCAACATGTGGTGCAGGAGGCATGAGGATGGATCGTCGCTCTCTGGCTCTGCTGCCCCTGATCGCGCTGGCAGGCTGCGATATGGCCCCCAAGCACGTCCGGCCGGCAGGCGCCGTGCCGGTGACCCTGCCGCAGGGCGGCGCTTATGCGCCCGCTTCGGTGACCGCCGCCGATCCAACTGCCATCGCCTGGCGCGATTTCTTCACCGACGAAAAGCTGCGTCAGGTGATCGCGCTGGGGTTGGAGAATAATCGCGATCTGCGGATCGCCTTGGGCAACGTGCTTCAGGCCCGCGCGCAATATCGCGTACGCCAGGCCGATCAGCTACCCAGCATCAACGGCACGGGATCGGCGACCTTCACGAACAGCCCGTTCGGCCTGGGCGGAGCAGGCGCGGGAGCCGGCGGCGGAACTGGAACCGGCGGAACGGGAACTGGCGGAACGGGAACGGGGGTCGGCGGCGGCGGCACGGGTGGCGTCGTGCCCGGTGCGGCGGCGGCGGTCACCTCCTCCGATACGATCAAAATTTATCAGGCGAATATCGGGCTATCGGCGTTCGAGGTGGATCTGTTCGGCCGCGTCCGCAATCTGACCAAAGCAGCGCTCGAACAATATCTGGCAACCGAAGAGGGCCAGCGATCGACCCGCATCTCCCTCATCGGCGAGACGGCGACCGCTTATCTCACGCTGGCCGCCGATCAGGACCGGCTGCGGATCGCCCAGCGGACGCTGGAGAGCTTCGGCGAATCGCTGCGCCTGACCCGCGCACAATTCCAGACCGGCGTCGCGTCTGAGCTTGAGGCGCGTCAGGCCGAGACGAATTACGAAGGCGCAAAGAACGATGCCGCCGCGCTGAAGGCCCAGATTGCGGCGGACCAGAACGCGCTCAATCTGCTGGTCGGTACGACGGTGCCGGCCGAACTGCTGCCGACGCAGCTTGGCACCCGGAGCTTCACCGTAGCCGATCTGCCGGCGGGATTGAGTTCCGAGATCCTCCAGCGGCGGCCCGACGTGCTTCAGGCCGAGCATCGGCTGATGGCGGAAAATGCCAATATCGGTGCGGCCCGCGCGGCCTTCTTCCCGCGCATCTCGTTGACCGCCACGCTCGGCACGATCAGCACCGCTCTCTCGGGCTTGTTCGAGAGCGGCACCAAGGCATGGACCGTCGCGCCTTCGGCGACGCTGCCGATCTTCGATTACGGCCGCAATCTCAACAATCTGCGCTACGCCAAGGCCAGCCGTGATGTCGCCATCGCCACATATGAGCGCACGCTGCAGTCGGCGTTCCGCGAAGTGGCCGATGCGCTGGCGCAGCGCGGCACCATCAGCGAACAGCTGGGCGCGCGGGAGCGGCGCGCCAATGCCGCTGGCGTCGCAGCGCGGCTGGCGGATGCGCGCTACCGGGCCGGTGTGGATTCCTTCCTCACCTCGCTGGATTCGCAGCGGACATCCTACGCGGCCGATCTGGATCTGACCCAGACCCGGCTGACGCAGGCGACCAATCTGGTGACGCTCTACCGCACGCTGGGCGGCGGCCTGAACTAACAACTTGCAGTCTGGCCGGACTGGGATACCCTCTCTTCAAAATTGGAGAGGTCAATGTCTATCGCCACAGACCCAACACCGGAAACGGCCGACAAGAGCATCGTCATTCTGGAAAGTCTGCTCTGCCTGCTGCGCGAGCGGAACATCCTGTCCCGCGCGGACATCGAGGAGCTTTGCGCGAAGGTGAAAGATCGCGCGGATCATCATGGTGCCGGCGTGCTGCCATGCTGCGACAAGGAAGCGAACGAGGCCGCGACGATCGTCTCGAGCCTGTCCAGCTATATCGGCCAGCGTTACGGCGGGAAGCACCGCCGCGCTTAAAGGCCGGAGCCTAAGCGCTCCTTATTGCACCCAGCGATCGCGCGTGTAGCCCTGCGCCCATAACAGGGCCGTCAGGTCGCCATGATCGATGCGCGCCGCCGCCGCCGCCGCCGTTTTCGGCTTGGCGTGATAGGCGACGCCGAGGCCGGCGGCCTGGATCATCGGTATGTCATTAGCGCCATCGCCCACGGCCAACGTCTCGTGTGCGGCAAGGCCAAGCGCCTCCTGTTCCGCTAGCAGGGTCCGCCGCTTGGTTTCCGCATCCACGATCGGCCGGGAGACGCGGCCGGCCAGTTTGCCATCGGCCACCTCCAGCACGTTCGACAAGGCACGGTCGAAGCCGATCGCCGCCGCGACCCGGTCCGCGAAGACGGTGAAGCCGCCCGACACCAACACCGCCCGCGCGCCATTGGCCCGCATCGTCCGCACCAACGCCACCGCGCCGGGCATCAGCCGAACGCGCTCTTCGTAGCAGCGATCGATCATCTCAGCGCCGAGGCCGGCCAGCAACGCCACCCGCGCATCCAGAGCGGCCTCGAAATCCAGTTCGCCGCGCATCGCCCGCTCGGTAACTTCCGCGATCTCGGCCTTGATGCCGGCATAGTCGGCCAGTTCGTCGATGCACTCGATGGTGATCATCGTGGAATCCATATCGGCCACGAGCAGCCTCTTCGCCCTGCCGGCGCGCGGCTGAACGACCACGTCCACACCCGGTAACAAGCCTTCCAGAACGGCCCGCGCTGCAACCGCGTCGATCCGACCGATCGGCAAATCGACCGCAAGCCCCTGCTCCAGCCATTCCGGCTCGCCACTGACTCCGCCAGCACCGGAAATCGCATTGCGCGCCGTTCCGATTTCGCGGGCTCCAAGTCCGTTTTCCGATGCTATCAGCGTAGCGATGAGCAAGCCTGATCCTTCCGACCTTCTACGGGTGGCGCTCATCGCAGGGCCGACCGCCAGCGGCAAGTCGGCGCTGGCATTGGCACTGGCGGAATCCAATGCCGGCACGATCATCAATGCCGATGCGAGTCAGGTCTATCGCGACCTCCGCATCCTGACCGCGCGCCCCTCACTGGAGGACGAAGGCCGCGCGCCGCATCTGCTGTACGGCTATCGGGACGGGACGGAGCCGAGTTCGGCGGCGGATTGGGCGGCCGAAGCGGCGGCAGCGATCGATGCCGTTCTCGCAGAGGGGCGCCTTCCGATCCTCGTAGGTGGAACCGGGCTGTATCTGCGGACGCTCCTGCACGGGATCGCGCCCATACCTGCGATCGACGCCACAGTTCGTGACACGGTACGGATGATGGACGGCTCCACCGCGCACGCAGCTCTGCAAAGCGAGGATCCTGCCGCCGCAGCGCCGCTCAATCCCGCCGATACGACCCGCAACCAGCGCGCGCTGGAAGTGATCCGCAGCACCGGCCGATCGATACTCGCCTGGCGCGCCGAGCGCACCGGCGGCATCGGCACGCGGATTCGCGCGGAGATCCGCATTGTCGATCCACCCGTCGAGGATCTTTATGGGCGATGCGACGCGCGGGTTGAGGCGATGATCGCCGCCGGCGCGATCGATGAAGTGGCAGCGCTTCTAGCGCGCGGCCTGCCGGCGGATCTGCCGGTGATGCGCGCGATTGGAGTTGCTCCGCTCGCCGCTTACATCGGCGGGGAGCTGACGCTGGAGGAGGCGAAAGCGGCGGTTGCGCTGGCGACGCGCCGTTATGCCAAGCGCCAGCGCACTTGGTTTCGCAATCAGCCGCTCGGTCCGCAGGCTGATACGATCGCTTAACGAATAAACGCTACTTCGCGAGTATCGGGAGGCGGCTCACAGCGCGATGCTGCGCTGCGGCATTTCGTTGCGCACGTGAACTGATTATTCTAGCTAACGATCCGTAAACATGACGGCAGACCTTGCCGAACGGAGTTCCTGCAATGCGTTTTCGTACCCTGCCCGCCCTTCTTGCCTGCTCTGTCGGGCTGGCGGCAGCAGCGCCATCGATGGCCGCCACCTTCACGTCCGAGCAATATGCCGCCGCTGTCGCTGGCGCGCAGAAAATGCAGGAACTGAACCTGATCGTATTCGGCAATGCCAAGTCCACGGCTGAGATCGAAGGCAAGGCGTTCGTCGGCGGCGATCTGACGCTGGGCGGCAATGTCGGCCTCGGTCCGGACGCAAATGGCCAGGGCTACAAGGCCAATGCGAGCGTCGCGACGCTCACTGTCGGCGGGAATGCCAGCGGCGGCATCCACGTCAAGAACGGCATCGGCGTCGCGAACGTCGTTGCCAATGTCGGCGGCAATTCGACCGGCACCTATTTCGATGGCACGACCGGCACGCTGAATGCCGGCGGCACGATCAGCGGTCTCAACGGGACGGGAACCGGCAATGCCGGCGTGGCGGGCCTGAAGGCGTCGATCGGCGCGCAGACATCGACACTGATGAGCCAGCTTTCCACGCTGTCGCAGATCCTGGCCAGCTACACGGCGAACACCGTCTTCAATTCGGCCGACCAGAACAATCTGAGCTTCGCCGCAACATCCGCCTCCAACCTTCTCGTCGCCAGCATCGACGGCACAAAGCTGGCGAGCGGCACCTTGTTCATGCCCACGCTCAGCGCGGGACAGATCCTGGTGGTGAACGTCAGCGGCAACAATCTCAATATGGGCGTCAATCCCGCCGGTGGGCTGAACGCCGCCAACCAGAACATCATCTGGAACTTCCTCGGCACCGGCAACATGCAGTTCAACAGCTGGAACGGCTCCATTCTGGCGACGGGCGCCACGGTCAGCAACAACAGCCAGCTCAACGGAACCGTCGTCTCCAGCATGTTCGATGGTCGCGGCGAAGTGCATCTCGGCACGTTCGCGGGATCGATCAGCACGCTTTTGCCGGCCGCTACGCCGGTAAGCGCGGTGCCGGAAGTCAGCACCTGGGCGATGATGATCATGGGCTTCGGCACTATCGGCGCCATGCTGCGGCTTCAGCGCCGACGGACGGACGTGTTCGCAGCACGCTGAACGCTCTCGCCTCTCCTATTAAGGCCGTCCCTCAGCCGAGGGGCGGCCTTTTTATTGTCTGCTGGCCTCACCAAACGCACGAAAGTTTCGCGTTAAACGGGCCAACGACATTTTATTGCTAATGGCGGTTTGACAGCATAACTTTCGTCGCTTAGGGCCACCGCTCCTCCTCCACCGGGAATCGAAGAGCCATGACGAGCGAGCGTAGCGGCGCGGACATTTTGATCGAAACGCTAACCGAGCTCGGCGTAGAGGTCGTGTTCGGCTATCCGGGCGGCGCCGTCCTCCCGATCTACGACGCGCTGTTCAAGCAGACGAAGATCCAGCACATCCTGGTCCGCCAGGAAGGCGGCGCGGCCCATGCGGCGGAGGGCTATGCGCGCTCCACCGGGAAGCCGGGCGTGGTCCTCGTCACCTCCGGCCCCGGTGCCACCAATGCCGTCACCGGCATTGCCGATGCGCTGATGGATTCGATCCCGATGGTGATCATCACCGGCCAAGTCGGCACGTCGCTGATCGGTTCGGACGCGTTCCAGGAATGCGATACGGTCGGCATCACCCGCCACTGCACGAAGCACAATTATCTGGTGAAGGATCCGGCCGAGCTGGAAGGCACGATCCGCGAGGCCTTCCACATCGCCACCTCCGGCCGCCCCGGCCCGGTGCTGATCGATCTGCCGAAGGACGTGCAGGTGGCGCAGGCGAAATCGAAGACCCTGCCCCCCCACCCCGGCTATCGCCCGCAGACCGAGCCTGATCCGAAGCTGATCGACGTGGCGGTGGAGATGCTCGCGGCGGCCGAGCGTCCGGTCTTCTATACGGGCGGCGGCATCATCAATTCCGGCCCGGCCGCAAGCGCCGCGCTGCGTGAATTGCAGGCGCTGACCGGCGCACCCGTCACCTCCACGTTGATGGGCCTCGGCGCCTATCCGGCCTCAGGGCCGGCGTGGCTGGGTATGCTCGGCATGCACGGCACGTATGAGGCCAATTGGGCGATGAACCAGGCCGATCTGATCGTGAACCTGGGTGCGCGCTTCGACGATCGCGTGACCGGCCGGCTGGATGCGTTCGCGCCCAATGCGCGCAAGATCCACGTCGATATCGATCGCTCCTCGATCAACAAGATCATTCGGGCCGAACTGGGCATCGTCGCCGATGTCGGCCGGGCAATGGAAGCCATGATCGCGCTGTGGAAGCAGCGCGGCCACAAGGCGCAGGATCTGGCCAACTGGTATGGCAAGATCGATGGCTGGCGCGCACTGAAGAGCCTGGATTATCCGGCCTCCACCAGCGAGATCATGCCGCAGGAGGCGATCCGCCGCCTGTGGGAGGCGACCAAGCATCGCCAGCCGATCATCTCCACCGAAGTCGGCCAGCACCAGATGTGGGCCGCCCAGCATTTCCATTTCGAGGAGCCGAACAAGTGGCTCACGAGCGGTGGCCTCGGCACAATGGGTTATGGGCTGCCGGCGGCGATCGGCGCGCAGATCGCCAATCCGGATGCGCTCGTCATCGATATTGCCGGCGAGGCTTCGATCCAGATGAACATTCAGGAGCTGGGCACCGCATCGCAATATAATCTGCCGGTGAAGGTGTTCATCCTAAACAACGAATATATGGGGATGGTCCGCCAGTGGCAGGATCTGACCTATGCGGGCCGCTATTCGCACAGCTATTCCGATGCTCTGCCCGATTTCGTGAAACTGGCCGAGGCTTATGGCTGGAAGGGCATCCGGATCGAGGATCCTGCCGCGCTGGACGGCGGCATTGCCGAGATGTTGGCCTATCCGGGGCCGGTAATGGTGGATTGCCGGGTCGCCAAGCTCGCCAATTGCCTGCCGATGATCCCGTCGGGCGCGGCCCATACGGAGATGATCCTCCAGGCGAACGAGGTATCGGGCGAGATGGACGACGAGGCCAAGGCGCTCGTCTGACGTCGCACCACCGACCACCCGTTATTCCCGCGAAGGCGGGAATCAATCAGCCGAACGGGTGTGGCTCTTCTGAACGGCTGGACTAAGGATCCCCGCCTTCGCGGGGATGACGGACGAGTATCTATGCACCTGAAGCCCGAAACCGCTGAACGCCACACGCTCTCCGTCACCGTCGCCAACGAGCCGGGCATCCTCGCCCGGATTGCGGGAATGTTCGCGGGGCGGGGCTACAATATCGAGAGCCTCACGGTCGCCGACGTGACCGAGGATGAGGCGATCAGCCGCATCACCGTCGTCACCAAGGCATCGCCGACGACGATCGAGCAGATCATCGCGCAACTGGATCGGCTGCCCTCGGTCGTCCGGGTGCTGGATCTCACCGCGCTTGGGCCCCACGTGGAGCGCGAACTTGCGCTGGTGAAGGTGGCAGGATCGGGCGATCATCGGATCGAGGCGCTGCGCCTGGCCGAAGTGTATCGCGCCCGCGTGGTGGATGCGACCATCTCGTCCTTCGTTTTCGAAGTGACGGGCGGCACGGAGAAGATCGACAAGTTTCTGGAACTAATGCGGGAAGTGGGCCTGGTCGAGGTCGCCCGCACCGGCATCGCCGCCATCGCGCGAGGGCGCGAGGCCGTTTAGACTTTAGGTAATCAGGCTCACTTCCGTTCGCGGCAGGCGAAGGTCGCTGCTCGAAGCGAACAGGTTTTCTAAAAGGGGATCAGTCCAATGCGCGTTTACTACGATACCGATGCCGATATCGGCCTGATCAAGACCAAGAAGGTCGCGATCGTCGGCTATGGCAGCCAGGGCCATGCCCACGCCCAGAACCTCAAGGATTCGGGCGTTTCCGAAGTGGCGATCGCGCTGCGCCCCGGTTCCGCCACCGCCGCGAAGGCCGAAGGCGCAGGCTTCAAGGTGATGACCGGTTCCGAAGCCGCTGCCTGGGCGGACATCGTGATGATCCTAGCGCCGGACGAGCATCAGGCCGCGATTTGGGAAAACGATCTCAAGGGCAATCTGAAGCCGGGCTCGGCCATCGCCTTCGCCCACGGCCTGAACGTGCATTTCGGCCTGATCGAGCCGCCGGCGGACATCGACGTGTTCATGATCGCGCCGAAGGGTCCCGGCCACACGGTACGCTCCGAATATCAGAAGGGCGGCGGCGTGCCCTGCCTGATCGCCATCCATCAGGATGCCAGCGGCAACGCGCATGACGTGGCGCTTTCCTACGCATCCGCAATCGGCGGCGGCCGTTCGGGCGTGATCGAGACGACCTTCAAGGAAGAGTGCGAAACCGATCTGTTCGGCGAGCAGGCCGTGCTGTGCGGCGGCATCACCCACCTGATCCAGGCCGGGTTCGAAACGCTGGTGGAAGCCGGCTATGCCCCCGAAATGGCCTATTTCGAGTGCCTGCACGAAACCAAGCTGATCGTGGATCTGCTGTACGAGGGCGGCATCGCCAACATGCGCTATTCGATCAGCAATACCGCCGAATATGGCGACATCGTCACCGGTCCGCGCATCATCACCGACGAGACCAAGTGGGAGATGAAGAAGGTGCTGGAGGACATCCAGTCCGGCCGCTTCGTGAAGAACTTCATCCTCGACAATCGCGCCGGCCAGCCGGAATTGAAGGCCAGCCGCAAGCAGGCCGCCGCGCATCAGATCGAGCAGGTCGGCAGCGAATTGCGTGCGATGATGCCGTGGATCGCGAAGAACAAGCTTGTCGACAAGACGAAGAACTAAGCCGAACCTTCCCCGGGGCGCTCCGCAACATGGCAGCGCCCCGGGGTAACTGGCTCAGCTATTGCTGTTTTCGTGGCCTCGCTCGGGCTCGTGCGGGGCGGATAGCTCGATCTTGCCGCCGCCCGCGACGGCATCGCTATCGAAATCCTCGGGCCCACCTCCACCGCCTGCGCCGGCGCCACTACCGACAACTTCACCGGCCTTGGTCATGCCCGGTTTATGGCCGCGATTTTCACGGCCTCGTTCTGCGGGAACGTTGGCAGAACCCGCATCGTTGTTTCTCAGCGCTGCTCGCGTTTCCTCGTCTGACCGGGCGGCGTCCTGTTCCGGATAGATCAGCTTCTTGTCATCCATGATGTCCTCCTCACGGCCCAACGTCCGGGATCGGCCAGAGGTTCTTGGGCTTAGCGGGTCTTCTGCGGGTTCATCACGAGCGATGCGGGATCGGACGTCGCGGCATTCGGCGCCAGCGGCCCCTGGGATCCCTCCTGCGTCTTTGCCGTGCGGGACGTCGTGTAGATTCCGAATCCGATCAGCACGACGATGGCGACCACGACTGCCACGAGCATGCACCAACTGCGCTTGCGATGCTTCGGCCCGACCGTCACGTGCGGAGCCCTGACGGCGCGCTGGTTCCGAATGTGATCATCAGCGCGTCCCCACAAATATCTGCGCCCAGAACGGCCTTCGTCATGGAAAGGTGCCGCTTCAATGTAGGGAATTGCGATAATGCGTTAACCGCACGACCTGAACTGCCGCGATGCAAGCCAAAACGCCGGCAAAAGCTAGCGGCGCAGCCGCTCAATCGCCTGGGCCAACGCCACATATAGCTTGCCCATATCCGACGAGAGGAGGGTGACGCCCATCGTTGCGCCCTCGCGCACGGCCAGCACACGGCGGAGCATCGCTTCGAAATCATGCACATAGCGATTGACCTGCGCGCGGAACTCGCCGTCCTCATTATAGCGGGCGACGATCGCCTTGGCATCACCCGTCTCGATCAGGCGGACGGCGCGGCGCGTGAAGACGCCGCGGTCGCCCTTGAGGTACGCCGCCCATTCCGCGTCGGTCGGTTGGTTCGAGAAGATCTTGGCGACATCGATCGCGGTGGAATTCAGCGCCTCGATCAGCAGGCTCACCTGCCGGGCGAAGCTCTGCTCGTCCGTCGCGGACGCCGCTGCCTGATGCTCGGCGATCCGCGCCTCGACCGAACGGGTCGTCTCGGTCAGCGTCACCAGTTGGCGGGTCAGGCGTTCGGATGCCGCGATCCCCGCTTCGCTCGCCTTGACGGAGGCTTCCTCGATCTTGCCGATCTCGGCCTGGCCGACGCCCTGAAGCGCCTGCGCCATCGCTTCCGCACTGGTGGCGGCGAACTGCGCAGCCGCGTCGGGGATCGCCGTTGCCAGCGTCTCGCGGGCATGAGCCGCTGCCTGCGCCGCCGTCTCGCGCACTCGCAGCAGTGCATCGACCAGCTTCACCGAAGCCCCTTCGGTCAGCGCGGCGATCTCCTGATCGGTGCGGGCCAGAAGCCCCTCCAGCGCGCTCACCTGATCGCGCAAGGTCGCCAGCTTTCCGTCCGCTTGAGCCGAGAAGCCGGTCAGGCGCTCTTCACCGTGCGTGCCCAACGCCGTGATCCGATCGCGGACCTCCGCCAGCTTCTCGTCTGCCTGGGCGGAGAAGCCGGTCAGGCGCTCCTCGCCATGCGTACCCAACGCCGTGATCCGATCGCGGACCTCCGTCAGCTTTTCGTCAGCCTGCGCGGAGAAGCCTGCCATCCGCTCTCCACCATGCGCACCCAGCGCGGTGATGCGATCGCGAACGATCCCTACCGTCTCGTCCACCTTGGTGGCGAAGCGCGCCAGCCGATCTCCGCCGACTTCGATCAGCGCGCCACTCTCGGCAAGTTTGCCCTGAAGATCCTCGACCGTGCGAACCAGATCGTCTGCGCGCGGCCCGGCCGCCTGCAACAAGGCGATGGCGTCATCGGCCTGCGCGCGCAGGCGCAAAAGCGTTTCGGGCAGTTCTCCACCCAGCAGATCGTTGGCGGACGATGCCTCGGCACGCAGCGCGACGACACGGCCGAGCATCGTCTCGGCCGCGGCGCCGCCCCGGCCGAGCAATTGCCCGATCTGATCGCCATGATCCGCCAGCGCGGCCAGCGTTTCCGCAAGGTCCGCCACCTGCTCAGCACCCTTGTCGCCCAGCCGCTCGAACCGTCCCTCGACGCCGCCGAGCGCCTGCTCCAGCTGGCCGAGAAGACCGCGCGCCGCCGCCTCGTGCTGGCCGATCCGCAGGCTCGTCTCCTCGATCCGCCCGCTCAGTTGATCGAGGCGCAGCGCAAGCGCCCGCCCGGCCTCGTCGCCCGAACGGCCGAGCATGTCGCGCGCCTGATTCACCAACGCGGTCAGGGCATTGCCCTGCTCCGATACGCCACGCCGCACCTGATCCAGCGCCCCGGACGCGTTGAGCAGCGCGCCATCGGCGGCTTCGCCCAACTTGCCCGCCGCGTCCATGATGCGGCGGTCGGCGGCGGCGGCGCTGCCCTCGATCCGCTCCAGCTCGATCGCGAGGCGGCGCGCGGCGGCGACACTCGATTGATCGGCCGAACGCGCCTGCGTTTCGATACCTGTGAGGATGGTGCCCAGCGTTTCGCCGCGCGTTTCGGCTTCTTGAGCAATGGCGCGCAGCCGATCGCCAAGGGCGCCTGCGTGGGCCTCCAGCTTCGGCAGATCGGCCATCATCACACCGAGATCGGTGCGCGCGGTCGCCGTCGCGTCATCCAGCCGGGCGGCGGTTTCGGCGACGATCGCAACGTCGCTGCGCAGCGCTTCACCGGTTCGTGCCAGCCGTTCGCCCGTCTCTTCGCCCAACTGCATCAATTCGGCGCCATGCTTAGCAAGGCCCTGCCGCGCGCTCACGATCCGGCGATCGACCAATGTCAGCAGTTCGGCCAGACGCAGCGATTCAAGCCGCAGATCGCGTGCGGCACGGGCATAATGCGTCGCTTCCGCGCGGCCGGTTCGCAACATCACGAGCGCCAGCAGGCCGATCAAAGTCAAAGGGCCGGAGCCGACCCCGATCCAGGCTGCCGCCCGGGAGAGACCGATGCCGTCCGCAGGCTTCGTCGCGATCACGAGCATGGCCAGCACGGCGATCCATGCGACGGCAAGCAGCAGCATCGCGACGATGAGCGTCGCTTCCTTCCAGCGACGGGGGCGGTCCGGCTCGGCCGCAGCCTCGTCCAGCCAATCGCCGTCGCCCAACGGCAGCGGTTCCTGCGCCTCGGGCGCGTCTTCGATCGGCGTCTGCCGCCAGCTTGCTCCGCTCGCCATGAATGTCGTTCTATCAGCTTCCCGCGCATGCGAAAGCACCACCTGCATGTTTGCTTGCCGCGCGGATCGCCCTAAACGGAGACGAGCATGAATGGGGCACACGCATGACGCTGGCTGCGCTGGTCGCGGCTTTCGATGTCGAGGCCGGCTCGCCTCGCGCGGTGCTTCCGCTCGCCGGCGTAACATTGGTGGAACATCAGATCCGGCGCCTGGCCATCGCCGGTGCCGAGCGGCCGATCCTGCTGGTGGAGCAGATGACGCCATCCCTGGCCGCGCCGCTGGCTCGGCTGCGGGCGGACGGCATCGCGGTGAAGGTGGCGACCAGCATCTCCGCCGCCGCCGATCTGCTGGCGGCCGAACCGCGCGTTCTGATCCTTGGCGATGCCTGCCTGCCGGATCGGGCGCTGATCGATCGCGTCGCCACGGCAGGAATTCCCAGCATCGCGGTCGTCCCCGATACGCCCGAACATGTGGCCTTTGAGCGGATCGATGCCGAGCATCGCTGGGCAGGCATCGCCTTGCTGGATGGGCGCCGCATTGCCGAAGTCGCCCAGATGGTGGGTGATTGGGATCCGATATCCACGATGCTGCGAAGCGCCGTGCAGGAGAGCGCCATCCGGATCGAGGCCGGACGCGACGTGCCGGTCCTGGCCGGATCGCCCGATATGCTGCGCGCCGCCGAAGCCCGGCTCATCGCCGCTTCGCGTGAGGCGAGCCGGGGATGGAGCGATCGCTTCCTGGAGGCGCCCATTGCCGAAGCGCTGCTGCCGCAGCTGTTCGCGCGGAGCATCCAACCGTCCCTGCCCGCCGCGCTGTCCGCTCTACTCGCGATCATCGGCGGGGCGGTGGCGCTCGGCGGCTATCGCTGGCTGGCGCTCATTCCTGTGTTGCTCGCCGGTCCGCTCGCGCGGATGGGGCAGCGGCTCTCGCTGATCCAGGCACGGCGCGTGCCTGCCGCCGGAACGCTTGCTATAGTCCGGCTGATCGGGCGCGGCATGGCGGCGCTGGGGCTCGGCTGGTGGCTGATGCAGGGCAGCGGCCAGTGGGGCTGGCTGCTGGTCGCTATGCTGCTGCTGGGTGCGATGAGCGGGCTGGTCGTCGCCCGACAGATCGTAGCCTGGATGGGCGACGGCAAAGATCCCGAATGGCTTGCGACGCCCTCCGCGCTTGGGTGGGCGTTGCTGCCGTTCGGCGTGATCGGTTCATGGCCTGCCGGATTGGCGGCTATCACGCTGTATGCGGGCGTTTCGTTCGGCTGGACGATGTGGCGGGCCCTCAGGCTGACGCGCTGAGGCCCGGCACATACAAGCCTGCACCGAAGCAGGCGGCGATCAGATCCGGATCAGGGACACATCCACGATCGGCTTCTTGCCGGTCCATTCCGTCGCCTTGCGGCGCACGGCCAGACGCACCGCTTCGCGCAGCTTCGACTCGTCCTTGCCGCCGCTGGACAGCGCCTTGCCTGCCGCCTCGCTTGCCTCGACGATGAAGTCCGCGCGGTCTTCCTCGATCGGCACGCCCTGGAAGGTGATTGCAGGTTTGCCTTTGAGCCGCCCGGACTGATCCACCGCCGCCGCGACCGAGATAACCCCATGTAGCGAAACCTTGCGGCGCTCGTTCATCGTGGTGCCGTCAGCCGGCAAGATCACGTCGCCATCCAGAATGAGACGGCCCGAACGTTCGGTACCGATCTTCTTCGGGCCATCGGGCGCGAGGCGGATCACATCGCCGTTCATCTGCACGATCGACTTGGGCACGCCCAGGCTATCGGCAAAGCGCGCCTGCTCCGCCATGTGACGCATCTCGCCATGAACCGGCAGCACGATTTCCGGCCGGATCCAGCGATACATCAGCTCCAGCTCGGGCCGCCCCGGATGGCCGGAGACGTGGACATGCGCCTGCCGATCCGTGATCATCTCGATTCCCTTGGCGGCCAGCGCATTCTGGATGCGGCCGATCGCCATTTCGTTGCCGGGGATCTGCTTCGACGAGAAGACGACCGTATCGCCCTTAGACAGCTTCAACTGATGGCTGTCGAAGGCGATGCGGGCGAGCGCGGCGCGCGCCTCGCCCTGTCCGCCGGTCGCGACGATCATCACGTCGCGTGGAGGCAGGCGCATGGCCGCGTCGAAATCGATCATCGGCGGGAAATCCTTAAGGTAGCCGACGCTCTTGGCGACCTTCAGGATCCGATCAAGCGAACGCCCGGCAACGCACAGCTGTCGATCCGTATCGATAGCGACCTGGCCCAGCGTCTGCAGCCGCGCCGCGTTCGAGGCGAAGGTGGTGACGAGCACCCGGCCTTTCGCCTCGCGGACGACCGCGTCCAAGCCTTCGCGCACGGCGGCTTCGGATCCGCTGGCAGCGTCGTTGAATACGTTGGTGCTATCGCAGACGAGCGCGAGGACGCCTTCGTCGCCGATGGCGGTCAGTTCCTGCGCCGTCGCGGGCGTGCCGAGCAAAGGCTCCTCGTCGAGCTTCCAGTCGCCGGTGTGGAAGATACGGCCATAAGGCGTATCGATCACCAGCCCGTTGCCCTCGGGGATCGAGTGGGCAAGCGGGACGTACGTAAATTTGAACGGCCCAAGATCGAAGCTGGAATCGCGCTGGATGATGTTGAGCTTCACCTGCTTGGTGATGCCCTCCTCCTCCAGCTTGCCGCGGATGAGGCCCGCGGTGAACGGCGTCGCGTAGAGCGGCACGCCCAGATCGGCGGCGAGATAGGGAATGGCGCCGATATGGTCTTCATGGCCGTGCGTCAGGACGATGCCGAGCAGATCCTTGCGATTACGCTCGATGAATTCCAGATCGGGCAGGATCAGATCGATGCCGGGATAAGCAGGGTCGGCGAACGTCAGGCCGAGATCGACCATCACCCATTTGCCCTGGGTGCCGTAGAGATTCACGTTCATCCCGATCTCCCCCGAGCCGCCAAGCGCGAGGAAGAGCAGTTCGTTGCCGGGTCTTGTCATGGTATTCCGATATCAAGGCGGCGGCAGGGCCCTGCCGCCGGCTGAGGAAGCCTCGGCTCCCTCTTCAGCCTTTCCATGTAGAGGCTTCCCCCTCCGTCGCAACCCCGTGCGCCGCTTCAGGCACCCAAAGCGTACCCTTGCCGGACGACGGGCTAATAAAGGCGAAGAGACGTCGATTGCCCGATCGGGAAGATCCGGTTGAAGGCTGAAAAAAAGCGGGAAATCCGCTGAATTTCGAACCACTCCGGAATGATGGAGTTTGGAGTCTTTCGTCTCCAGCATTCATGCATCTGTTCAGGTGACAGCGCGCTTCGTCGCGTACGATCCGTATATCTACCCTGACGTTTAGGATAGTTGAGTCACCAACTAGGAAACGCGACTCTTTAACGGCCCGGTGGAACTTGGAAAGGAACGATCCCGGCCCCTTTGAAATCCAAAGATGTTGGTAAAATTCCCCTAAACTTTAAAATCTTTACTTGCTCCCACAATGGAGCGCGGCTAGGCGCATCGAACCTCGGGAGCGCGGCGCCTACGAGGAAGCGAGAATCGGCCACCCGTGAGGAGGCCGCCGCAGGAGAGGATGCCGCTTACAACGAGGATGTAGCCCGGCTTTGATCGGGTCGGGCTACATTTCCCGCTATCCCGCGCAGCTCCAGCCGCTTTCGCCGATATGCTCCATCCGCTAAAGGCGCGCGATGACCGCCAAGCCCGCCCGCCCCCTGCCCAGGACGTTCAGCGTCAAATCGTTCGGCTGCCAGATGAACGCCTATGACGGCGCGCGCATGGCCGAACTGCTCGAATCGCACGGGCTCGTCGAGGCGGACACGAACGACGCCGATCTCGTGTTGCTGAATACCTGTCATATCCGCGAGAGGGCAGCCGAAAAGGTCTATTCCGATATCGGCCGGCTGGCGAAACGCGATGGCGGCAAGCCGATGATCGCGGTCGCCGGGTGCGTCGCACAGGCGGAGGGTGGCGAGATATCGCGCCGCGCGCCCGCCGTGGACGTGGTCGTCGGCCCGCAAGCCTATCATCGCCTGCCCGATCTCATCGCCCAGGCCGCGACCGGCGCCAAGGCGCTCGACACGGACATGCCCGCCATGTCCAAGTTCGATGCGTTGCCGAAGCGGCGTCGGCAGGGGCCGAGCGCATTTCTCACCGTGCAGGAAGGGTGCGACAAATTCTGCACCTATTGCGTGGTGCCCTATACGCGCGGCGCAGAGATTTCCCGGCCCTGGAGCCAGATCGTCGACGAGGCGAAGGCGCTGGTGGATGCCGGTGCGCGGGAGATCACTTTGCTGGGCCAGAATGTGAATGCGTGGCAGCATGACGGGCGCGGCCTACACGATCTGATCGAGGAACTGGCGACACTCTCCGCCCTGGCGCGCATCCGCTACATGACGAGCCACCCCAACGACATGTCGGACGGCCTGATCGCGGCGCATCGGGATGTCGAGAAACTAATGCCGTTCCTCCATCTGCCGGTGCAGGCTGGCAGCGATCGCATTCTGAAGGCGATGAACCGCAGTCATGACTCGGCCAGCTATCTGAAGCTCATCGATCGCGTTCGCGCCGTGCGGCCCGATATCGCCGTGTCGGGAGATTTCATCGTCGGCTTTCCGGGCGAGACGGACGCCGATTTCGAACAGACGCTGGCTCTGATCCGCGCGATCGAGCACGCCTTCGCCTTCTCGTTCAAATATAGCCCCCGCCCCGGCACCCCGGCCGCGACGATGGCCGATCCCGTGCCAGACGCGGTCATGAGCGAACGGCTCCAGCAGCTTCAGGCGCTGATCGCCGAGCAGCAATATGCGTTCAACCGCGCGACTCTCGGCAAGACCTGTCCGGTCCTGATCGAGCGTGACGGCAAGCTACCGGGGCAACGCCTCGGCAAATCGCCCTGGCTGCAATCGGTGCTGATCGACGGCGGCGCTGTCGGCGATTTGGTCGACGTCACGATCACGCAGGCTGGCCCGAACAGCCTGCAAGGCGAAACACGGATGCTGGCGGCGGCGTAAACAAGCATCCGTCATGCCAGCGGAGGCTGGCATCCATGCCTCTATCAATTTATCTCGGGCACAAGTCGAGAAAGCCATAGGCCTAAGCCTACGCCGATGGCGACCTTCGGCATGTCGGCGGCATGGACAATTTCCAGCAGAAGCTGATCGATGGGATGACCGGGCGCGGCTACGAACGCGACTTCGCCGAGCGATGCTATCGGCAGATCGAAGGCTTCGGCAGCTACGGCTTTCCGGAAAGCCACGCGCTATCCTTCGCCATCCTCGCCTATGCCTCGGCCTATCTCAAATGCCGCCACCCGGCCGTCTTCTGCGCGGCTTTGCCCAATTTGCAGCCGATGGGCTTCTATGCGCCCGCGCAGATCGTGCGGGATGCGCGCGAGCATGATGTGGAGGTGCGGCCGATCGACATGTTGGCGAGTGGCTGGGGCAATCGGCTGGAAGTGGGGCCGAATGGACCGGCGGTGCGTCTGGGCTTTCGCCAGATCGATGGGTTCAAGCAGAAATGGGGGGGAGGATATCGAGGAACATCGGCGGCTATTTCACGCCCCGGGGATGGCAGAGGGGCCGGATGTCACTCGATCCCAAAGTGACATCGTCGAAACTCTCCCCGCATCGTTCCGCCCCGCGCGCTAGCCCTGCTCGCCGATGCCGATACGTTTCGCGCGCTCGATCTCGGCCGGCGCGATGCGCTGTGGGAAGTCCGCCGCACGCCGCAGGACGCGCTTCCCCTTTTCGCCGCCGCCGATGCGCGCGAATTGGCGGCTGAGGACGATGCCGCGCTTCCCGTGATGCCGCTGTCCGAAGAGGTTGCCGCCGATTACCAGATGACGCGTTTGTCCCTGAAGGCGGATCCAATGACCTTCCTGCGCGCGCTCTTCCAATCGGAAGGCATTCTCAGCGCCGCCGCCCTTTCCGATCTGCCCGATGGGCGCCCCGCGCGCATGGCCGGCGTCGTCCTGGTTCGCCAGCGCCCCGGCGAGGGCAAGGCGATCTTCGTGACGCTGGAGGATGAAACTGGCGTCACCAACGTGCTGCTCTGGGCCGCCGACTTCGAGAAATATCGCGCCGCCGTCATGGCATCGCGCCTGATGGAAGTGCGCGGCATCGTCGAGAAGAGCGAGGAAGGCGTCGTCCACCTGATGACAACGCAGGTCGTGGATCGCACGGCCGAACTGTCGCGCCTCTCGGCCGATCACCAGACCCGCCAGCCGCTCTGCCGGGCCGACGAATTCGCCAACCCCCAGCATCCCCGCACCAAGGGCCCACGCGGCCGACACCCGCGCGACGTGCGCGTGCTGCCCCCCTCCCGCGACTTCCATTGATGAATGGCAGCATCCCGTCCGCGTAGGCTCCCGTTGGGCCAGATGCGGTTCCCCGCACACCGGATGCAGGCTGGCGCGCCTGCCTGTCATCGTCAGATATCATTAACCAGTTAAGCCTAGCGCTGGGCCGATGGATATCGATCTCATCGAGGACCAGCGTCTAGCGACCCTCAGGAGCCTCCAGATCCTGGATACGCCTCCGGAACGGGAATTCGACGCTATCGTGAATTTGGCGCGCGATCTGCTCGGATCGCAGATCGCCCTGATTTCCCTGATCGACGATCATCGCCAATGGTTCAAAGCCCGAGTGGGACTTGGCCCGAGAGAAACACCCCGGGAGCATGCTTTTTGCGCTCATGCGATCCGCCAGAATGACATGCTGCTGGTGGCGGATGCCCGCAGCGACTCCCGCTTTGCGGCAAACCCGCTTGTTACCGGGGATCCCAATATCCGATTTTACGCTGGCATGCCGGTCCGGGCAAAACACCCGATCGACGAGGCCCGCATTCCGATCGGCACGCTTTGCGTGATCGGCGATGCCCCACGCGATCTGGACGATGCCGAGCAGAACACGCTCCGTGCCCTTGCAAGCATTGTCGAGACGCTCATCGACGCCCGCGTCACCGCGATCGGCGCTACCAGGCTGGCCGCAGATTATCAGCAGGCGGTGGAGCGTCTCGATCGTTCCCATCGCCTGTTCCGACACGCCGAACGTATGGCGCATATCGGCGCTTGGCATCTGACGCTCGCCGACAACAACATCATGTGGTCCGAAGGCACGTTCGCAATCCACGGCGTGCCGCCGACCGAGGCTGTCAGTCTGGAAGCAGCGCTCGATTATTATCCCGCAAAAGCGCGCGCGGCGATCGAGGCCGCCGTTGCGGACACCATCAAGACCGGTCTCCCGTTCGATGTGGAACTGGACTTCCACGATGCGCAGGATCGATCGCTTCGGATACGTGCGATCGGCGAGCTGGAAACGACGGATGGCGAGCCTGCTGCCATTGCCGGCGTCTTACAGGACGTCACGGCGCGCTACGTTATGGAGCAGAAGCTGCGCGAACTGGCGGAAACGGACGAACTCACCCGCATCGCCAGCCGCAGCCGGTTCAATGCTTTCCTTGATGGCGAGATCGCCGTTGCCCGCGACACCGGATCGCCCCTCGCCTTGCTGCTCATCGATCTGGATCACTTCAAGGAGGTGAACGACCGTTGCGGCCATGCGGCTGGTGACGATCTGCTGCGCCTCATGGCCAGCCGCCTGCGGGCGTCCTATCTCGATAACAGCTTCGCGGCGCGGCTTGGCGGCGACGAGTTCGTGATGGTCGTCACCTGCCCGAAGGCGCTGGCGGATCTCCCGGGCTTGTTGCGACGGATGCTGCCGGATCTGCGCCACATCGTATCCTGCGCGGGCGTATCGATCCGCGTGTCGGCGACGATCGGTGCGGCATGGCTGGGCGAAGGCGTGGAAACACGCGGCGAGCTTCTTCAGCGTGCCGACGAGGCGCTGTACGAGGCCAAACGCCGTCAGCGCGGCGCCGCAATCATCGCCGGCAACGACGAACTGATCCATCCACCACGATCCGGAAACCGCCAGCGATCGTCGGCCACCATCTGACTATATCGCGCATCGCGCTTGCGCACTCGGATTCCAGCCCATAAGGGGCACAAACCAGTCGGGGAGTGGCGCAGCCTGGTAGCGCATCTGGTTTGGGACCAGAGGGTCGCAGGTTCGAATCCTGTCTCCCCGACCATAGATCCATCGCGCCTCTTAACGGCTGCCCGGTCATCGATAGCGTGGCGCCTTGCCCTATCGATCGAGCGATATTCGGCTTATCCTTCTTGATCGTCGACCGAGTCGACGAGAGGATGCGAAGGAGATCGCCATGACTGGCGACAAGGATACCATCTATTTACGCCGTCGCGCGGAGGAAGAGCGTGCGCGAGCCGATGCAGCAGCGGATACGCCCGCCAGGATGGCGCACGCCCAACTGGCGGATCTCTACGCCCGCGAGGCTAATGATGCTGGCCGCTCTGCCTCATCCGTCCCCCACCAGGATGGCGCGCTTTTCAACTTCATCGAACGATAGGATCGATCTTATCGGTCTGCCCCGATAAGATAGGCCGTGCGATAGAGGCTGCCGAGGCATTCGGGAGCGCGGTCATGGCGAAGGTTCTGGTTCTTTATTACTCTTCTTACGGCCACATCGAGACGATGGCCGAAGCGGTTGCGGAAGGCGCGCGATCGGCCGGCGCTACGGTGGACATCAAGCGCGTTCCTGAAACGGTTCCCGAAGAGATCGCAACCGGCGCGCACTTCAAGCTGCAGCAGGATGCGCCGGTCGCCGCGATTGCGGACCTGGAGAATTACGACGCGATCGTCATCGGTGCGCCGACCCGTTTCGGGCGGATGCCAAGCCAGATGGCAGCCTTTCTGGATCAGGCCGGCGGCCTGTGGGCGCGCGGCGCGCTGAACGGCAAGGTCGGCGGGGCGTTCACATCGACCGCTTCCCAGCATGGCGGCCAGGAAGTGACGTTGTTTTCGATCATCACCAATCTGCTTCATTTCGGCATGACGATCGTCGGCTTGCCTTACAGTCATCAGGGCCAAATGACGCTGGACGAGATCGTCGGCGGATCGCCCTATGGCGCAACGACCGTTGCGGGCGGCGACGGATCGCGCAAGCCGAGCGCGCTGGATCTGGAAGGCGCCCGGCATCAGGGGCAGAAGGTCGCCGAGGTCGCGACCAAACTGTTCGGCTGACTCATAGCGGCCGGCGCCCGCGAGGGCACCGGCCTGACCGCCATCACCGAAAAAGGCATCGCGCTTCCGCCTCATGCGGATCCGCTCGCTTTGTTGCCCGCATCTTGCTCGCTCTCCACGTTCCTCATAGAGGCGCAGGCCGCTCTCTTCTGCATGTCGGGAGCGACGGAGAATGTGGATGGAAGCCCCGGTCTTCTATGATCCCAGCGGCAAGCGAGGGATCTGGTCGCTGCGTTTGCTGTGGGCGTTCATCATCATCGTCGCACTCGCGGCCATCGGTTTTGCCGCCACCATCCTCAACGTCCCCGCACCCAATCCGCTGAAGCTGGGGATCGAGCGCGAGCAGCCGCGATCGCTGAACGCGCAGGTGGCGCATCTTCGCCACGGCGTCGCCGGGCGGGTCCGCAGCGTCAAGGCCTGGCTGCCGGGTGGCAAGCCTGCGGCAATGCCGGCGGCAGGGCGGCAGGTGACGGTGGGCTTCTACGTGCCGTGGGACGATGCAAGCCGGGCGACGCTCTCCGCGCATATCGATCAGCTGGATTGGGTGGTGCCGGTTATCTCGTCCGTGGTCGGCCCGGATCACACCTTCACCTATATGCCCAACAAGCCATTGCGCGCGGTGCTGGCGGCAAGCCAGCATCGCCCGCTGATTCTGCCGATGATCCAGAATGTGAAGGACGATGCCTGGGACGGCGCCAACACCGCCCGGCTGCTGCATGACAAAGCCGCGCGCGGCCGGCTGCTGGATCAGATCGCGCGGATGCTTGCGGCCGAGAATGCCGCCGGCGTCGCCTTCGATTTCGAGGAACTGCCGCAAAGCGCGCAGGCGGATTATCGATCGTTCATAGCCGAGGCTAACGCCCGGCTCGGCAAGCTACTCGTCACTGTATCGGTGCCGGTGGATGACGATAGCTGGGATCTGAAGGCCTATGCCAAGGCTGCCGACAAGCTGTTCCTGATGACCTATGACGAACATTATCCGGGCGGGCAGCCTGGGCCGATCGCCTCCCAGCCATGGTTCGTCGATAAATTGCGCAAGACGGTGGCGGAGATCGGCCGGGACAAGGCGATCGTCGCGATCGGCAATTATGCGTACGATTGGCCGGAAGGCGGCACGAACGCGGACTCAATGACCAACGAAGCCGCCTATCTGATCGCGCATGATAACGAGGTGAAGACGCGCTTCGATGCGGCAAGCGGCAACGCGACTTTCGACTATCGCGACGATGACGGTACGCTCCGCCACGTGTGGATGCTGGATGCGGCGAGCGGCTGGAACCAGTTACGCGCGATCAAGGCGGCGGGCACCTATGGCGTGGCGCTGTGGCGGCTGGGCGGCGAAGATCCGGGGCTATGGGACGCCTTCTCCGCCATCAGGCGCGGCAATGCGCCTCCGGCGTTCGGCGCGATGCGATCGATCGGCAATGTCGATGTGCAGGGCAATGGTGAGATCCTGCGCATCACCGCCGTTCCCACCGAAGGCTCCCGGACGGTTACCACCGACAAGAACGGCCTCATCCGCGACGAACATTATGCGTCTTATCCGACGCCTTATGTCGTCAGCCGGGTGGGCTACCGGCCGAAGCAGGTGGCGCTCACCTTCGATGACGGGCCGGATCCGGTGTGGACGCCGCAGATCCTGGATATATTGGAGGCAAAGAAGGCGCCTGCGACCTTCTTCGTGATCGGCGAGAATGCACTCGCCCATCCGCTGTTGCTCGATCGCATCCTGCGTGACGGATCGGAAATCGGGAATCATAGCTATACGCATCCCAATCTGGCGCTCGTCTCCCCGCGTGGCGCGCGGATCGAGATCAACACCACGCAGCGGCTGGTGGAGGCCTATACCGGCCGCTCCACACGCCTCTTCCGCGCGCCTTACTTCGGCGACGCCGAGCCGACCACCGAGGACGAACTGGGGCCGGCGCTGACCGCGCAGAA
>Ga0247730_1000236_pt1 | contig 50081 bp, 45 predicted proteins | sample UWRJL073202C2_FD_180959 | JGI IMG/M metagenome (GOLD analysis project Ga0247730, IMG submission 180959) | Plant litter microbial communities from Arlington Agricultural Research Station in Wisconsin, United States - UWRJ-L073-202C-2 | ecosystem: Environmental > Terrestrial > Plant litter >... | reverse complement strand
GAAGTTGACTTAAGTTGCCCGACAGATAATCCCGGGCTACCAGAATTTTAAAGCTGTCTTCGTAGATGGTTAAACGACCACCTTTCGATCCTTTTCTTGGCTTTTCCATAACTTAATTAAATTTAAGAGTTTCTCTAAAATTTGTCAAGTTGAATCAGGAACGGACAAATAAACCTACTAAAACAAGGGTACTGCCATTGTTTGTCCCTTTTCTGTCACCTATGCCCCGTACTAAACCGCATTAGAAATAATATTCCTAATATTGTGCCCTATATGGTCAGCTCAATCTATCAGCCCTTTAAAAACTTTGATTTCAAGTATGAAAACTGCTTTTTAAGCGGAAATACTTTCAATACACCTATCATACAGACCAATGTATTACCGGCATGGCTGTTAGAGATGGCCAATTTTAGCGGTGATGAACAGATTCAGCTGCTGGATGAAACGATCAGGTCATATAACAGCTTAAAGGTACCTGTGAATGAGGAAGTGCAGACCCACTTTATTGAGCCGCTGGAAGAAAAAATTGCAGCTGCCTTTGCGGCAGGTTATGAAGCCGTTTCAAAACTTGAGGAAGGAGAGCTGTTCAAATGGGTAGGAAAATTCCTGTACAGCCTGATCTATATTGAAATGCATGCTGCCGTGGGGCAGCAGCAGTTGAGCAGTGACGGCCTGAATATGTCGCAGGGGCTGATGCACAAGTTTGGAAATCTGCAAACGATGATCCAGGGGATTTACCTGAATGTAGAGTTTGAAGATTTTACGCCCTGGTCTTTTGTGATCGTGCCGCTGGAAGGGGATGATATTTCATTCAGTTTCCGTGATGAGATCAATACCCTTACCTTTTCACTGAAGCTTAAGGATTTTGGGATCATTGCCTGCCTTCAGGATAACGGTACCAATAAAAAATACCACCAGGAAATACTGGATCAGATCGGTTCCAATCCCGTTACAGAGCAACAGTTTGAAGAGCTCAGTGCCAGGTTCTTTTATTCAGCATATCTTTTTAACCGCCTGCCGGAATATACCATCATGCCGGTTGAAGGATCAATTTATATTGATGCGATGCCCTTGCGGGGAACGATGAACAAACCGCTGTTTGACGTATGGCAGCATAAAACCTACGCGCAGGTGCTGGAGAGTTTCTGGAAAAAGTGGGGAAACCTGCTGATGGAGATCAGGAAAGACCCGAACAACCCGACCAGCTATTTCAATCCCCCTTCTTTACCGGAGGCAGATTAACCCTGCCCTGTGATCGTTGCGATAAAATGCGGTATGATACCCGGCACAAGCAGAACAGTGACCACAATACCGGCAATAGCCCCATATAAATGGGCATCATGGTTAATGTTGTCCCTCGAACTCTTGGACATATAATAACTGTATACCAGGTACAATACGCCAAACAATGCTGCCCAGATCGGGATTGGCAACGGGAAAATCATCAGTGTGTTTAAAGGATAAAACAGGATATAGCTAAACAGCACCGCTGAGATTGCACCTGAAGCCCCAAGGCTATGGTAGTTATAGTCATTCTTATGTTTAATCACCGAAGGGATATCGCTTAACACGAGCCCGATAAAATATAACAGGCCAAAACGAACGCTTCCTATAGTGGCTTCAAGGGTAAACGCGAAGGCATAAAAGGTAAACATGTTAAATATTAAATGCATCCAGCTACCGTGAATGAGCCCGCTGGTGATCAGCGTATAAACATTTTGCCTACGGTAAACGCTGTAAGGATGAAGCATGAACTTTCCGTAGAGGCCGGCATCATTGAAAGCATAAATACTGGTCACCAGTGTAAATATAAAAATGATGGAGGCGACGGGCGTATTCTGGAGGTATTCTATCATGTTATTTCAAATTGATTTTAATAGGGTCCTGCAATCTAGCAATTGGATAACGCAAATGTGTGCTTTCGTGATATTTTGAATGTTTATATATAAATTCAAGCTGTGCGGAAGGGTTTTTTGCAAGGGCAGTATCTCTTGCTTTTTCCTGATCCAGCATGGTACGGAGTTCGGGGTTGTTCTTTAGCATGCCCGTGGCAGTATCTTCAAATACGTAGGCTGAGTAGTGTTCTTTCTGGTCTAATATAGAATCGAAAAAGTTCCAGGTGAAAAAAGAATCCATTGCCTGTGGTTCCAGTGTTTCCACGATATACCTGTTCTGTGGCTGATCAACATACACGATATAATCTCCTGCATAATATTTCAGCTGCTGTTTTTCTACCCTGAGCTGTACGTTGCTGTGCATGTAGTGCCCTTCAAACGGCCTGGAAGCTGTTTTGTAATCGGTAATGTAATAGCTGTCAACAGGTAACTCCGTGTCAGCAGCCAGTTGCCCGATCTTAACGCCATTTAATTTTAAAAGCCGGATTACCCTGTCCCATGCTTTGGGAATAATGTAAGCAAGTGGTTTGGTCACCGTGGTCTGCGGCTCAAATTTATTCCAGCTCTTAATGGTTTTGGTATACGGTTCACTCCTGTCATAATAAAGCCTGTCAGCACCGCTTACCGTACTTGGCTTATATTTAGCGGCAAAACCTTTAAATACGAGCGTGTCCCATACCTGCTCATTCAGTTTCCAGTTCAAAGGAAAGTCCTTCTGACTGGCAACAGCCTGGTCAGCCTTCTGTTTGTTCTCTCCTATGATTTTTGCATCGCGCTGTACAATACTAACATACGTTCTGAGCAGCAGGTAAGTAGATTCTACCCTTTTGTCAAAAGGTTTTAGCATGTGTGTTTCAGGCATGAAGCCGATCGTATTGTGTAAAGCTGCATAACCGGTAGAATACCGCGGTGACTCCAGAAAGCCAGTAATTCCGGCCTCGGGGGTTTCCTTCACGGAGTTGATATATGGAATAAGCTCAAATCCTTTTTTCTGCATTTCGCTGTAAAGCGAAGGTACCATGGTTTGTGTGAGGTAGCCTGACAGGATGGAATTGAGCTTATCTTTCTGGGTAGGGATAAGTGTCATCGTGTACTGATAATCCGCGCCATTGCTGGTATGGGTATCTACAAAAATCTCGGGCTGCCAGAGATTGAAGATCTGCTGGAATGCATCGGAATTCTTTGAGTCAGTTTTAATGAAATCCCGGTTCAGGTCATAGTTTTTACTGTTTCCCCTAAACCCGTATGCTTCCGGGCCATTCTGATTTGCCCTTGAGGTATTGCCGCGGTTAAAGGCACCGTCAATATTGTAAAGGGGAATAATGCAGATCACCACATCTTCCGGGAGTTTGTTTTCTTTTATAAGGTCCCGCGCCAGCATCATAGAGGCATCAACACCTTCAGGTTCGCCGGGGTGAATACCGTTATTGATCAGGAAAATCCTTTTATTACTTTTCCGGATGGCCGCAGGATCGAATATTTTATTTTTGGATAACACCAGCAGGTGGAGCGGCTTTCCGAAATCAGTGCTGCCGTAGGTAAGGAGTTTTGCCTGTGGGGAAGCCTTTGCGAGTTTTTCATAAAAAGCAATCGCCTGGTCATAGGTAGCGGTCTGGTTTTTATTGCCAAGCTCAAAAGGTGTTTGCTGTGCAAATGCACCTATGGAAACGAAAAGAATAAAGAAAGATAAGAATTGCTTCATCAAGTGGTGTTTTTATGCGGGATAATACGGGTGCAAAATTAATATTTTCTCCAGGTCTTTCTGGATAATCCGATTGTTCCGAAGTTGTATTTTACTCCTACGGAAAAAAAGGTGTAAACGTCAGGCGTGCCGCTTTTGAAAGTGGTTCTTGAATCATCATAACCATCCAGCCCTTCTCCCAGCGTGATGTTGCCCTGGTAGTTGAAATTGAGTATATACCTGTAAAAGCCCTCGCCATCTGCAAAATGAATGTTAATGCCAAGGTTGAACGGAAAGTAGATGTCTTTAGTGTGGACCTCGCGTATAACGGCGTAGTTCCTGTCCTGGGGGTCTAACCCTGTAGAATATAACACCCTATTCTGGATTGCCCCTATTCCTGTACCTATGTATATACCCTTTAACAGGTCTGACGGGCCATTGTAGCGGTCGTCAAGAATTGCCCCCAATGATATCTTTCCATTGAAATTGAGCGACCGGAAGGAATTCACGAACTCACGGTTTCGCCAGCTGGTGTGGTAATCCCCACCATTAATTTCTCCCTGCTGGGCTTCCATCCCCAGACTGATGAAGGGTGTGAACAAATAATCCAGTGTTCCGTATCCGGCAAAGCCGAAGCTATGTTTCCGGACCTCTGTAAATGACTGGGTGACTCCAACGCCGCCTCCTATAGAAAACTTGTAGAAGTTGGATTGGGCAAATGACGGATGCGCAGAAGCCAGGAATAAGATGCAAATAATTATCCTTTTCAAGTTATTGTGTTTTATAATTGTAAAGTATGATCTTTATTACCTTTACTTTTTTAAAAATATGCTAAAATATCTTAACAGCGGTAATTCTTTACAAAATAGATTCATTCAATATGTGAAAATAGATACGCAGTCTGATCCTGCATCGGCCAGTATCCCTTCCACGGAAAAGCAAAAGGATCTTGGAAAAGTGTTAGTGGCACAGCTATTGGAGCTGGGGATCACTGATGCCCATCTTGATGAATACGGATATGTTTATGCTACCATCCCCTCAAATTCTGAGAAGAACGTACCGGTGATCTGTTTCTGCTCACATATGGATACCTCGCCTGATTGCAGCGGTTACGGAGTAAAGCCTGTTATTCATTCCAATTACCAGGGGCAGGACCTTGTTCTTCCTGATGATCCTGCTATAATTTTAAAAATGACAGAACATCCTGACCTCAAAGACCAGATTGGAAATGATATCATTACGGCCAGTGGAACAACGCTGCTGGGAGCAGACAACAAAGCCGGGCTTGCCGAGATCATGGAGGCTGCCGCTTTCCTTGTGCAGCATCCGGAACTTAAACACGGCACCATAAAGATCCTGTTTACACCGGATGAGGAAATAGGAAGGGGAGTAGACAAGGCAGACCTGAAAAAACTGGGTGCTGATTTTGCCTATACGATTGACGGTGAAACCTGTGGTTCCATTGAAGACGAGACATTTTCTGCCGACGGGGCGGTTTTACTGATCCATGGCGTAAGCTCCCATCCGGGCTTTGCCAGGGGCAAGATGGAAAGTGCTATCAAGATCCTGGGCGATGTGATCAGCGCTTTGCCTAAAGACAGGCTTACACCTGAGGCTACCGGAGAGAAAGAAGGCTTCCTGCACCCGGTGTCGGTACAGGGAAATGTAGAGCAGGCAGAGGCACATTTCATTATCCGTGATTTTGATAATGACCTGCTGGCTGAACATGGCCGTACACTGGAAACACTCGTTAAACAGGTCATGGTCAATTACCCTGATTCTACTTATGAGCTTCAGATCAAAGAACAGTACAGGAATATGAAGAAAGTGCTGGATCAGCATCCGCAGGTGCTGGAATATGGAATGCTGGCCATAGAGCGGGCGGGAATTCAGGTGAAGAAACAAAGTATAAGAGGGGGAACGGATGGTTCGCGGCTCTCGTTAATGGGATTGCCCTGCCCGAATATCTTTGCCGGGGAACATGCCTTCCATGGCAAGCAGGAATGGGCTTCGGTGCAGGACATGGAAAAGGCGGTACAAACGATCGTCAATCTGGCACAGATCTGGGAAGAGAAGAGCAATTAGCTTTTCTCTAAACAGCTACCCTCATTTCTGCCAGGTATTGGTCCTGCCCGTCGTCAAATAACAAATGACACTCCCATCCGGATTCCCGGGCAATTTTTTTCAGGAGCTGCGGATCAATATATAGCCAGTTGAACCATTCTCCCTTTTCGTTTTTATATTCGTACTGATAAGATACCTCGCCATAATATTTGTCCTCCGGTATTTCCGTACCCTCATACAGGTAGGTGATGTCAGAGCTGTCAAATAACAACTGCCCGCCTTCATTCAGCAGTGATTTGGCCTGGCTTAAAAAGTTCCTGAATCCATCTACTGTGCCTGTAAGGCCAATTCCGTTCATCAGAAATAACAGGGTATCAAATTTTTCTCCCTGATAGCTGAAGATATCACCTTCTACAACGTTGCTTAAACCGCGTTTTTTCATGATATCAACCGCAGTGGGGGAAATATCCAGGGCAATAATATCGTAGCCGCGTTCCTGCAGGATCAGGGCATGGCTTCCGGCGCCACCGCCAACATCGAGCACTTTGCCTTCACACATATCCATGGCTTCCAGCTCTATGTCGGGCATTTCTTCCTCCGTCCGAAAGAAAATATCTACGGGCATTTCTTCAGGCTCATCATAGGAATTGTGCAGCCACAGTATCTCTGCGCTGCCGTTTTCAAACTGGTCCTGTAAAGCATTTCCAAAAACATCCATAGGCTAAAGATACCGAAAATATTTTTTAGGGGATAAAGGGAGTGTCTTTTTGATCTCCGGGCTGGCTGTTGTATTCAATCCTTGTTTTGGGCAGGCTCTCCGGATAATTGGTTCTGATAAAGCCGATCATTTGCTCACGGACGTCACACCGCAGATCAAAAGCCTGTGAGGAGTTACGTGCGCTCATGAGAAAACGGACTTCGATAGTATGTTCTTTATTGTCGGTCACCTGCACCACATTTACCCTTTTGTCCCATAATGGATGGGCGGTCAGCAGCCTGGTCAGCTCGTCCCTTAGCGGGGGGATGGGGATGGTGTAATCCAGGTAGAGGAATACGGTGCCCAGCAACTGGGCAGAAACGCGGGTCCAGTTCTGGAAAGGTTTTTCAATAAAATAGGTGATCGGGAGAATGAGCCGGCGCTGGTCCCATATATTTACCACTACATACGTCAGGGTGATCTCTTCTACGCGGCCCCATTCTCCTTCTACAATGACCACGTCATCTATACGGATGGGCTGAGTAAAGGCAATCTGGAAGCCTGCCAGCAGATTACCGAGTGATTTTTGCGCGGCGAAACCGATGATAATACCACCCACACCCACACCGGTCAGTAATCCTGTACCTATTTTACGCATGCTTTCAAAGCTGAGCAAAACGAGTGCGATGGTGATCAGGACGATCAGTGAGACCACAAATTTACGGATAAACTGCAGTTGTGTTCTTATCTTTCTCTCCTTCAGGTTGTCTTCCTTGTTGAGGTCATATTTGTGATAGAAATGATCTTCGAATACCTTGATGATGCGGATCAGGATCAGCGAGAAACAGATGGTAAGGGATATTTCCAGCAGACGCGTCAGCTGTGCCCTGAGGTTCTTGTCCAGCACCATAAAACCCAGCGAAATATTGAGCAGCAGCAGGGGGATGAAGATCCCTGCGGGATGGTTCAGGTGCCTGATAATAGAACGGATCTGGAACGAGGCCCAGTACCGGGAAAAAAACTTGAAGGATTTCAGGATGATGAACTTCAGGATCAGCCCGAAAATGACAGCGGCACCAGCGAGAATAAAATTCTGGATGAATTGTGGTATAGGGTATCCGAAAAAATCATCTATCAGTTCCATGCCGGTTCTTTATTATACTCATACTCCTGGTGATATTCAGGAATGGCTACGTGTTTGAATCCGTGTTCTTTTATGCGCTGTGCAAAGTTTTGCTGTACGTCATATTCCCCGTGCACCAGGAAAAGCTGCTGTACAAGGGCGGGGTCCTGGCAGGATAAAAAATTGAGCAGGTCTTCATAATCCCCATGGGCACTCATTGATTTAATGGAGCGTACCTCTGCGGCAACAGGAAGGTCTTCCCTGAAGAGATGGATGGCCTTGTCACCCGCCAGCAGCCTGCCTGCCAGGGAATCCGGAGCGCAGTAGCCAACCATCAGGATGGTGTTTTTCTGATTCCTTACCGTATTGCGTATATGATGCCTTACTCTTCCGCCTTCGGCCATGCCAGAGGCAGAAATGATCACGCAAGGCCTGGGGTCGTTGTTCAGCGCTTTGGATTCTTCAACATTTTCAATAAATTTCAGGCCTTTAAAAGCAAAGGGATCTTCATCAATCTTCATCACTTCCCTTACGCCGTTGTTGTAAACTTCAGGGTGGTTCTTCAATACCTGGGTAGCCTGGATAGATAATGGGCTGTCTACATAAAAAGGGATATCGGGCAGTTTGTTTTTGAGTTCAAGGCCATTCAGGGCATACAATAATTCCTGGGTACGCCCAACGCTGAACGCGGGGATCACCACTTTTCCCTTTTTGATCATGCAGGTCTGGGTGATGATTTCCAGCAGCATGTCTTCAATGGGCTCGAGGTCTTTATGTAAAGAATCTCCGTAAGTAGATTCCATAATGATATAATCTGCCTGGGGGAAGGTCTGCGGGCTTTTCAACAGGAGGTCGCCATATCGGCCTACATCACCGCTGAAGGTAAGCCTGACGGTTTCTCCGTCTTCCTTTATGGCAAGGTGTACGGCTGCGCTGCCTACAATGTGGCCGGCATCGGTAAAACGCAGGTTAAGCTGCGGGCTGATCTCAAAATCCTCATTGTACTCTACCACCTTAAACTGGCTCAGTGTTTTTACCACATCGTCATCCGTATACAGCGGTTCTTCTATTTCCTCGCCATGCTCAATATGCCTGTTTGCATATTCGGCATCCTGCGTCTGGATCTTGGCGGAATCCATTAACAGGATCCTGGCAAGGTCCATTGTGGCGGGGGTACTGTAGATTGTTCCTGTAAATCCTTCGGCAACCAGGCGCGGCAGCAGGCCGCAATGGTCAATGTGTGCGTGTGAAAGTATAACATAAGTTACGGCAGAGGGCGTGAAACCGAAATAACCGTTTAATTTTTCGGTAACGTCTCCCATGCCCTGAAACATGCCGCAGTCCAGTAATATTTGGGTGTTGTCTTTTAGGGTAACGAGGTGTTTGCTACCGGTTACGGCGCGTGCGGCGCCATGAAAAGCGATTTTCATACGGGAATATATTTTTTTGATGAGCAGCAATCATCTTCCCTGAGCATGTAAGATGAGAGAAAGCGGAAATTTTTGGTAACACCGGCAGGCCGGCATTACCTATCGTAAATAATTAAGCTCTTACTTTTGAGATTTTTTCTTTTACAGAATCAGCCACGTCGGCTAATTTGTCTTTTGAAGAATCCAGCAGATCTGCGAACCAGTCTGACAGTTTTTCTTTAACATCGTCACCTTTATCAGTAGATAGGATTAAAGCTACTGCGGCACCAAGTGCAGCTCCTGCAAGTATACCTGCAACAATTTTCGTTTCTTTTTTCATGTGAGTCTATTTAGTTTTAATCGGTTATGAAACTATCATCAGCATTGTATTGTTGTATGTAAGGTTGCTGATGATGGTTTCATCTGAGTCTATTTAGTTTAATCGGTTATGTCGCTTGCATAAGATCTCTGTAGCTTTTAAGTTGTAATCTTATGCAGGTTTCATCATACCTGTCTTAATATATTACCGGAATAACAATACTGGTCTGAAATAGTTCTTATAATATTTGATTTTGTTGAATCAGGGAGGTTTTTTTGCCATATTTAAGGGCTCAAAGCCTATGATGGCCTGGGAGAACGGAATGCTGAGGACTTTATCTTATTTTAATCTAGTATGTACTGTATGTTATTTTCTGGGGTATCTGCAGAATGGCAGCCGCATGGTGATCCTGGGGCTGCTGACAGCGATAGTATATAACTGGCTGGTATTGCGGAACCTGGAAAGGGGGCAGTCCCGCTTTCACTTCCTGCAGTGGCTGCTGGCCGCATCAACCCTGTCATTTGCCCTTTATACAGGGTATGGGGCCCTGTTTTTACTGCTTGCGGCATTTGAGTACCAGTACTATCCATGGAAAAACATGGTCCTGATTGCTTCCAGCGGAATTACCATGCTTGCCCTGGTTTTTCATCTTTTTTTGAGTATAAGGGAAAGTTTAGTAAAAAAAGATGAGTAACCATTTGATAATTAAACATATTAATCTATCTTTGCAGTCCCTAAATCTTAGGGCGAATAAATAATTGTTTAACAAATTAAATACAAGCAAGTGAATACGTTAAGTTACAAAACTGTCTCTGCCAATGCTAAAACTGTTAACAAACAGTGGGTTGTTGTTGATGCACAAGGCGAGATTTTGGGGCGCTTGTCATCGAAGATCGCAATGATCATCCGTGGTAAAAACAAGCCTGAGTACACCCCACACGTAGACTGCGGCGATAATGTGATCGTTATCAATGCAGACAAGATTAAGTTGACCGGTAACAAGTTAAGTGACAAAACTTATACTTCTTACACTGGGTACCCAGGAGGTCAGCGTTTCATTTCTCCGAAAGAGTTATTGGCGAAACATCCTACGCGTGTTATCGAAAAAGCTGTCCGTGGTATGTTACCTAAAACAAAATTAGGTGCAAAATTATACACGAACCTTTTTGTTTATGCAGGTACTGAGCACCCTCATGCAGCACAATCACCAACAACCATTACACTTTAATTAAAGGAAGAAAGAAATGTCAGTTACTAATACTTCAGGAAGAAGAAAAACTGCTGTTGCGCGAATCTACATGAAAGAAGGCAACGGTACTATTACTGTAAACAGTAAAGATCACAAAGTATATTTCCCTACATTACCATTACAATATATTGTTAACCAGAGTTTCGAAGTTTCTGAACTTACAGGTCAGTATGATGTAAAAGTAAACGTAGCAGGAGGTGGTATTAAAGGCCAGGCCGAAGCTGTTCGTTTAGCGATCGCTAAAGCTATTGTCGAATTAGATGCTGAGAAAAAACCGGCATTACGTGCTAAAGGGTTAATGACCCGTGATATGCGTATGGTTGAACGTAAGAAACCAGGACGCAAGAAAGCTCGTAAAAAGTTCCAATTCAGTAAACGTTAATCTCAAGGAGGACAAAGACAATGGCAAGAACAACATATCAAGACTTATTGGATGCAGGTGTACATTTTGGTCACCTTACCCGCAAATGGAATCCGAAAATGGCACCATATATTTTTATGGAACGCAACGGGATTCACATCATAGATTTAAACAAAACTTTAACTAAAACTGAAGAAGCTGCTTCAGCGATCAAACAGATCGTAAAATCAGGTCGTAAGATCTTATTTGTAGCTACAAAGAAACAAGCTAAAGAAATTGTTGCCGATCAGGCAAAAAAAGTAAACATGCCTTTCGTAACCGAGCGTTGGTTAGGTGGTATGTTAACTAACTTCCAGACTGTACGCAAGTCAATCAAAAAGATGTCTAACATCGATAAAATGACTAAAGATGGTACTTATTCGATCCTTTCTAAAAAAGAGCGTTTAATGATCCAGCGTGAGCGTATCAAATTGGAAAGCTTATTGGGTGGTATTGCGGACTTAAACCGTTTACCGGCAGCAATCTTTTTAATTGACGTTAAAAAAGAACATATCGCAGTTAGCGAAGCGTTGAAATTAAACATTCCAACTTTTGCAATGGTTGATACAAACTCTGATCCGTCAAACATCGATTTCCCTATTCCGGCGAATGATGATGCAACTAAATCTATCTCGTTAATTACTGATGTAATCATCAAAGCAATTGAAGAAGGTTTAGACGAGCGTAAACGTGAGAAAGATGATGAAGCTGAAAAAGAAGCCGTAGCTGCTAAAGCTGCTGCTGATGCTCCTGAAACTGCTGCTCCGGGCGCAAGAAGAGCCAGAAAAGAAAATGCTGAAACCGAAGAAGGAACAAGCGAAGCATAAATAATATATTTTTGGGTTGTATGTTGTGCGTTGAAGGTTCTTACTAACAACAAACAATATACAACCCAAAATTTTTTAGATAAAAACTTAAAAAAGAAAATAAAATGTCAGTACAAATTTCTGCAGCAGATGTAAACAAATTACGCCAACAAACCGGTGCCGGTATGATGGATTGCAAAAAAGCATTAATAGAGGCCAATGGCGATTTCGAAGCTGCGGTTGATTACTTACGTAAAAAAGGAGCTAAAGTTGCAGCGAGCCGTCAGGACCGCGATTCTAACGAAGGCGTTGTTATTGCAAAAGCTACAGCTGACGGAAAACGCGGCGTAGTTGTTGAATTGAACTGCGAAACAGATTTCGTAGCAAAAAATGCTGATTTCATCGCTTTAGCGAATAAATTCACTGATTTAGCCGTGGAGAAAAACCCTGCTACATTAGAAGAGCTTTTATCTCTTGAAGTTGATGGTCAGAAAGTTTCTGATATCATTGTTGAAAACACCGGTAAAATCGGTGAGAAAATTGGTATCTCTAAATTTGAAACCGTATCAGGCGAAAGAGTTATCCCTTACATCCACAGTAACTACCGCTTAGGTGTTCTGGTTGCATTAAACCAGGCTGTTGCCGGTGCTGATGAAGCAGGTAAAGACGTTGCAATGCAAATTGCCGCAATGAACCCTGTAGCTTTGGATAAAGCTGACGTAGATACACACACGATTGAGCGTGAAATGGAAATTGCCAAAGAGCAAATCCGCGCAGAAGGTAAACCGGAAGAAATGGTTGAAAAAATTGCTGCTGGTAAACTGAACAAGTTTTACAAAGACAGCACTTTATTAAACCAGGAATTCGTTAAAGACTCTTCTAAAGACGTTCGTAAATTTTTAAATGACACTGCTAACGGATTAACTGTTACAGCATTTAAACGTGTTCAGTTAGGATCATAGTTCCTTCATGATAATTAAAAGGTCCCTTATTTTAAGGGACTTTTTTTTTGCCTTATATTTAACAAAATTCAGTTAAAGATGATAGCAATAAAGAATTGTAAGTTTTTTAAGCAAGGCCGGCTTGTTACGGATGCCACTATCCTGATAGCGGATGGCCTGATTACAGCGATCACCGAAGGGGAGATTCCTTCAGGATATACCATTGAAGATGCCCAGGGAAATTATGTGTCTCCCGGATTTATTGACTTACAGATCTACGGTTCCGGCGGTAACCTGTTTTCTGCCTACCCCACGGTAGAAACCCTCAGGCAGATGGATGAACACCTGATCAGTAAGGGTACTACCGGTTTTCTGGCCTGCCTGGCTACGAATACGCTGGAGGTGTTTCAGGAGGCCATCACCGCGGCTAAAGCCTATATGCCTGAAGCAAAGGCATTCCTTGGGCTCCATCTGGAAGGCCCTTACCTGAACCCTAAAAGACTGGGGGCACATCCCGAAAAGTATGTGCATAAAGCTACGCTTGAGGAGGTGAAAAAATTACTAGACAATGCAGGCGGTGTAGTCAAAATGATGACCATTGCCCATGAGCTGCAGGATGAGGAAGTGATCCGTTACCTGCTGGACCAGGGGATAGTCCTTTCCCTCGGACACAGTGATGCAAATTTCGAACAGGCAAATAAAGCATTTGCAGACGGGTTTACCACCGCTACACATTTGTTCAATGCCATGCCTTCCATACACCACAGAAATCCTAATCTGCCGGCAGCAATCTTCAATCACCCCAGGGCAATGGCCAGTATCATTGCGGACGGTGCCCATGTTGATTTCGAGATCGTGAAGATGAGCTATAAGATGATGCAGGAAAGGCTTTTTCTGATCACTGATGCCGTTACGGCCTGCGGAATAGGCCCCTATCAGCACCGGCTGGAAGGTGGCCGGTATGTGATGCCCGAGGGTACGATCTCGGGTTCCAATATCACCCTGCGCGATGCGGTAAGCAATTGCGTGCAGTATTGTGGAGTACCTGTTGCTGCTGCTTTAGATATGGCTTCGGCAAACCCGGCAAAGGTGCTGGGAATAGCAGGCAAAACGGGAAGTATAGCTCCCGGAAAAGCGGCCAGCTTATTGCTGCTGTCGGACGAATTTGTTCTCCGAAAGGTATTTGTAGCAGGAGTTGAACATTTGATCAGTATTAATTAAAACAAATAGTTATTTTTGGAGTCATGAAGTACAAAAGGATCCTACTAAAGTTAAGCGGAGAATCGCTGATGGGCGAGAAGCAATATGGTATTGATAATGCACGCGTAAAACAATACGCAGAAGACATCAAAGCTGTTCACGCCCAGGGGCTGGAAATCGCAATTGTTATTGGCGGCGGCAATATTTTTAGAGGCCTGAGTGCAGAAAAATCAGGCATGGACAGGGCGCAGGCAGATTATATGGGGATGCTGGCAACAGTTATCAACAGTATGGCTTTGCAGGACGCACTGGAAAAAGTAGGCCTGAAGACCAGGTTGCTTACAGCAATAAAAATGGAGCAGATCTGCGAGCCGTTTATTCGCAGAAGAGCGGTACGCCACCTTGAAAAAGGACGTGTGGTGATCTTCGGGGCCGGTACAGGGAACCCGTATTTCACAACAGATTCAGCGGCTGCGCTGCGTGCTATTGAAATTAAGGCTGATGTGGTACTGAAAGGTACGCGTGTTGATGGTATTTACACGGCAGATCCGGAAAAAGACCCTACAGCAACACGTTATTCTGAGATCTCTTTTAAAGAGGTATATGCTAAAGGACTAAATGTTATGGACATGACAGCTTTTACGCTTTGTGAAGAAAACCAGCTTCCTATCATTGTATTTGATATGAACAAACACGGTAATTTCATGAAGATTGCTCAGGGGGAAGAGATCGGTACCCTTGTTAAAGGCTGAATTTAAGACAATTATATTTTGATAAACAGTAGATTATGAACGACCTCATAAAAAAACAATTACAGGATGCTCAGGCAACAATGGATAAAGCTATTGCCCATTGCGAAACTGAACTGACAAAAATACGGGCTGGAAAGGCTTCAGCCGGCATGCTGGATGGCATTATGGTTGATTATTACGGCGCTCCTACCGGTCTGAGCAATGTAGCAAGTATCAATACACCTGATGCAAGGACGATATTGGTTCAGCCATGGGAAAAAAATATGCTCGTTCCCATCGAACGCGCAATTATGGAAGCCAACATTGGTATCAACCCTCAGAATGATGGTGTGGTGATCCGTTTGGGAGTTCCGCCGCTGACAGAAGAACGCAGAAAGGACCTTGTAAAAAAGGTAAAAGAGGAAGCTGAACGCGGACGCATCACCGTGCGTAATATCCGCAAAGACGCCAACGAGAAAATCAAGAAATTGAAAGGCGACGGTGTTTCTGATGACGAAATTAAGGCTGGTGAAGCTGAAGTGCAGAAGATCACGGACCTCTATATTGTGAAAGTAGATAAACACGCTGAAGCAAAAGAGAAAGATGTAATGACCGTATAGGCGAAAAATTATAATAGAATAGTAATAATGAGGGAATGTAGCTTTTGCTACATTCCCTTTGTTTATTTTTGCCACCTTATTTTCGTTTCATGAATCTATTAGTACAGTATTTAAAAAATTATAAATGGGTTGTATTTCTGGCACTTTTGCTCGCTGCCATTAATATCGGCTTTTCTTTACTGGACCCCTATATCACCGGGCGTATTGTTGACCGCTTTATAGAAAAGAAAGACATATTGAACCGTAACCAGTTCATCTTTGGCGTATTGGGCCTGGTTGGAATGAGCGTTGGTGCAGCAATGGTATCAAGGATAGCCAAAAACTTCCAGGATTACTTTACCAGTATTATTGTACAGAAAGTAGGTGCCCAGATGTACGCTGACGGACTGAAACATTCACTGGAACTGCCTTACCAGGTCTTTGAAGACCAGCGCAGCGGCGAAACACTCGGTATCCTGCAAAAAGTAAGGCTTGACAGTGAGAAGTTTATCACGGCCTTCATCAGTATTTTATTTGTGAGCCTCATCGGGATGGTCTTTGTGATCGTTTACTCGGTTGCGGTCAATTACGAGGTGACACTCATCTATTTTGCTGCAATTCCTATCATCAGTTTCGTCAGCTGGTTTTTGAGCAGGAAGATCAAGACCATCCAGCAGAAGATCGTAGCAGAAACTACAGCACTGGCAGGTTCAACAACAGAATCACTGAGGAATATTGAACTGGTTAAAAGTCTGGGGCTGGCCAGCCAGGAAATAGAACGGCTGAATAAGACCACCTATAAAATCCTGGGCCTCGAACTCAGAAAGGTGAAGTTTGTGCGAAGCATGAGTTTTGTGCAGGGTACTACTGTCAACCTGGTACGCAGTATCATGGTTGTGGTGCTGCTGATCCTTATTTTTGAAAATACGATCTCCGCAGGCCAGTACTTCTCATTTTTATTTTATTCGTTCTTTCTGTTCGGGCCTTTACAGGAGCTGGGAAATGTAATCCTTTCCTGGCGGGAGGCGGAAGTTTCCCTGGGCAACTTTAAGAATATCCTGAATACACCTATTGATCAGAAACCTTTAAACCCGAAGGTGCTCAACAAAATTACCTCCCTGGAATTCTCAGACCTCAGTTTCAGGCATCTTACCGGTAAGACCAACGCCCTGAATGAAATCAATTTCCAGGTGAAAGAAGGAGAGACCATTGCTTTTGTAGGGCCTTCAGGCTCTGGAAAAACCACCCTGGTGAAGCTGCTCGTTGGCCTGTATCAGCCTGTGATCGGGGAGGTGCTTTATAACAACATTACCAGCCGTGAGATCGATCTGGACCAGTTAAGGGAAAAGATCGGCTTTGTAACCCAGGATACGCAGTTGTTCTCTGGTACGATCAGGGAAAACCTTCAGTTTGTCCGCCCCGGTGCAACAGATGAGGAATGTTTACGTGTGATGGAACAGGCTGCCTGCCAGACCTTGCTTGCACGTGCCGATAAAGGGCTGGATACAGTGATAGGCGAAGGGGGTGTGAAAGTTTCCGGTGGTGAAAAACAGCGTTTGTCTATTGCGCGTGCTTTGCTGCGCAGGCCAGACATCCTTGTTTTTGATGAGGCTACATCATCATTGGACTCCCTTACTGAGGAAGAGATCACGGCAACGATCAGGGACGTTTCAGACCTGACCAACCACATTACCATATTAATTGCACACAGGCTTTCTACCATCCGCCACGCAGACAGGATCTACGTGCTGGAAAAAGGGCATATTATTGAGCAGGGAGAGCACGCAGCATTACTTGCAGAGAAAGGGCTTTATTACGCCATGTGGCGCCAGCAGGTTGGGGAGAGATAAAATCAATCCAATAGCAGGGATATTTTATCTGTCCCTGCTATTGGATTGAAATTGATCTCTATTGGTTTGCACCACCGTTAACGAGCAGGTGCTGGCCCGAAACGAATGAAGACAGGTCACTCGCAAAAAATTCAGCCGCATTGGCAACATCTTCTACTTCGGCAAGCCTGCCCATCGGGCAGCTGTCCAGCAGGCTTTTCCTCAGTTCGGGGTAGCTGGCCGGATCCGCGAATATACCCGAATGGTCTACAGCGAAGGGGATGATTGTATTGACCGTCACCCCCCTGTGGCCTATTTCCTGTGAAAGGATATTTACCAGGTATCTGGGTGTAGTTTTACTGCCACCATACACGGCCATTCCGGGAACAGGAAATGCGGTAGTACTTGAGGCGATGTAAATGATCCTTCCGTTATCGCTCACATGTTTCGCTGCCTGCTGCATCGTGAAATAACTCCCTTTGGTATTGATGGCAAACAGGTGGTCAAATTGTTCCTCTGTGAAATCTGATACCGGCGTTTCTACCATCTCGAGCCCTGCGTTTGCTACTACAATATCTATTTTGCCAAAAGCACTCAGTGCTTCGTCAAATAAACGCGCTATATCGGCTACCTTGCTGACATCGGCCTGCACGGCAATTACCCTTACGCCCATGGCGCTGATGGTGCTCAGTACCTCATCTGCTGAGGATTTATCCCTGGAATAATTGATAACTATGTCTGCACCTAATGCGGCATAACGTTCTGCAATGGCTTTTCCCAAGCCCCTGGCTGAGCCAGTGATCAGGGCTACTTTGTTGACTAGACTGTTCATGGTAAATAATAGCTATAGGTTTAATAATTAGGCCATTGCGCCGTTGATAGCAATGTTTTGTGCGCTGATCCATTTTGCATCATCGCTTGCCAGGAAGGCAATCACTTTGGCGGTATCTTCAGGTTCGGCCAAACGGTTAAAGGGGTTCATAGATTTTAGCCTGTCTATCGCTTCCTGTGGTTTTCCTTTTAGAAAGAGTTCAGTATTGGTAGGGCCAGGTGCGACAGCGTTGACGGTAATGCCCCGTGATCCCATTTCTTTTGCAAATACGCGGGTAAGCTGTTCTACTGCAGCTTTGGTTGCACCATATACGCTGTATGTGGGTACGATGAGCCTCGCGATTGTAGTGCAGGAATTGATGATGGTTCCATTGTCTGCCAGGCGCGTTGCTGCCTCACGCATGGTATTGAATGTTCCTTTTACGTTAATAGCGAACGAGCGGTCAAAATCCTCATCGGTAAAATCTTTGAGCAGTTTGGTGATCATGATGCCGGCATTGTTTACCAGGACATCTATCCTGCCATAATGTGCAATGGCAGTATCAAATAAGGCCTTAACCTGGTATGGTTGGCTTACATCTGCTTTTACCGCTATAGCATCGCCACCGTTTTGTTTAATCTCATTAACAGTCTGCTCGGCCGCCGCCGCATCACCTGCATAATTGACAATTATTTTAGCACCCTCAGTTGCTAATTGGTGTGCTACAGCTGCTCCGATGCCTTTTGAACTACCGGTTACCAGGATTACTTTTTCTGTTAAATTTTTCATGATTGCTTTGTTTTAAATGACATCACAAAGTTGAAATTTCGGCAGCTTCAAAAGATGCAGTCTTTACAGTATTACTTATAAATATCTAAGATGCATGAGATTTCAGCCTGGTTAAGTATGTTGAACCAGCAGCCACATTATTATTTCAACTGTAAATTACAAATTGCCTCTGTTTTTTTTCCCGATCCGCTAATGCCCGATAAATTACAGCCCGTTTTTTAACCATTTTCACTGGGAAACAGGAATAATTGCATCAATATATGATTACTTTTAAGCTCAATTATATGGGTTTTTAGCTAAAAAAATCGTTTTAATTAGTTAATATACAGTTGATTATTTGTTTTTTATTAAACGTAGTAATAACGTTTAATAGTTCTTTAAATGTTAACTTGACATTTAATGTTTTATTCATACATTAGATTTAATATCGATACTACAGGTTGTAGTAAAAGAACCAAATATAAAGTTTGAAAAAAATAAATTTTAGTTGCTTTTGCCTCTTCAGAGGCCGCTGAACAGCTAAGGTTTATACCAGGAAACGATCTGCTATGAAAAACTCTGAAAGGAACAAACCCGTTTTAGCTGCCTGTTTAAGGCCCGCTGTTTTAGAACCAGGGCACTTCATCTTTCCATTTCTCCTAAAATCATATTTGTGTATCCTGCCTGCAGGGAATCTGCCAATTCTGTAACCAAATATTAAATATATAATTCTATGAAAATTTTTCTACTCAACAATTACTGGAGGTACGGCTGGTTTGCCCTGCTACTGGTATTGCTTTTTTCACCAGTCATCATACAGGCCCAAACCGGCCCGGTGAAAGGAAAGGTAAGTGATGAAACCGGTGAAGGCCTGCCCGGAGCAACCATAAAAATAAAAGGAAAAGCGGCTGCAACGGCCTCGGATCCTAACGGGAACTTTGCCATACAGGCCGCAGCAAATGATATTCTTCTGGTCAACCTTCTCGGGTATGCTGTTCAGGAAGTTCCTGTAAACGGCCGGTCACAAATCACCATACAGCTGAAAACAAGTGCAAATGACCTCTCTGAAGTGGTGGTTGTGGGATATGGAACACAGCTGAAGAAAGACCTCACGGGCTCGGTTTCTATTGTAGATGCCAAAGAGATGAAAAAAACCTCGGCAAGTGATGTGGGACAGCTGCTGCAGGGACGTACCCCTGGTATTGCTGTAACAAACGGCGGACAGCCCGGGGCGGTTCCAACAATCCGCATCAGGGGACTGGCATCATTTAATAACCAGCAGCCGCTGTATGTGGTGGATGGGATTATGCTTGCCAATACACCAAGGGATTTTAGCCCGAATGATATTGAGTCAATGCAGGTATTAAAGGATGGCACCGCTGCAGCGATCTATGGGGCCGCAGCTGCAAATGGTGTAATTATCATTACCACAAAACAAGGCAAAAAGAACGCCCCTTTAAGCATAGAATATAACGCTTATGTGGGTGTGGACAATGTATGGCAGCGGATCCCTGTCACTGACAGGGCACAATACCAGATGCTGAACAATGAATCACAATTGAACGGAGGACAAACCGTAGCCCCTGCCAACGATCCCACAAGCCCTAAATATATAGGGAACATCGATACGGACTGGCAGAAGGAAGGCCTGAAAACAGGACTGCGCACAAATCATAACCTGAACTTTTCCGGCGGGGCCGAAAATTCAACGTATAACGTGTCGATGGACTATTTTAAACAGGGAGGAACATTTGTAGGCCAGGGCCCCGATTATACGCGTTATACCGGCCGTGTAAATACTACCCAGCAAAAAGGGATATTCAGGTTCGGGCAATCACTGAGTTATACCCATTCCAAAGAAAATACACTGACCTTCCGCGGTGACGTACTTACCGGAGGAAGGCCCCCGCTGATCAATGACCTGGTCATAGCTATACCTACACAGCTGGTATATGACCCTTCTATGCCAAATGGATACGGGGGCACGCAGTCCGATAAAGAAAGGGCTATTTCCCTGAATGTGGTTGGTGTAAATTCCATGTTCACTAACTATACCGAGGTAGACCGCATCTTTGGCGTGGCATGGGCCGAAGTGCAGCTGCTGAACGTGAACGGCCATAGCCTGAAGTATAAGATCAATGCAGGTTATGACCGGACGGTTGCAAGGGACTTTCAGTTTCAGCCAACATTTGACCTGGGTTTCTTCTTCAAACAAACCGTAAACCGTTTGGATGACAATTCAAGGATCTATACCAACGGACTGGTAGATAACACGCTGACCTACGATAAGAAATTTGGTAAACATACCATCAATGCAGTTGCAGGGATGAGTTACAATAAAAATACAACGTTAACACGTTTAGGACATGCTGAACAACTGGACCCCAATTACCTGGTGCTTGGCAACGGATCAAATAAAACGGTGGACGGCAGCCTGATCCCCTATTCTTTTTACGGCGTTTTCGGCAGGCTGAATTATAACTATGATGACAAATACCTGCTGACGGCCAATTTCAGAAGGGATGGTTCTTCAAGGTTTGGCGCCGGTTACAAGTACGGAAATTTCCCCGGCGTTTCTGCAGGATGGAGGATCAGCAAGGAATCGTTTATTCATTTGCCGACATGGGTAACAGAACTGAAATTGAGAGGCGGTTACGGACAGCTGGGAAATGCCAATATAGGCGACTTCCAGTACCTGGCCTTACTCAATCCTAACATCGTTTATAACTTTAACGGAACAAAAATCGTAGGCGGAACGCAGACAGCAGTAGTTGACCCCAATATTCACTGGGAAACAAAAACTACATCCAATGTGGGTATCGACGCAACTTTCCTGGACGGAATGTTTGACCTGACGGCAGAATACTACAATAACAAAGCTACCGATGCCCTGATAGGAGAGCCTATCCCTGCCTCTGTGGGATCAACGAATACTACCCAGCTGACCAATGCCGCAAGCATCAGGAATACGGGAGTGGAGGTCAATATAGGGTATCACAACACCAAACACCCTTTTACATACAACATTTCTGCAAATGTAAGTACGGTAAAAAATACACTGCTTGCCCTGAGTAATGGAGAAACCTCCCGGATTGTAGGTGGTTTTGTAAGTACAGTTGGCAATGAAATAGGCCGCCATTACGGCCGCGTGGTGGAAGGCATCTTCCAGAATGCAGATGAGATTAAAAACCACGCTTTCCAGAATGTACTGACGGCACCGGGTGACCTGAAGTTTAAGGATATCACCGGCCCGGACGGTGTTCCGGACGGCGTCATCAACGACCTTGACCGTACAGACCTGGGCGGATCACTGCCAAAAATTTATTACGGGCTGAACTTTACGGCAGGTTATAAAGGATTTGATTTTACCGTGTTTATGTCTGGCGCAGGAAATTACCTGATCAACGGCGCCCTGTACCGCTCGCTGATGCATACCACAGATTATATCAATTACCACGAAGATGCATTGAAAAGATGGACACCCGCCAACCCGAACAATGAATACCCGAGGCTGGTGGCTAATGACCCTAACCAGAACGGGGTAGACTCAGACAGGGAAGGCTGGCTGCAAAGCGGCACGTATCTGCGCATCAACACCGTCTCACTGGGATATACTCTTCCTAAACTCAGTATGAAATGGGTGCAAAGCGTAAGGGTTTATGCTACGGCGCAAAACGTGTATACCTTCCAGTCCTATAAGGGGTATAATCCTGATTTCGCACAGACAGATGCATTCCAGCCGGGATTTGATCCGGGATCTTACCCCAGCCCGAGAACGCTGATGCTGGGATTACAAGTTAGATTTTAATTTTTTATATATATGAAACCTGCATAAGATAACATCTTCTGATTCATGCTCATCTTATGCAAGCTTCATTACCGATAAAATAAAATATAGAACCAATGAAAAAGATATTCTGCTATATATTTTCAGGCCTGTTGCTGACGGGCTGTAGCAAGCAACTCGATATACAAAACCCTAATTCCAAAACCATCGATCTTTACTGGAAAACAGCAGATGATGCGCAATTGGGTGTGAATGCAATATACAATAGTTTAATTCAGGACGGAACCTATATGAGGATGTTCCCTGCACTGACCGACTCAAGGGGTGACGATTTTGGTGGCGACAGCCCCTGGACAGATCTGGTACAGGTAGGTAATTTCACTATCCCATCCAACTCAGGTCCTGTTTTATGGGTGTGGTCTACCCATTACCAGATGGTCTGGAGGGCCAACCAGGTCATTATCAATGTACCGGCAATCACAATGGACGAAGACCTCAAGAAAAGGATCATCGCACAGGCGCATTTTCTGCGCGGACTGGCCCTGTTTAACCTGGCCAATACCTTTAAGATGATCCCCGTACCGCTGGAGCTGCCCACGGATAAAACCAAATATAAAACACCTACGGCTACAGATGATGCCTTGTGGAACCAGATCTATGCCGACTTTAAAGCGGCAAAGGATGCCCTGCCTGTAACATACGCCGGGCTAAGCGGCCCTGATGCCGGTCAGGTAGGCCGCGCTACAAAAGGAGCCGCAACCGGTATGCTGGGCAAAGCCTATTTGTATAAAAAGAAATGGACAGAGGCTGCCGCTGAGTTCAACGAACTGATCAACGGGGCACAAAAAGGTAAATACGCACTGATGCCGGATTACCGCGATAATTTTAAAGAGGTCAATGAGAATAATGTAGAATCACTGTTCGAAGTGCAGTTTGGCCAGCCCGATGCCGTTGGTGGTACCGTGATGAATTATGGCGGAGAGCCAAATGCAAACTGGAAACAGGTGAGCTCTACCGGCAGAACGTATGCGATGGATGGATATGGTTATTCAGATTTCCTGCCTACCCGGTGGATCTATAACGAATTTAAAGCTGAAAAAACAGTAGATGGAAAGAGTGATCCGCGCCTGCTGGCTACGATAGCGTCTTATGAACCTGCAGATGCCTCTGTTACTGTTTATGGAAATGCCTGGCCTTTTGCCCAGGATATGATTTACCCCCGCAAGTACACCCATGACGGCCTCAACTGGCCGGGAAATGATGACCAGGAAAATTCGGGCATCAATTACAGGGTGCTCAGGTATGCCGATGTATTGCTGATGTACGCAGAAGCACAAAATGAACTGGGAAATACAACGGATGCCTATACCTATATCCAGCAGGTAAGGAGCAGGGCCAAACTGCCTGATCTGAGTACCGTAAAGCCGGGCATGAACCAGGCACAGCTGCGTGAGCAGATAGGGCATGAGCGCGCACTGGAGTTTGCAGTGGAATCTAACAGGATTAACGATATTATCAGGTGGGGATGGCTGTACGACGCGGTGAAACTGGCAGAGCTGAAAACGCACGACAAGGATTTTATATCCTGGTCTGCCGGTAAAGAATACCTGCCCATCCCTTTGTCGGAATTAAATGTGAACGCCAATTTACAACGTAACCCGGCCAATTAAATCATTAGCCTGCAATTGATTTGGCAGGCTGTTTTGCATATATTACAGTCTAAATATTTACCAACATGTTTAAAAGATCTCTCCTTCAAATCACTTGCCTATCCCTCCTCATCCTGGGTAGCGCCGGTAAAATATTTTCCCAGCAAACCACGGTTACTTTACATGCCGATCAGCCTTCGGGCATGATCAGCAAACATATTTACGGGCATTTTGCAGAACATTTGGGAAGGTGTATCTATGATGGGTTTTATGTAGGTGACAGCTCCTCAATTCCAAATACAGCAGGCGTAAGAAATGATATTATTGCAGCCCTGAAAAATTTGAATATCCCAAACCTGAGATGGCCGGGTGGCTGTTTCGCTGACAGGTACCACTGGAAAGATGGCGTGGGGCCTAAAGCACAGCGCCCATCCATAGTGAATACCATGTGGGGCGGCGTAACTGAAGACAACAGCTTTGGAACGCATGATTTCCTGAATATGTGTAAGCTGCTGGGAACAGAGCCTTATCTGGCAGGTAATACCGGAAGCGGAACAGTGCAGGAACTGTCAGACTGGGTACAATACGTAAATTTTGAAGGTAAAAGCCCAATGTCTGACCTGCGGGTGAAAAACGGGCAGGAGAGACCATGGAACGTGAAATTCTGGGGCGTAGGAAACGAAGCCTGGGGCTGCGGCGGTAATATGACACCGGAGTATTATGTAGGTGAATACCGCAGGTACGCCACGTTTATGGAAGGGAAAGATTTGTTTAAGATTGCCTCAGGGGCAAACGTGGATGATTATCACTGGACAGAAACTCTGATGAAAGGCATCCCGCTGCGGATGATGGACGGTATCGCTCTGCATCATTATTCTTTTCCGAGCTGGGAGAAAAAAGGCCCCGCAACAGGATTTACCGAACAGCAATATTTCGAGACCATGAAAACGGCTTTGAGAATGGATGAGCTGATCACTAAACATACGGCGATCATGGATAAATATGACCCTAAGAAAAAAGTGGCACTGGTGGTTGACGAATGGGGCGGATGGTGGAACGTGGAAGAAGGCACCAACCCCGGCTTCCTGTACCAGCAAAATACAATGCGTGATGCCATGATCGCAGGCGCTACGCTGAACATCTTTAATAACCATAGCGACCGTGTTAAGATCGCCAACCTGGCACAATGTGTAAACGTGCTGCAGGCAGTCATACTGACCAGCAAGGAAAAAATGCTGCTTTCCCCTACATACCATGTAATGGAAATGTATAAGGTACACCAGGATGCTACCCTGCTGCCGGTAGAAGTGAAAACCGATGATTACGTTTTCGGACAGGAAAAACTGCCTTCGGTTTCAGTTTCAGCGTCTAAAGATGCAAAAGGACTGACGCATGTTTCTGTAGTCAACATCAACAGCAATAAAAGCGAGGAGATCGAGATCACGCTGACGGGCAAACCCTATAAATCAGTGAAGGGAAGGATACTGACCTCTGCTAAAATAGACGACCACAATACCTTTGAGAAACCTGATTTTATCCGGCCCGCTGTTTTTAAGGGGGCTACCCTGAAAGATGGCAAGCTAAAGGTTAAACTTCCGCCATTCTCACTGGCTGTACTGGAATTAAATTAAACAACATGAACAGAAAATTATTAAAGAGTTTCGGGGTTTTACTGGTTGCCCTTTTCTTTACTTTAAACGGAACGGCACAGCTGATCACCGGAAACCCGGTCATAACCGATAAATATACCGCAGACCCTGCGGCCATGGTATATCAAAATACAGTGTACCTGTATGCCGGACATGATGAAGCCCCGGCAAAACAGGAACGTTATGTCATGAACGAATGGCTGGTCTATTCTTCTGAGAACATGACGGACTGGAAGGAGCACCCGGTGCCTTTGAAGGCTAAGGATTTTGCATGGGCCAAAGGTGATTCCTGGGCATCCCAGGTGATTGAAAGGAATGGTAAATTCTATTGGTATGTAGCTGTTGAGCATGGTACCATCAAAGGGAAAGCGATTGGCGTAGCCGTTGCAGATAACCCGCTGGGGCCTTTTAAGGATGCAAAAGGCTCTGCGATCATTACGAATGATATGACCACTGATACCAAAATCAGCTGGGACGATATTGACCCAACGGTGATCATTGATGATGACGGACAGGCCTATCTGTTCTGGGGCAATACCCAATGTTACTATATCAAACTGAAGGCAAATATGATCGATCAGGACGGGCCCATTCAAAAAGTAAACCTTCCGAATTTTACCGAAGCACCATGGGTACATAAACGCAATGGCTGGTACTATTTATCCTACGCCTACCAGTTCCCTGAAAAGATTGCCTACGCGATGAGCCGTAAGATCACCGGCCCATGGGAGTTTAAAGGCATCCTGAATGAGGTGGCAGGAAATTCCAATACGAACCACCAGGCGATCATAGATTTTAAAGGGAAATCGTACTTTATCTATCACAATGGCTCCATCCCCAACGATGGGGGAAGTTTCAGGCGTTCTGTCTGTATAGACCAGCTGCACTACAATGCGGATGGCACCATGAAACGTGTAATAATGACTACAGAAGGATTAAAAGCAACGAAATGATGTTAGGTAAATATTTAATGACGGCCCTGGTTACATTCGGCATGCTGAATGTAAGGGCGCAGAACGGGGCTGACATTGTGGTTAACCCGGATAAGATCGTCTCGGCAGTACAGCCGGAGATGTGGGGTGTATTTTTTGAAGATATCAATATGGGCGCAGACGGCGGTATCTATGCCGAACTGATCAAAAACCGCTCTTTTGAATTCTATAAGCCACTGATGGGCTGGACAAAACAGGGAACTAAACTGCAGGAAGGAGATCTGCTCATTCTGAACAGGGCAGAAAAGGATTCCAACAACCCGCGCTTTCTGCGTGTCAGTTCACGTGGGCGGCAGAAGGAAGACCTGAGCATCACCAATGAAGGTTTCAGAGGGATAGGCGTTAAAAAAGGATTGTCCTATGATTTTTCGGTTTACTACAGGCAGGCTGCGGCGGGCGTGAAATTACATGCTGAACTTGTGGACAGCACGGGTAAAGTGCTGGGCAGCGCTGTGCTCAGCCCTGAAAGAACGGATAACAAGTGGGCGCTTCAGTCGGTTACTTTTACCGCTTCGGAAACGGTAGAAAAGGCCAGGTTCAATCTCTGGTTTGAAGGCAGCGGACAGATTGACCTGGATATCATCTCCTTATTCCCCGGAGATACATGGAAAAAAAGGAAGGGTGGTTTGCGTGGCGACATGGTACAGCTGCTGGCTGATATGAAGCCGGGTTTTATCCGCTTTCCCGGAGGCTGTATTGTAGAAGGGCACGATCTTTCTACAAGATACCAGTGGAAAAAAACAATTGGCCCTGTGGAGAACAGGAAACTCATTGTGAACCGCTGGAATACTGAGTTTGCACATCGCCCTGCACCTGATTACTACCAGACATTCGGTCTGGGCTTTTTTGAATACTTCCAGTTAGCGGAAGACATTGGCGCAGCGCCTCTGCCTATCTTAAACTGTGGAATGGCCTGCCAGTTCAATACTGCCGAACTTGTGCCACTGGATGAACTGGAGCCTTATATCCAGGATGCGCTTGACCTGGTAGAGTTTGCCAATGGCGATGTGAGCACGCCATGGGGGAAAGTGCGCGCAGAAATGGGCCATCCAAAACCTTTCAACCTGAAAATGATGGGTGTAGGGAATGAGAACTGGGGGCCTCAGTACCTGGAACGGCTGGCGCTGTTTACCAAAGCAATGAAAAGCCGCTATCCTGAGATTAAACTGATCAACAGCTCAGGAACAGACCCGAATGGAGAGCGTTTCGACCTGCTGAACACTTCCCTGAGAAAAATGAAGGCCGATATCATTGATGAACATTATTACCGTGCCCCGGAATGGTTCCTGAGCAATGCCAAACGTTACGACAGCTATGACAGGAAAGGATCAAAAGTTTTTGCGGGAGAATATGCCGCACAAAGCGTTAGCACAACAAGCCCCACCAATAAGAATAACTGGAAATGTGCCATTGCAGAAGCCGCTTTTCTGACCGGTCTGGAACGAAATGCCGAGGTTGTACATATGGCTTCTTATGCGCCACTGTTTGCGCAGAAGGATGGCTGGCAATGGACACCCGATATGATCTGGGTGGATAACCTGCATGTGTATGGAACGCCAAACTATTATGTCCAGAAGTTATACTCACTCAATAAAGGAACCGATGTGGTAGACATTGAAACAGACCATCAGATTATTGCCGGTCAGGATGGTATTTATGCCTCCGCGGTGATCGACAGCAAAACAAAGGAACTGATCGTTAAAGTCATTAACACATCAGCAACTGCAGTAAACAGAACTATTAACGTTGAGGGAGGAAAAAAACTGGCGCCGAAAGGGAAACTTACCGTTTTGCAGAATGCCAATCTGGATGCTGTAAATTCCTTCAGCAATGCGGTTAACCTGAGCCCGAAAGATCTGTCGGTAAAAGTGAAAGCTAACCATATTTCACTGGCCATGCAGCCGTATTCATTCAATATTGTGCGCGTGCCGATGAAGTAAGCCCGGAATACCCCGGGTTAGTATGAAGACCTGCCGGGATGAGTAGCTAGTTGAGATGAAAGATTAGTGCATTGAGCTGATGACGACTTGACAATGAAAATAAATCGAGACAAATGAAGAACTGTATAACACTGGTGATACTCTTCCTGGGGCTTAATGTAAGCGCCCAGGAATACCTGTTTGATATTTCTGTACATGACCCGGTGATGATCAGACAGGGGGATACCTATTTCCTTTTCAGCACAGGCTGGGGGATAAACGTATGGAGCTCCAAAGACAGGGCAAAATGGAAGAAGGAGCCACCTGTTTTTGCAGCGGCCCCGGATTGGGCAGTAAAGGATATTCCCGGATTTAAAGGACACATATGGGCACCGGATATCTATTTTCATCATAATCTGTATTACCTGTACTATTCGGTATCTGCTTTTGGTAAAAACACATCGGCTATCGGCGTAGCTACCAATAAAACGCTCAATCCCGCTTCTCCTGATTTTAAATGGACAGACCATGGGAAACTGATCCAGTCTTTTCCCGGAAAGACAAACTGGAATGCTATTGACCCAAATGTCATCTCAGATGAAAAAGGAACCCCATGGATGGTATTCGGCTCCTTCTGGGACGGTATCAAATTGGTAGAACTGGATAAAGACCTGTTGCACCTAGCCCAGGATCCGAATCAGATCCCTACAATAGCAAGCCGGAAAAAAGATGCGAAATCCCCGAACCCTCCGGCAGTAGACGGAAACCCGGAAGATGCGGGCGGAAATGCCATTGAAGCTCCTTTTCTTTTTAAAAAGGCACAATATTATTACCTGTTTGCCTCTATCGATTATTGCTGTAAGGGCGAGAAAAGCACGTATAAGATGATTGTTGGCCGCTCAAAATCGTTGCAGGGGCCTTACGTAGACAGGGACGGAATGCTGATGGCGCAGGGAGGCGGTACGTTACTGCTGCAGGGCGATGCCAGCTGGCATGGTGTAGGCCATAACGCGGTGGCTGATTTTGACGGACAGGATTACCTCATCTTCCACGGTTATGACGCAAAAAATAAGGGGATCTCTAAACTCAGGATCGAAAAACTGAAATGGGAGAAAGGCTGGCCGGTGGTTGCCCCTTAACTCATTTTCGTATCCTGCTCGTTGATCTCCTGCAGGGACAGGCCCAGCAGGCTTTTAGTTTTTGTGTAGGTAATACCTGCTACCAGTATCGTCATGCATCCCCCGAATACTACCGCCGGAACGGTTCTCATCAGCTTTGCCGTAAGGCCGGATTCAAAGGCGCCGATCTCATTGGAAGAACCGATGAACATACTGTTTACGGCAGACACCCTTCCGCGCATCTCGTCAGGCGTAAGCAGCTGCATGATCGTAGACCTGATGATGACACTGATGCTATCAAATGATCCTTCAAGGAACAGGAAGACCAGGGTCACATAAAAATTCTTTGAAAGCCCGTAGCAGATAATGCTGGTACCAAATCCTACAACGGCAATCAGCAGGTTTCTCCAGGGCCTGTTCATGGGTGATATCCTGGTCATGACCAGCATGGTGAGCACCGCTCCTCCCGATGCTGCGGCACGCATAAATCCAAGTCCTTCAGAACCTACTTTCAGGATGTCGTTCGCAAAAACGGGCAGCAGGGCAACGGCTCCGCCAAAAAATACAGAGAAGAGGTCAAGGCTCATGGCACCTAACATCATTTTGTTCTTAAACACAAACTGTACACCTTCAGTAAGGCTTTTCATGATACTTTCTTTTGGAATATACCGGGGCGGGTGCGATTTCAGAAAGAAGATGCAAACCAGCGCAATGGCGATAAAGAAAAGGATGATCAGGTAGGTAACGGTGATCCCGAAAAAGCCATACACCAGCCCGCCTGCCGCCGGGCCGAGGATGGAAGCCGACATATACGATGAACTGTTCCAGGTAGTGGAGTTGGGATACAGTTCCTTAGGGATGATTTCAGCCATCAGCGAAAAGGTAGCCGGCCCGAAAAATCCCCTCGCCATGCCGATGCCAAAGACCATGATATACATGATCGGGATGATATAACTCACCGGAACATAAGCATGCATTTGCCTGGAAGTGGCAACAAGCATGATCAGCGAGCAAAGGAAAACACAGGTAAATATTTTTAACAGCAATCCTCTTTTTTCTGATTTATCAGCCACATATCCGCCATATAGTGCAATGCCTATGGCCGGGATAGCTTCGCAGAGGCCTATCAGGCCCAGAGCCAGCGGATCTTTTGTGAGATGGTAAATATGAAAGCCGATGATAACGGCTTGCATTTGATATGCGAATGTGAAAAAGAAACGCATGCCGAGATAAGATCTGAATTCCCTGTAGCGCAGGGCGGCATAAGAATCTTGCTTGTCAATAAATTTGGGACTATCCAAGAGTAAATAATTTTGGGCAAAGGTAGGTATACATTAATAGCGAACAGCTATTAATGTATAAAATTACTGCTATATGATCTTATCGTAAAAATCATGGTAGGCAGCTGTCATATCCTCTGCCTGGTTAATTGCTGATGAAGCCGCAATTCCAAAGATGCCGGTATCCATCAGGGAGTCTACGTCTTCCAGTTTCACGCCTCCAACGGCAAGTACCGGCAGTGTTATTTCTTTCTCCTGTAACACGGAGACTACATGGGCATAACCTGCCAGCCCGAGTAAAGGGGAGTTGTTTGGTTTTGTCGTGGTGATACTGAAAGGGCCACAGCCTGCATAATCTGCACCTTCGGCGGCAAGCCTGATTAAACCTTCAACTGTGTTTGAAGATCCGCCGATGGTGATGTCTTCACCCAATTGCTCACGGAGCGCAATGAAGTCTGCATCCATGTCTTCAATGTGAAAACCCTGGATATCTGCTTTTCTGTTCAGCTGAACATGGTTGGTTACAATCAGTGTGGCGCCCCAGTCGTCACAGATCCCGGCGATGATGTTGATATCTTCTAAAAGGGCCTTGTCATCTTTTGTAAGGCAGCGGTACTGTATCCATTTGGCTCCGGCTTCACAGGCAATCTGTGCCTGCTCAATATGGGTTAACTGTGCTATATCGTGTGTGATGAACTGGAACTTCTCGATGAATTTTTTCATTAGCTGTTTGTGTGTCCGCGAATTTACGGCTTTATTAAAATTTAACGTTGAGGGAAAGTAAAAAGTTCGTTCCTGCCTGCGGGAAATAGAAGTTTTCATCGGTTCTGCTTCCGCCGCCCAGGTAGCCGTAGGTATAACCATTGCTCTCATATTTTTTATTGAGGATGTTATTGGCCAGTAAACCGATGTTCATATTTTTCACTCCTTTGAAGCTGAAATCGTATCCCAGACGTGCGTTATTTACCCAGTACCCGTTCAGTTTTCTGCCTTCGTTCTGGGTGTTATCCAGGTATTGTTTACTTACATATTTACTTTGCAGGGCGATTGCAAACCCTGCAACTGGCTTGTAAACCAGTTCGCCAAACACTACTGCGTCCGGAGAGAAGGAGATATCAGGGTTTTTATAATTGTTTACGACCTCCGCATTGGTATCGTAGTCAAAAATATACTCAGAAAAATTCTGGATCTTATTCCTGCTAAATGCCGCATTTGCATTCACCTGGAAATACGGGCTAAGGGTATATGAGCCGTCGAACTCAACACCGATCCTGGAGCTTTTAGGTACGTTCTGGCGAATGCTGGCGCCTACATCACTTAATTTTCCTGTTACTACCAGCTGGTCTTTATAGAACATGCCGTAAACATTTATGCCTGCACTGAAATCCGTATGTTTGATCCTGTAGCCCGCTTCAACATCGTATAAACGCTCCGGCTGCGGTAATGTACCAACGTTGGCATTCACATAATCATCACGGTTACCTTCTTTATTTGCCAGGCTCAGTGAAGCATAAATATTGCTCCTGGTGTCTACAAAATAGGTTGCCCCAACTTTAGGGTTGAAGAAATTGAGCTTGTCATGTATATTGAGCGGCAGCAGGTCATTGTCATCACCGGTAATATCATATTTAAGCCTTCTGTACTGCATATCTGCAAATAGACTCAGTTTCTCTACCGGGTTATATGCAAGTTTGGCGAAGATATTGAAGTCGTTTTTGTTGCCGTCCCCATCATAATAGTGGTCAGAATTGTTCAGTGTTGAGGATATCTGTGACCAGGTAACCTGACCGTAATGTTTTCCCCGGTATTCGTTGTAGGCACCGCCAACGGTCAGGTTCAGGTTAGAGGCTGCCTTATAATTAAAGGCATAGGTGGCCCCATAAAAATCGTTATTCAGCCACCTTCTGCGTACGAGGTCTGTGGTTTCTACCGGGGCACCATTGATGACAGGATTGGGTAAGCCGTAAGCAGAGAATTCCTGGTCGTTTTTGAACTCCTCATAATATCCTCTTCCATAAGTATAGTGTAAGGCACCATTAAATGAAAAGCGGTCTCCAAGCTGTTTGGCATACAGCAGCTGATAGTGATCCTGCTGGTAGTTGTCATTCTGATCTTTATATAAAAAGGAATTATATTTTCTGCTGTCTGAGTTGAGCAGGTTTGCCGCATCGGTCTCGTTCAGTCCGTTTCTGGCAATATAATCGTTCATCCCCTGGATATCTCCCCTTAGCCTGGATTCGGGCACGCCATTCCAGGACTGGTAGGTTCTTTCTGTGCCTGAGAACACATTGATACGGAGCAGGTCTGTTTTTCCGTGATAAGCTCCCGACAGGAAATAAGATTTTAACAGGGAGGCGCCACGGTCTACAAAACCGTCAGATTGAATGCGGGACAGGCGGCCGTCGAAACTAAACTTATTGTCGATCAGCCCGGTTCCAACTTTAAAAGTATTTTTCAGCGTATTGAAAGAGCCGTATGTGGAGTTTACCTCTGCATAGGGTGCCAGTTCAGGTGCTGAAGTCTGGATGTTTAAGCTTCCGCCAAAGGCACCGGCCCCGTTTGTTGATGTACCCACGCCCCGCTGGATCTGTATGTTTTCGACAGATGAAGCGAAATCAGGCATGTTCACCCAAAAGGTACCCTGACTTTCAGAATCATTCATCGGTATGCCATTTACGGTTACGTTTACCCTTGTGGCGTCGCTCCCGCGGATGCGGATCCCTGTATAACCCACTCCGGCACCAGCATCTGAGGTCACCACAACACCGGGTGTATTGTTGATGATAAACGGAAGGTCCTGGCCAAAGTTATTGGCGGTGATCTCTGATTTACTGATGTTCTTATAGGTGGTTCCTGATTTTTCTGTGGCCCTGGTAGCCATTACGATCACTTCATCAGCGAGAAGGGCAGACTGGACAAGATTAAAATCTGCCGCTTGGTCCGCGCTGATCTCAATTTCCCTTTGCTGGCTTTCATAACCGATAAAACTTACCGTGAGGGTGTACCGGCCTGGCTGAACGTTCTTCAGCTCATATCTGCCATGGGCATCACTTCTGGTGCCTTTGCCAGTGCCTTTCAATAGGATGTTTGCTCCCGGCAATAGGGTTTGATTTGTTTTTTCGGATACAGATCCGGAAATGGTGAACTGTGCCTTAGTGATCAAAGGCAGGAGCAATACGGCTATTGCTATAGTCAGTAACTTTTTCAATTTATAATTTGCTTTTTAGTAAAACATGCTGTAAAGAGGGGCAATACAACATAATTAAACATAACTCCAATCCCTCCGCCGGCATTACCCGGATCAGGTGCATATCTGATAAGCAGAATAGATCTGCTCGTCAAATAATGGGTTTGATCTCAGCCTGTCTTTGTGTTTTTTACAAAACAAGGCACCCCTTTTGATATTGGCAAATGTATAGATTATTTTCTAAATAGCCGCAAGATATGCATCTATAGCGGTAACAGCATTCTGAAACCTGTTTTCGATTCCACCGATCAGTACATAATTGGCGTCCAGGTCCTGCAGCTCTTTGTACCAGATGCTCATGAAATGTTCGCGCATGTGCGGGAAATCGCGCAGCGGGTCTTCCTCCCAGGGAAGGTCAATGTCCAGCAGCAGGTACAGGTCGTACGTACGTTCTTTTAACGCGTCCAGCACGATCTGTGGTGTTTCGCCCAGCATTTCATCACTCCAGATCTTCACCGTCAGAAACGTAGTGTCGCAGAAGATAAATTCTTTATCCGTCATCGCCAGCACAGATTCTTCGAGGGCTACCTGTCCATGGAACATGTTGATCTCGTCCTGCATGGTGCAGGGTGCCGTTAATGCTGCACAGTAATAACGTGCAAATTCAGCTACCCACAGGGTGTTATAGTGTTTGGCGAGTAATTTAGTGAGGGTAGATTTACCCGTACTTTCCGGGCCTACAATAGCAATCTTCTTGATCATAAAGTTTCAGTAAGGGTTTTTTTCCATCCCCTGTAGCCTACCCATGCAATATAAACATAAAGGGCATACATGATGGCTGTGGCGTACAGATCTTTTGATACATAAACGCCCACGTAAATGATATCAACAAAGATCCATATCAGCCAGTTCTGCAGTACTTTTCTGGCCAGGAATATCTGGGCAATCAGGCTGCAGGCCGTACAAAAGCTGTCAATATATGGAAATGCGGCATCGGTGTTCTGCCGGAGGATAAAACCCAGGATCAGTGTGAAAAAGACTATTCCGATGACTGACAGTATAATTTCCTTTCTGGTGATCATGGTTACCGGTGTTTGTGCCTCTGTGTGCCCCTTGTTCCTGTTCCAGAAATACCATCCATAGGCATTCATTGCCAGGAAGTAGAACTGAAGGCCCATATCTGCATAGAGTTTACTTTCATAAAAGATGAAGATATAGATCAGTACACTAATTACGGCTATTGGCCAGTTGAAAATATTGTTCTTGGCTGCCAGCCATACACACAGTATCCCCGTGAATACACCGCACCATTCCAGCCAGCCCGTCTGGGTTAAAAATTGTACAATACTTTCCTTGACTGCCTCAACCAGTGATACCATGTGCCAAATGTAATTATCCTTTAACGAATCAGCCAGTAATAAATTAAAGGCAAAAAAAATCCGGCAGAGATGAACGTCTCTACCGGATAATAAACCAAACAAACTATTTATGAAGAATACCCTCGTGCAATAAATTGCAGAGGATGCTTTTATTTGTGTCCTGGTGAAGCACTAAAACTTAGTGATGTCCTCACACTTACATCTGTCGTTAAGGTATCCCTCAAGACATATTCCATTCGTACTTTCAAGCTGTTTCCCTTGATATACTTATCAAAAAAACGTGAATTATCGATGTCTAGTACGAGGTCAGAACCAATATGTTCAGAAACGTCGTTTCGTGACGCTACCATGACTTCGCCGCTCGTGCCATTTGAAATAAATAGCTTAACTGATTTAAACATGCCCATACTCTTATCTCTGGGATTCGAAGCGATCAGCCTTGCGGAAGCAATTTTTACATCTTTGATATACTGGTTGCCGTTTACATTGCCCAGTGATTCGTCAAAACTGCCGGCGGCGCTGCTGGCGGAGAGTGTGGTATTACTTTTTGAAGAAGCAGGAACTACCAGACTGGTGGTATAGGGAAAACTTGATTTGATGATGGATTGTACGGTACCACACCCGCTGATTAATATAACAGCAGCAGCTGCTGCGAATAACATTCTTTTCATTAGTTAATTTTTGTTTTTAATGATGATGAAGCTTGCATGATCTGTAGTTATTAGAGAGCGATGCAAGATCATGCAGGTTTCATGAACTTTAAACTTTTTATTTGCCAATTATAACGAATAAAAGCAAACAGAAGTACAGTGATGATAAATATGACCGCCATTTGAACAAGGATTCCGGGTGATTTTGCTTATTTCTCCATTTTTTCAAAAATCTGAATTTTTGTCAGCTAAAACTGTATCTTTGCATCCCGACAGAATAGTCGGGATTCTTTACCTATAGCACTAAAAATCTCGCCGGCTATCATGGTCTTATAAGACCACATTTTTTACTTACAATACTTTAGACTTTTTAAAGCCTTATGCCTAAAGACACCTCCATACGTTCAGTATTGATCATCGGATCTGGACCTATTATCATTGGCCAAGCCTGTGAATTTGATTACTCAGGATCCCAAGCTGCACTATCCCTGAAAGAAGAGGGAATTGAAGTTTCAATTATCAATTCCAATCCTGCGACGATCATGACTGACAAGGTTATTGCAGATCATGTTTACCTCAGACCATTAACTGTAGCCTCTATTGAAGAAATTCTGATAGAACGGAAAATTGATGCAGTGCTGCCTACTATGGGGGGCCAGACTGCCCTGAACTTATGTGTAGAGGCAGAAGAACGCGGCATCTGGGAAAAACACGGTGTCAGGATCATTGGTGTTGACGTTGCTGCAATTGAGAAAACAGAGAACAGGGAGGCCTTCCGCCAGTTAATGGTAGACATAGGTGTTGGTGTAGCGCCTTCAAAAATTGCCAATTCATTTTTGGAAGGTAAAGAAGCTGCACAGGAGATAGGTTATCCGCTGGTTATCCGTCCTTCCTACACATTAGGCGGATCCGGTGGTGGATTTGTTCACAAAAAAGAAGAATTTGATGCCGCCCTTAAACGTGGTTTAGAAGCCTCTCCAACACATGAAGTGCTGGTAGAAAAAGCTGTTTTGGGCTGGAAAGAATATGAGCTTGAACTCTTGAGGGACAGTAATGACAATGTGATCATTATCTGCTCTATTGAGAACTTTGATCCGATGGGTATCCACACAGGAGATTCGATCACGGTGGCCCCGGCAATGACATTGTCTGACAGCTGTTACCAGGATATGCGTAACCAGGCGATCAAAATGATGCGTGCCATCGGTAACTTTGCAGGTGGCTGTAACGTGCAGTTCTCTGTAAATCCTGATAATGATGATATCATCGCTATTGAGATCAATCCAAGGGTTTCCCGTTCATCGGCACTGGCAAGTAAAGCAACAGGTTATCCGATTGCTAAAATTGCGTCCAAGCTGGCCATTGGTTATAACCTTGACGAGATTGAAAACCAGATCACCAAAACCACCTCTGCTTACTTTGAGCCTACGTTAGATTACGTCATCGTAAAAGTACCGAGATGGAATTTTGATAAATTCAAAGGTGCAAACATGGAACTCGGCCTGCAGATGAAATCTGTAGGTGAAGTAATGGCTATCGGCCGTACTTTCATTGAGGCATTGCAGAAAGCCTGTCAGAGTCTTGAGATCGGCCGCGCAGGACTGGGTGCTGACGGTAAACACAGCAGAAACATTGAGGACATCATGCATGGCCTTGAGCATGCAAGCTGGAACCGACTGTTCCTGATCAAAGATGCAATGAGCATGGGTGTTCCCCTGGAGTCTATCCGTAAAGTAACCAGGATAGACAAATGGTTCCTGTCACAGATCCAGGAATTGGTTTTCCTCGAAACTGAATTGAAACGTTACTCTTTAAATAATATACCAAAAGACTTCTTCTTCAACCTGAAGCAAAAAGGTTTCTCTGATATTCAGATCGCTTATTTGCTGGGTAATGTCACAGAGGACGAAGTATATGAACGCAGAAAATCTTTAGGGATCAGACGTGTGTATAAAATGGTTGATACCTGTGCCGCCGAGTTTGCCGCACAAACACCTTATTACTACTCTACTTTCGAAGAGGAGAATGAATCTATCCCGTCTGACAAGAAGAAAGTGATTGTTTTGGGATCGGGCCCAAACCGTATCGGCCAGGGAATAGAATTTGATTATTCATGTGTGCATGGTTTGCTTGCCGCCAAAGAAAGCGGATTTGAATCGATCATGATCAACTGTAACCCAGAGACCGTGTCAACGGATTTCAATATGGCTGATAAGCTGTACTTTGAACCTGTATTCTGGGAACATGTGCGTGAGATCATCGAACTGGAGAACCCGATAGGAGTGATCGTTCAGTTAGGTGGCCAAACGGCACTAAAAATGGCTGAAAAACTTCATGAGAACGGAATTAAGATCATCGGTACTTCATATGATAATATGGATATCGCTGAGGACCGCGGCCGTTTCTCAGACCTGCTGAAAGAACTGGATATCCCTTATCCAAGATATGGCGTTGCAGAGAATGCTGAGGAAGCGATCGTTGTTGCAAATGAAGTAGGTTACCCTGTATTGGTTCGTCCGAGTTATGTACTTGGCGGACAGGGAATGAGCATTGTGATCAATGATGAAGACCTGGAAAAAGCAGTGGTAAAATTACTGGGTGATCTGCCGGGTAACAGGGTACTGATTGACCATTTCCTTGACAGGGCGGAAGAAACTGAATCTGACTCTATCAGCGACGGTGACGATGTGCATATTGTAGGTTTGATGGAGCATATTGAGCCTGCGGGTATCCACTCGGGTGATTCATTTGCTGTATTGCCTCCGTTCAGCCTTTCTGAGAAGGTGATGAATGATATGGAAACCTATTCCAAAAAAATTGCCAGGGCTTTAAATGTTATTGGTTTACTGAACATCCAGTTTGCCGTAAAGGATGAAAAGGTATATGTAATTGAAGCCAATCCAAGAGCTTCAAGAACGGTTCCCTTTATCGCTAAAGCTTATGATGTTCCTTATATCAACATTGCTGCTAAAGTAATGCTGGGCGTAAATAAGCTGAAGGATTTCAATATCGAGCGCAAGCTGGTAGGGTATGCGATCAAAGAACCTGTATTCTCTTATGATAAGTTCCCTGAAGTAACGAAAGAACTGGGGCCTGAAATGAAATCAACGGGAGAATCTATCCGTTTCATCAAAGACCTGGAAGATCCTTATTTCTTAAAGTTATACAAAGACAAATCGATGTATTTATCAAAATAATAAGATTTGATATTGATCATATAAAGCCTGCAAATTTTGATTTGCAGGCTTTTATTTTGAAAGCCCCTGCCATTCTGAAAACCAGTGACTGAGCATATATTGTATTTAAGACCCTGGTTCTCCGGATGTTTAGCCAAACAATAATGAAAATACATCTTCAATTTTGCTTACGCCCGTGATCTCGATTTTAAACTTATCCAGCACAAGTCCTTTTAAGTTGTAATTGGAGACAAATATCCGTTCAAAGCCCAGTTTATCTGCCTCGGAGATGCGCTGTTCAATCCGGTTAACGGCCCTGATCTCTCCCGACAATCCAACTTCCGCTGCAAAACAGATCTTGGATGAAATAAAAATATCCTCATGAGACGAAATAATCGCTGCAAGGATAGCCAGGTCAATAGCCGGATCTTCTACTTTGATACCGCCGGCGATATTTAAAAATACATCACGGGTGCTCAGCTTAAAGCCACATCGTTTTTCCAGAACAGCGAGCAGCATATTCATCCTTCGCGTATCAAAGCCTGTAGCTGACCGCTGAGGCGTTCCGTAGGCTGCGGTGCTCACCAATGCCTGTGTTTCTATCAACATCGGTCTGGCGCCTTCCAATGTGGCCGAAATGGCTATTCCGCTCAGCTCTTCATCCCTTTGTGATAAGAGGATTTCTGAGGGATTGGAAACCTGTCTTAATCCGCCGCTGTGCATGGCATAGATGCCGAGCTCTGCTGCCGCACCAAACCTGTTCTTCACGGAGCGCAGAATGCGGTATACATGGTGCCTGTCGCCCTCAAACTGTAAAACGGTGTCTACCATATGTTCCAGTATTTTAGGGCCTGCAATGGCGCCGTCCTTGGTGATATGGCCAATCAGGAATACCGGTGTATCGGTCTCTTTTGCAAAACGCAATAATTCAGCGGTGCATTCCCTTACCTGCGAAACACTTCCTGGTGTAGACTCAATATGTGCAGAATGCAGGGTCTGTATGGAATCCACGATAATGATATCCGGCTCCAGCTGCTCTATCTGCTTGAAAATATTCTGGGTTGATGTTTCTGTAAGGATATAACAATCTGCTGTGGGATCGCTGGTGATCCTTTCAGCCCGCATTTTAATCTGCTGTTCACTTTCCTCTCCGGACACATACAGAACCTTTTTCCCTGCAATGTTTAAAGCCAGCTGCAGCATCAGGGTTGATTTCCCTATGCCCGGTTCGCCGCCGATCAGGATCACTGAACCCGCCACAAGTCCGCCGCCCAGTACACGGTCCAGTTCCAGGTCGCTCGTGGAGATCTTCTGCTCTGTTGAGGAAGCAATATCAGCCACTTTATTTGGTTTATTTGATCTTTTAGATGATCCCGAAGTCTCCCAGGCAGGAACTTTGGCCGCCGGTTTCTCTACGAGTTCTTCTACAAAGGTGTTCCATGAATTACAGGAAGGGCATTTACCCAGCCATTTGGCTGATTCATATCCACAACTCTGACAAAAATATGCTGATTTAGTTTTAGCCAACTGATTTGATTTAGAAGATGAATTTAATGAATAACAAAGATAATGTTATTACATAACTAAGCCTGACTACTTTTCAGCAATCAGGCCTGGTTATTATGTTTTGAACAGGAGCCCTAAAGTTTTATTTCTTCGTCTTTGGAAGAGATGAAGTGGAACTCTGTTAATAAGTAAGACGGAACCGCCTTCACTTTAATTTTCTGGCCAAATTTAAAGAACCATTTCCACTGTAATGAATAAACACCCTTCTTAATGAAAGCTTCAATATAAGGGTGTACACAAAGTGTGATGTTCTTCTCGTTTTGCTCTCTTAAAATGTAATTCATGTTACTTTCAATATCATCCATCAGAACGATACTCGCTTTGATCTCTCCGGTGCCGTGGCACATCGGGCAGACTTCGCTGGTGACAATATTCATCTCCGGACGAACACGCTGACGGGTAATCTGTACGAGCCCGAATTTACTTGGAGGCAGAATAGTGTGTTTAGCACGGTCCAGCAGCATCAGTTCACGCAGGTAGTCAAATAACATTTTACGGTTAACCGGTTTGTGCATATCGATAAAATCGATCACCACAATACCTCCCATATCACGCAGCCTGAGCTGTCGTGCAATTTCTTTTGCTGCTTCCTTATTTACCTGCAGCGCATTGTCTTCCTGGTTCTCTTTGTTTGCAGTTCTGTTACCGCTGTTTACATCGATTACGTGGAGTGCTTCAGTGTGTTCAACAACAAGGTAAGCTCCGCCGGCAAGATTTACTGTCTTCCCAAAACCGTTCTTAATTTGTTTTTCAATACCAAAATGATCGAATATATGCTCTTTATGTTTATAAGGTTTTACTATTTTCTCCATTTCCGGAGAAATCTCATGCACATAAGAACGGATATCCTCATAGAGGCCTGCATCGTTCACATAAACGTTGGTGAAGTCAGCGCTTAAAATATCCCGGATAAGTGTAGAGGTCCGGTCCATTTCTCCCCAAACACGTTTGGAGGGTTCTGCTTCAGGCAGTTTTTTTATAAAAGTGCTCCATTTAGAGACAGAATCCAATAGATCTTTCTGTAACTCCTCAACCCCTTTGCCTTCAGAAACAGTCCTGATAATGACACCAAAATTCTTGGGCTTAATACTTTCAATAATCTTCTTTAAACGATTACGTTCGGTATTGCTCTTAATCTTTTTTGAAATTGAAATTACATTAGAAAAAGGAACCAGTACAATGTACCGTCCTGCAATAGATAGATCAGAGCTTAAACGCGGTCCTTTAGTTGAAATAGGCTCTTTAGCTATTTGAACAGGTATAAGCATGTTTTTGGAAACTACCTCAGATATTTTGCCAGCCTTATTGATATCGGCTTCAAGCTTTAAATTATCTAGTAAAGTTCCACTAACAGTGCCATTCCGCTTAATTTTTGTAAGCTTTAATAAAGATTGAACTTGCGGACCAAGATCGAAATAATGCAAAAACGCATCTTTCTCATAACCCACATCAACAAACGCAGCATTTAGTCCCGGCATAATTTTCTTTATGCGGCCTAAATAAATATCGCCAACGGCGTAATTGGTGTTAATGTGTTCCTTATGAAGTTCTACAAGTTGTTTATCTTCAATCAAAGCTATGGTTACTCCCGTGGGAGATGAATCGATAATTAATTCCTTTACCAAAAGCTATACATTTTAAGGGATGAATCCCTTATTAAACACATGGACTGAATATATAAAAAACAAATCAACGAACAATAGATACGAGGAGCAGATCCTTGTATCTATTGTTCGTTGATCATAAAGAAAAACTATTTTTTCTTATGTCTGTTTTTTCTTAGACGTTTTTTACGTTTATGGGTAGCCATTTTATGTCTCTTTCTTTTTTTACCGCTTGGCATAGTTTGTAAGTTTTAAATATTTTTATAAATCTGTTTATTAATTTTTGCTTTTCAGCTCTTTCACTTTCTTGTCAATGAAATTTGACAGGGTCGGATTCGCTGCTAACTTTTTACTGTTCAAGTAAGCATCAACTGCTTCCTCATTTTTGCCAAGGTTTTCATAAGCTGTAGCCAGATAGAAATAAGCATCTGGGGAAGGCTTGATGGCAATGATATCATTGAACCTTGTAATTGCTTTATCGAACTGTCCTGATTTGATAGCAAAAGTACCTAAGCTCATGTTTGCTTTCAGGTTCTTTGGATCCTTTTTAACTACATCCAGTAACATTGCTATACCAGACATCGGGGCACCCATTCCGTTAACAATAGTGATTCCCAGGCCTGTTTTGGCTTCAAGGTTTGTTGAATCAAGTGCAACAGCATTCGTATAGGCTGTATTTGCTTTCTGTAATAATACAGGAGAGATTAAACTGTCCTGTGTATTGTCAAAAGCTTTCATCAATCTGCCTCCGGCAGCTAACCAGTTGTTCAGGTTTCGCTCCTTGCCGGCAATGATTTCCAGATATAATGCGCTGGGTACAGCCTGTTCAACATCGTCCCATTTTTCTGCCAGAACTTTTGCAGCATTCATCTTTTCATCATCCGGTGCAGTGTTATATGCATTTTCTAATGTAGTGATTTCTGCTGCCAGATTAGCGTTGATCGAATTTTTTGCGGTGGTTGAAACCTCTGTCAGATTGATTGTACTTCCCGCTGAAGTCAGCTGTCCCACGGCAGGAACGCCGGTAGTAGCCTGCTTCGGCTTCACTAAACCCTTAATATCTCTTGTAAACAAAAAAACCGTCAGCAGGATCACTGCTCCAATTAATATTGCCTGTTTAGACCGGATAGTGTTCATCATCAGCAAATTAAGCTTCTACGCTTAGTTTCTTTGAGTTGTTCTTTACTTTATCAACAAATACCTTTGCTGGTTTGAAACTCGGTACAAAATGCTCAGGAATAATGATAGCAGTGTTTTTAGAAATATTTCTAGCTGTTTTCTGTGCTCTCTTTTTAACAACAAAACTTCCAAAACCTCTTACGTATACATTTTCTCCACCGATCATGCTACTTTTGATGACCTTGAAAAATGCCTCAACGGTTTCTTGTACATCTACTTTCTCAATTCCTGTTTTTGTTGATATTTCTGAAATAATATCTGCCTTAGTCATATTTTCTATTATTAATTAATTGTTGTGTGTTTAATATTTATAAGTGATTTGGGGTTGCAAAAGTATTGCTTTTTAATGAGATAGGAAAATAAAAGATCAATTATTTATCTGAATTTATATCAGCGGATTGCAAGTTTTAAAAAAAATGACCTTCAGGGCGTTTTCCGGGACATTGAATTTCTAAATTTCCAATATGAAATTTATGGTCCGAAAATATTAAATTTTGAATAAATAATAGATTACAATGTACTTTTGCAGTTATGGCATTTCAGCAAGAGATTATAAGATGGTATTCAACCAACAAAAGAAGCCTTCCATGGAGAGATACGCAGGATGCTTATGTGATATGGCTGTCAGAGATTATCTTACAGCAGACGAGGGTGGAGCAGGGATTGCCTTACTTCAGCCGTTTCCTTGAGGCCTATCCTACGGTATCGGATTTTGCCTCCGCTACAGAAACCCAGATCCTCAAACTTTGGCAGGGGCTGGGATATTATTCCCGCGGGCGCAATATGTTATTTACTGCCCGGCAGATCCTGGAATTACATGCCGGGATTTTTCCTGTCCGGTACAATGACCTGATCAAACTGAAGGGGATAGGTGAATATACAGCAGCGGCTATTTCATCTTTTTCATCCGGTGAGGCGAAGGCAGTTCTGGATGGCAATGTATTCCGCGTACTCGCCCGGTATTTTGGCATAGATACACCGATCAATAGTACCCGGGGTAAAAAAGAGTTTTCTGAACTTGCCCAGTCTTTAATCGATCCCGGAGACCCTGCCCTGTACAATCAGGCCATCATGGAGTTCGGTGCATTGCAATGTAAGCCAAAATCCCCCGATTGCCCTTCCTGTCCCCTGCAGATTTCCTGTTATGCAAAAAATAATAATCTGATTGCTGTGCTTCCGGCTAAGCTCAAAAAGCTGACCGTTAAAACACGCCATATCAATTATTTTATCTGCCGGAACGGGGATGAGATATTGGTGAATAAAAGGATTTATGATGACATCTGGCAGCATTTATACGACTTTCCAAACATCGAAACTACGGAGGTGGTGAGTGTTGAAAATGAACAATTTTTTAATAATATTAAACAAAACTTTGGTGAGAATGTTGTAGTTCTTCCCTTGATGGAAATAAAACATTTGCTAACTCACCAAATAATATACGTTCAGTTTTTTGCTTTAAGTAATTATATCATTAACTTTAATAATAATGCAGAAGCAAAGTGGGTCTCATGGGCTGATTTTGACCAACTTCCGCAACCAAAAATTCTAACCAAATTTATTAACAACTATTTTAAAGAATAGTAAACTCCAAATTCATGTCAGGTATTAACAAAGTAATTTTAGTAGGACATTTAGGCAAGGATCCTGAAGTTCGTCACTTAGATGGTGGTGTAACCGTTGCCAGCTTTCCATTAGCTACATCAGAAACATATAATAAAGACGGCAAGCGCGTTGAGCAGACGGAGTGGCACAATATTGTGCTGTGGAGAGGGCTGGCCGAAGTAGCATCCAAATATTTACAGAAGGGAAAACTCGTTTACATAGAGGGGAAACTGAGAACGCGTTCGTTCGAGGACAGGGAAAAGGTAAAAAAATATGTAACTGAGGTTGTTGCTGAGAATTTTACGATCCTTGGCCGCAAAAGTGATTTTGAAAATACGCCTGTAAACAGCAATGCGACGCCTAAAAGCGAAAATGAATATCTTGATGCTGAAGAAGTATCTGGAGATCTTCCTTTTTAACGCACAGGGAAACCTATACAACAAAAAAAGCCGCTCAAGAGCGGCTTTTTTTGTTGTATAGGTTCTTACTATTATTTAGTATTGGTTTTCACATAATAAATGTTTAGCCTGATCTTCCTGTTGTTGGTGTTGTTGAAAGATCCTATGACTACCCGTCCCGCAGAAGTTTGCGTTGGATAGGCATAACTGGCAAGTGTGCTGGCGACAGCAGTTGTGGATATGGGAGCGATATAAGTACCATAATCGATAACTTTTCCATCTATCATATCCTGAATGTAATTCGTAAGAATAAACGAATAGCTGTTCTGCAGATAACCTCTTTTAACGTATCTGTAATAACCATCGAAAGCAACTCCTGAAGTATATGGACGCGGATCCCCGGAGGTGTTTGATGACGAATAAGGGTTGTTATCCGCTACGTTTATTCTCTGACCTGCTATGTCCAGCCTGTATAAGGCAAGGCGCGGCGGTATTTTGAAAGGAATTGAATCTGCAGGATCACTGGTGTCTATGACCAGTTCTGCTTTGTTGATTACTATCTTTGATCCCAGGGTTGCAACAAGGTTTTTTAAGTACGGGAAACTGATCTTATTTCTGATTCCGTTCATGGCCTGAAGATAAGTCACCTGGTATTCTCCCGGAGTATTGATCTGCGTTGCAACCGGGGTGTTGGTATAGTCATGGGTAACTGTTGCCGCAACCGGATTAGTTACCGTACTGATAGGAAATTTGGTACTTACCGTATCTATATTCGTGGTGGTTGTAGCATTCGGCTGTTTGTAATAAATCTCCAGGTTAGAATTTCCGTTAGCGAAGTCAAAAAATGCAATTCCACCATTCCCGTTGGTAGTGGCAGTAACCTTTAAACCTTTGAAAGCAAGATTGAACTTGGCATTTGAGGTTAGATTTATCGAATCCAGTGCTATTATTTTGCTTCTGATCAGCTCACTATTCAGTTTTATCCTGATTTGTGGTGCAGTGGCAATTAATGAATCTGCCCCACCTGTTACTATTGATGTTACTTTGCCCTTGGTATTGGGTTTGATGGATCCTGAATAGGTGCCCAGCAAATCACCCGAAGCATAGGTCTTTGTACTTAACCAGGAGCCCTGGGTAGAAAGATTGTCGGAAAGCTGGTTTACTGTGATGTTGTATATCGCTGTACTGTCTCCGTAAAATTCTCTTTGTCTGTATACTGTAGAGTCTGTAGAATATGCCAGTACCAGTACTGCAGAATCAATGCTCACTGCTGTGGTACCAAAACTATAGGCTGTGCTTGACGGAAGATTAACAGACATGGCCAGACTGGCTGTAGTTGTTCCGAAAGTGGCGTCTTTCATCATTCCAAGGGGGTACCGTACAGGGTTGCTGAGCGAGCCTGCACCGTAATAGGTTTGTGTTGCTTCGTCTTTCAGCGTTCTTGATATCACCGTTGTTGTATCAATAAGCGTTCCCGATACCGCACTGGCAGAATCTACTGCTAAACCAATGCTGCTTGAGTCTTTACAAGACGAAAAAAGAAAAAGACTTATCAACAGGGTCAATAAGTCTAGTTTTGAAAATTTCATATTTAATTTAATAATACCTGAGTTTATGCTATTGAAACCAATTCTTCACTCGAGATCTCTTCGTATAACGAATAGAAGTTCTCGAAATTTTCGGTTAAATTAAAAGCTAAAGTTGGCTTATTGGAATCTTTAACAAATTTTAACACATCGGCTTCGATGTTCTCATCAGCTAAAACTACCGCATCAGAGTAAGTTATCGCACCAATGTGCAGGGTGCTGGAAGTAGGGTTTTCAAATACTTTAGTGTCATCAGCAGTCATGTTATTCATCACGGCTTTTTTGTGCATGTCAGTATTTAAAGATTCTGTGAAGCAGCTCTCGTAAACAGAATAGACTACCTTGGAATTTTTGAAGGTAGGATCATTTTTGTACGAAGTTTTAATGTACGCAGGGACTAAAGAGGTCATCCAGCCGTGGCAATGCACAATGTCAGGAGCCCAGCCTAGTTTTTTAACAGTTTCCAATGCGCCTTTACAAAAGAAGATGGTTCTTTCGTCATTGTCTGCATAAAACTTATTCTCTTTATCTCTGAATACGTGCTTACGCTGGAAGTAATCTTCGTTGTCCAGGAAGTAAACCTGCATACGTGCTGCTGGGATTGACGCGACCTTGATGATCAAGGGGTTGTCATTATCATCAATCATGATGTTCATCCCCGACAGACGGATTACTTCGTGTAATCTGTTCCTTCTTTCATTGATATTCCCGAACCTGGGCATCAGAATGCGGATCTCAAATCCTTTTTCCTGCATTGCCTGCGGTAACTGACGGGTGATCTCTGAAATTTTGGTAAGTTCGAGGAAAGGCGACATCTCGTGTGTAACAATCAGTAGCTTCGTTTTTGCCATCTCCATATTTGTGAATAAATATTTATGTTAAAGAAAAGATAATCAAGGGGCAAAGGTAAGCAATTTATTCAAATTTATCAATATCTTGGCCTGATGTTTTGTTGGTATAATATAAATACCCAAATTGCAACCGAAATATTAAAGCTCGGTTTGGAAGTTATAAACACAATAGCCGCATTAAAGATGCTGCTGCAGCCACGAAAACTGGCTAAACAAAAAATTGCCCTGGTGCCTACAATGGGCGCTTTACACAAAGGACACGTCTCCCTGATTAAAATAGCTCAGCAAAATGCAGATGTAGTAGTATGCAGCATTTTTGTAAACCCCACACAGTTTACTGATCCTAAAGACCTCGAAAAATATCCCAGGCCCCTGGAACATGATATTGAAATGTTACAGGAGGCCGGCTGTGATTATGTGTTTATGCCCTCTGTTAAGGAGATGTACCCTGTTCAGGAGCACTGGCACATAGATCTGGGTAATGCGGAGTTTCTGCTTGAAGGAGAATTCAGAAAAGGGCATTACCAGGGAGTGACGCAAATCGTTAAAAAGCTTTTTGACGCGGTGGAACCGGATATGGCCTTTTTTGGTCAGAAGGATTTCCAGCAGGTACTGATGATCCGTAATATGGTGGCGCATTTTGGTTTGTCTTTGCAGATCATCTCCTGCCCCATCATCAGGGAAGACGATGGCCTGGCCATGAGTTCAAGGAATATTCACCTCTCTCCCGCGGACAGGAAGAATTCGCTGGTACTGAGCAGGGCACTGCAATATGTAAAAGACCATTTTGAGCATGACAGCATAGAAGACCTGCTGAATGAGGCTATCCGGATGATCATAGATACTGAAGGCGTAACACTTGATTATTTTACGATAGCCGATCCTGAGACCCTCCTTCCCGAACATGATAAAAACGCAAAACATCTTGTTGCACTGGTTGCCGCTAAGGTTGGTGAGACCCGCCTGATCGATAACATGATGCTCAACTGACAACACTTGCGACAAATCAATCAAACTTTAGCTAACTTTGCAACATGATTATCGAGATATTAAAATCGAAAATACACCGTGTTAGGGTAACACAGGCAGAATTGAACTATGTAGGCAGTATCACTATTGACGAAGACCTGATGGATGCCGCCCAGATCATAGCCAACGAAAAGGTTCAGATCGTAAACAATAACAATGGTGCCAGGTTCGAAACCTATGTGATTAAAGGTGAAAGAGGTACTGGTACTGTATGTCTGAACGGCGCAACGGCCAGGCTGGTACAGGTAGGAGATATATTAATTATCATGTCTTACGGCTCATTGCCTGTGGAGGAAGCTAAAAAGTATAACCCAGTGCTCGTATTCCCGGATGACAACAACCGCCTTTTAAAATAAATTCTTAATTATTTTTGTTAGTCTAATAAGCTTTCAGTAAAAATGCTATGCAACCATAGTAATTCCGTTTGGAAATACTAAATTTGGTGAAATGTAATTTTTTTATATAATTATTATGCTATTTCAACTAAGTGAAGAACAATTGATGATCCGGCAGGCTGCGAGGGACTTTGCGCAGAACGAATTGAAGCCTGGTGTGATTGATAGGGATGAGCACCAGAAATTTCCCGCAGAGCAGGTAAAAAAGTTGGGTGAACTTGGCTTTTTAGGCATGATGGTGGCAGAAAAATATGGAGGCAGCGGCCTTGATGCATTGTCATATGTGCTGGTCATGGAGGAGCTTTCCAAGGTTGATGCCTCAGCATCTGTGGTTGTTTCTGTTAATAATTCCCTGGTTTGTTATGGCCTTGAAGCGTATGGCTCTGACTTTCAAAAGGAAAAGTATTTGGCCCCACTGGCCAGCGGGAAGCAAATTGGTGCGTTTTGCCTTTCTGAACCGGAAGCAGGTTCCGATGCAACTTCCCAGCATACAACCGCTGAAGATAAAGGCGACTATTACCTTTTAAACGGAACAAAGAACTGGATCACCAATGGCAGTACGG